>ENA-ORCY01000640-ORCY01000640.1-marine-metagenome-genome-assembly--contig:-NODE-640-length-19341-cov-3.911856_pt1 | contig 19341 bp, 16 predicted proteins | sample MGYA00248634_ERZ508507 | MGnify/ENA primary metagenome ERZ508507 (study PRJEB26178, sample SAMN06266269) | marine metagenome | isolation source: Columbia River Estuary | place: USA:Columbia River Estuary... | reverse complement strand
CGTTTGGTCATTGATGTGTATCCAAGAGTTGATGAATTAATGGCGTTCGTACAAGATAAAGAAAAAAAAGATCTCACACCACCTAAAAAAGAGATTGTTTTAACACCTCCAGAGATTAAGAAAGAAAAAATACCTCAAGAGTTGCCATCGCTATCACAAACTACTAAAAGTTTGACTAAAAAAATCGTGATTGCTGTGGATGCTGGACATGGCGGCGAAGATTCTGGCGCGAGAGGTGCTTCTGGTAGTTTAGAAAAAAATATTACTTTGTCGATTGCCCGAAAACTTAAAAAAGAGATTGATAATGACGAACAATTAAGAGCGGTGCTTACGCGAGATGATGATTATTTTGTTCCCCTTCATAGCCGAGTGGTTAAAGCAAGAAAATTAAAAGCAGATCTCTTTGTGTCTATACACGCCGATGCTTTTACTAATCCCGAAGCCAAAGGCTCTTCCGTTTTTGCATTATCAGAAAGGGGTGCTACTTCTGCTTCGGCAAAATATTTAGCTAATAAAGAAAATGAGTCTGATTTAATTGGCGGTGTAAGTTTGGATGATAAAGATCCAATGCTTGCTAAGACATTACTCGATTTATCGCAATCAGCAACTATCAACGATAGTGTCAAGCTTGGTAATTTTGTGTTGGATCAATTAGGCAACATCAATGACTTACATAAGACTAATGTTGAGCAAGCTGGATTTGCAGTCCTTAAGTCACCTGATATCCCATCTATTCTTGTGGAAACAGCTTTTATAAGCAATCCAAAAGAAGAGCAGATTTTAAATAATGAAGAGCACCAAGAGATTTTAGCTAAAAACATTTTAATTGGTATAAAAAAATATTTAGCTTCCAATCCTAATATTGCTAAGAATTTCTAAAGTATGGCTATAGAGAAGCCAGCTGTTTTCTTTTTGATAGGTCCTACAGCTTCAGGCAAAACTAATCTTGCTGTTGAGCTTGTCAATACATTCCCTTTTGAAATTATTAGTGTTGATTCAGCACAAATATATCAAGACATGGATATTGGTGTAGCTAAACCATCTCAAGATATTCTAGATAAGGTACCTCATCACCTTATTAATATCATGAAGCCTAACGAGGCTTATTCCGTAGCGCAATTTACGCAAGACGCTTTAAAACTTATTGATGAAATTCTATTGCGCGGCCATATTCCACTCCTTGTCGGAGGCACTATGATGTATTTCAATGGCCTTGAAAAGGGAATTAATCAAATGCCTATGACTGATGAGCAGTTACGAAAAGATATAGAAATAGAAGCGAGTCAAGTCGGCTGGCCGAAGCTTTATGAAAAGCTTAAATCTGTTGACAAAGAAACAGCAGAAAAGTTAAATCCTAATGATGCCCAGCGTATCAGTCGTGCTTTAGAAGTTTTTTACTCATCAGGAAAGTCTCTGTCTTCTTATCATCAATCAAAAAATAAAGATGTATTCCCGTTCTCAGTTTGTAAATTAGGACTCATGCCAAGCAATAGAAAAATTCTTCACCAGCGCATTGAGTTTAGAGTTCATGAAATGATAGAGGCCGGATTATTTGAAGAGGTGAGATCTTTGCTTCAAAAATATCCTACACTTCAAAGTCATATGCCATCCATGAGATCAGTGGGATATCGTCAAACCCTTGAGTACTTTAATGGGAGCATTGAAGAAAAAGAATGTATCGATAAGATTATCTTTGCAACACGACAGCTGGCAAAAAGGCAAATGACTTGGATGAGGAGCATGGAAAATCTTAATCTATTTGATTGTTCAAATGACTTCATAAGTAAAGAAGTCATAGCTTTCGTAAAGGCTAGACTTTAATGAAGATTAAATCTTGGCTGCCGATATTTTCTCTCCTTTTTGGAGCTTTTGTCTGGGGAATCATTTGGTATCCCTATCGCTTAATGGCAAATGCCGGTGTTTCAGGTATTTATTCCAGTTTTTATGTGTTTATTTTGACGATTGCCATAGCGCTACCTTATTTTTTTATAACTAAGAAAAAGGTCCCTATATGGTCAAAAGATTTTTGGCTTCTTGCTCTTGTTGCAGGTTATACAAATATTAGTTATGTGCTCGCTGTCATTGATGGAGAGGTTGTGCGTGTCATGCTTTTATTTTATCTCTCCCCCGTTTGGACTATTTTTTTAGCGCATTTTATGCTGAATGAAGATACGCAAAAACGTCATTACATCGCTGTCTTTATTTCTCTTATTGGGGCTTTTATTATGTTTTGGGAGCCGGGCTATCTCATTCATTTAGATTCAAAGAGTGATTGGTTAGCTCTTAGCTCCGGCTTAGGTTTTGCAATAACTAATGTGATGACACGTAAACATGAACATATGACAGTCAATCAAAAAGCATTAGCAATTTGGCTTGGTGTGATCGTAGTAGCCATGATATGCATTATGTTTGATAAAAATGCTATGCCAACATTAGATTTTTTCAGGCCAGTTGATGCTGCGATTATGATGGCGATTGCATTAAGCTTATTTTTGTCAACATTGCTTGTGCAATTTGGTGTCACGCAAATTAAAGCAGTGGAGGCGTCTAGTTTTTTTCTATTTGAAATTGTGGTTGCTGCAATTTCATCTTATTTTCTTGTAGGCGAAAGTATTGCTTTTAATGAGTGGCTAGGCGGAATTTTTATTATTGCTGGCGTGATTCTTTCTTCGAAAAATTAAATAATTTCTTGATAGATACTTTCCAATTTTTTTACAAATAAACGCGGCTGGAAGTTCGGTGAAGTTGATTTGGCATCTTTTAGTCTCTGAATTAAGTCCTGTCTATATGTTGAATCTTCAGTGAGCTTCGAAGCACATCGAATATAGCTTTCAATATCCTCGGTAATTAGCTCATCTAGATTTAAGCTATGAAGCAAGCTTCCCGCCACTCTTGAAGGGAATGTTTTACCCTTAATTGTCACAATTGGTAAATTCATAGACAAGGCATCGCTGGCTGAAGTGTGAGCGTTATAAGGCAGGGTATCTAAATAAATATCTGCCAAGGCATGGCGAGCAATATGTTCCTCATTGGGAACGCGTGTTGCAAAAATAATTCTCTCAGATTTAATACCATGTTTCTCTGCGTAGCTTTTTAGCTGATCTGAAGCCCATTTATTGGAATGCGTTAGCCAGAGAATACTTTTTGGATATTTTTTTAAAAGTGTAAGCCAGGCTTTGAATATGACTTCTGTAATTTTGAACGATTGATTAAAAGCACAATATACAAAAGCGTCTAAAGGAATGCCATAATCTTGCCGATTTTTCTCATTCGATTGGCTACGATTTTCTATATTCGGCTGATAGGCAAAGGGCAGCCTTAGAATAGATTCTGCATAATATTTTTCATCACTTTTAGGGATAATAAAATCATCAGCCAAGATAAATTCGTAGAGTGATTTTTCTCCCGTAAAGCCCATCGTACCAGGGTAACCTAGCCAATTAATAGTAATTGTATTTTTAAGTTGTGGGGCAATAAATGCTCGACTGTTATTCGTATAACCGGTTAAATCTATCAATATGTCAATTTCATCATGATTGATAAGAGTCACAGCGCTTCCATCATTGGTAGATGAGATATCACGATAATGATCAAATAAACTAATAAGTGTAGTTCGTTCGTTTGTATTTTCGTTTGGGCTTGCGTCATAAGCGTAAATATCAAAAATATCACGATCGTGATATTTAATAACGTCGCGTATTAAAAAATATAAGGGATGTAACTTAAAGTCTGATGACAAATACCCAATACGGATTTTATTTTTTCTTTCCCATCTGCCTTTTTGGAATGTTTGGGCTTTGAAGTGATTTTGCGTCCACTGATTTGCACATACCATTTGTTCTTGAGATGAAGAGAATGGGTTTGAAATAAAAGCGAAGGGGGAAATGAGCGCTGCGGGATTTGTATTTACAATAGAGCATATTTTTTGAAAAAGCTGGTCAATCCCTTGCCAATCACACATGTGCTGTTTTTGATGGGCGAGATGAAGGTAAGCGTGGAACAAGAGGGGGTTGATAGTCAATGCGCGCTCATAAGAGGCTACGGCTTTATCTAGGTGACCTAATTCTCGCTCTGCATTACCTAAATTGTTCCAGAGGTCAGCATCTTGCTCGTTAAGATTTAATGCTTTTTGGTAGCATTGATAAGCCTCATCTCTCTTTTGAAGTTTATCTTTTGCATTGGCTAAATTGTAATAATAAGTCCAATTATTTTTTTCGTATTGAATAGCTTCTTCAAAACATGCTTCTGCCAATGAAAATTGTGACTGGATTTGGTATGCGTTACCGAGCTCTGACAATGAAAAACAGAGTGCATTTCTAATATCAAGATTATCTTTTAAAGCCATGTAGGAATTCCTAAAATATCCTACTGCATCAACAAATTGTTTGTTTAAAGCACATAGATTACCTAATTCTATTTGAATAAATAGATCGTTAGGTTTAGCTTGAAGTCCTTTTGTAAGAACTTCTATAGCACTTACAAGATCGCCTTCTTCTTCATATTTTTTTGCAAGATCAATAATGGGTTTTGACATGATTAAATTTATACCTTAAAAATACGACTCGCTGCTTTTTTTAAACTCATTTTTTTGAGCCTATATCTTTCCGGATTTGTGTAATTAAGTGATTCTTTATCTTCCTTAGATAGGTTCTTGTTGATTAAATTGGCAAGGACGAAAGTGCAGTAGGGGGCAAACGTAAAGCCTCTGGAGCCAAAGCCACTCGCAACATATAAATTGTCCAGCCATGGCAGCTGATCTGTCTGAGCCAATTCTCTCACACGCATTTTTTTAAATAATTCGTTATTAAATACGCGACCTACATAAGGCTTTCTATCTTTTGTAGATGCTCGCCAAGATACTCTCCCAGAAATTATTTTCTGTACTAGACAATAATTATAAAATTCTTGATGTATTCCTTTTATTGAGGCTATATTCTTTTTTGTGTCGCTTAATCTTATATCTTTATTAAAGTCATTCATGCCATAAGTTGCACCAAAAATATGCTTATTTTGCATGTGTGGCGCTAAGTATCCCTCATCACAGATGACGATAGAAGGCATTTGAAATGGTGTTGAATTGACCCAATTGATCTGTCCTCGGAAAGCATCTGTATGCAAATGTTGAGTTAAGTCAAATTGATGCAGATACCCTGCATTACAAATGGCAACATGATCACTATTAAAAACTTTTTGATCTTTTGTCTTAAGTGTCCATTCATTATTTAATTTTTCAATCGATATTATTTCCTGGTTTGTGAGTATTTTAATATTTGAATGATTCACTAAATGTCGACATAGGGCTATTGGATTTACCCAGCCCCCTTGATGAAAGAGAAGCCCACTTAAATCCTGATTCATTAAATATTTTTTAAGTATTGGTTTATCTATTAAAGTTAAAATTTTTTCTTGGTCTACACTTCCACCTGATAAATTAATTTCTAATTTATTGGCATATGCTTCCTCTAAAATTTCAATCGCACCATTAAATCGATAATCATCCTTATTTAGACCTAATTTATCTATCCATGCTGTCGTAAACATAAAACTTTTTAGCATGAAATCATTGTATGCCTTATCGTTAAGCATAAATTTGGGATAAATTGCTGCCACTGGATTTCCCGAGCCCCCGGAAGCTATATCATCTTGGCTCTCTACTAATGTGACATCCCATCCGGTATTTGCTAAAAAATGTGCCAATGAACAGCCTGTAATGCCTGCTCCAATGATTGCTATATTTTTTTGCATGTAAGGTTGTCAGTCTATATCTGGTATTAAAAAAAGATTGCTTGCGATAAGATATCAGTATTAGGCATTATCCATAAAGTGCTTTATTAATCTAGTAATCTCATACGATCGTTTTGAAAGGGTATACGTTGAAATCTATCCGAGCGGCTCTATTAAGCTTCTTTTTTCTTATATTCACAGGTTGCGCTTCTATGGATTCTATTTCCCTGGATGCATTGTCTTTAGATAAGATTTCTCTACCCAAGCTTCCGTCATTCAAATTTGGCTCAGACGAGCAATGGCCTTCATATGGTAAGAATCTTACCAATCAACGCTTTTCGACCTTAACTCAAATTAATCAAGATAACGTCAAAAATCTTGAACTCGCTTGGAAATTTAAATCGGGTGTTGCAGCGACATTTCAAGCATCCCCATTGGTTATTAATAATGTAATGTTCATCAGTCTTCCGCATAACCACGTGGTTGCATTAGACGCAAAGACAGGTAAAGAGTTATGGCGTTATAACCATAAAAAAAGAGATAGCTGGAGAATGTGCTGCGGTCCTGCAAATCGAGGATTGGCATATTCAAGTAATAAAATTTTTATAGGTACCGTTGATGCAAGACTGGTTGCTTTAGATGCGAAAACAGGTAAAAAAATCTGGGATATTGATGTTGCTGATAATGATAATAAATTTGAAAGTAGTAACTCACTAAGTCAGTCCGACAGCAAGAGTCAAAAGGATGTTTATGGTCAAACTGGTGTAGGTATTGCTATGGCACCAGTAACTTACAAAGATTTAGTAATTGTGGGCATTACAGGGGTGGGATATGGATTACATGTCGATACACCCAGACCAGATGCACCAATGGGCGCTGTGATTGGGGTGGATGGTCGTTTTGGGCGTCCAGGATTTTTGGCAGCATATAACATTCAAACAGGTAAGCGTGTCTGGCAGTTCGATACGATTCCATCAGAAGGATGGGAGGGTAAATTTAGAGAAACAATTGAAGGTAATATTTCTTTAAACCGTAATATTGCTCAAGAAAAAGAAAGTCTTAAAAATAATAAAGAGGCTTGGAAGTATGGAGGAGGCTCAGCATGGAGCACCCCAGCTATTGATGAAGAAGCAAATACTTTATATTTTGGTACAGGTAATCCTTCTCCACAGATGAATGATATTTCAAGACCCGGAGACAATTTATATACTGTTTCCCTTGTAGCGCTTGATGCAACCTCAGGTAAATTAAAATGGTTTTATCAGCAAGTTCCTCATGATGTATGGGGATATGATGTTGCTAGCCCTCCAGTATTATTTGAATATAAGAAAGATGGTAAAACGATTCCTGCGGTAGGTCAGGCCAGTAAGACCGGCTGGTATTACATTCACAATCGTGTCACGGGTGATCTTTTGGCAAAAACAGAACCCTTTGTGCCACAAAAAAACCTTTTTGCAAAAGCCACAGCTGAAGGTACAGTTTTATACCCGGGTATTTTAGGTGGTGCTAATTGGGGCCCAACTTCCCTCGATGAAAAAAATCAAATTGCATTTGTTTCAGCTATTCATGCACCTATTAAATACACATTAGTTGATGAGCCTGCGCGTGATGATTTACCTGCGATTAGATATGCTTCTTCCGAACCTACACAAGATGAGAGATGGGGACTACTTTCTGCTATTGATTTAAATAGTAAGAAAATTAAATGGCAAGTTAAGACAGATCAGCCATTAACAGGAGGCTTATTAGCGACTGAAGGTAATCTTGTTTTCATGGGTGAGGGTAATGGGAATTTTAATGCTTACAATGCTAAAACTGGAAAGTTACTTTGGACAAATAAAGTTGATGCAGGTGTTAATGCACCACCTATTAGTTATGAGATTGATGGAACGCAATATATTGCTGTTGCTGCAGGTGGTAATTCTATCTTTGGTTTTAAAGAGGGTGACAACATCTTGGTTTACAAACTTAAATAATCATAAAGCTTATATAAATGGAAGAAGCTGTTCGTATTTCAAAAATACTATCTGAGCTTGGCCTTTGTTCGAGAAGAGAAGCTGATACTTATATTGAACAAGGTCTTGTCATGCTTGATGGTAAGGTTGTCACTGAATTAGGTACACGCGCTTACCGATCACAAAAAGTTGAATTAAAAAAGCAAGCAGCTATTCAGCAGTCCTCCAAAGCTACCGTTATCTTAAATAAACCCGTGGGTTATATTTCACATCTTGATGACGATAAAGCTTTTACGCCTGCCGCCAGTCTAGTGACCCAAGATAATTTTCAAGTTTCTAAACAGCAATCGTCTCGAAATCCAAGATTTAATACTGATGGATTGGCTCCAGCTGGAAGACTTGATATTGATTCTTCCGGATTGTTGGTACTTACACAGGATGGAAGAATTGCTAAAACAATTATTGGTGAGCAGAGCGCTATCGAAAAAGAATACTTAGTTCGAGTTGAAGGAAAATTAGTGAGTCAAGGTTTGGAGTTATTAAGACATGGACTTTCGCTCGATGGCTACAAGCTAAAACATGCTGAAGTTGAATGGCAAAATGACGATCAATTGCGCTTTGTTTTAACTGAGGGACGAAATAGACAAATTAGAAGAATGTGCGAGCTTGTTGGGCTTCATGTGACTGGATTAAAAAGGGTGAGAATTGGTAATGTTTTACTTGGTGATCTACCCACAGGCATGTGGCGTTTTTTAGAAGAGAAAGAAAATTTTTAAATGGCCATTGCATTAGAGCATATTAATTTTATTGTTCGAAGATTAACTATTGAAGAGAAATATCCTGGCGGATGGGAACAATGTTTGATCGATCACGCTTCTTCCCTCGGAACTCGCGTTTGGTATGATGAGCATCTGTTTAGAGATGGCGCAATGAATCCAATCGATATGGAAAATTTAGTGAATGCTTGGAGAGATATTGGTTTTCAGGCTGTTTTAATTAACGGCGAAAAGAAGTGGCTAGATTGTTGCGTCATTGATGAAAACTTCGAAACTTTATCTTTGTCATGTGACTGGGTAGAAATAGATATCAAAGGAGAATATGCATTTCTTAAAGATGAAGACCCGTCCGAGATTGTGGGACGTCATGGATTTTAACAGCTAACTTTTTTTGTATCTTTCAATACCCTCGAGAATTTCTTTGTGCGCATCTTGAGGACCTTTCCAGCCTTTAACTTTAACCCATTTACCTTTTTCTAAATCTTTATAGTGCTCGAAAAAGTGTTGAATTTGATTAAGTCTTAATGGATTCATATCCTCCGGCTTTTGCCAGCGCGAATAAATTGAAAGAATTCTATCTTCAGGAACTGCTAAAACTTTTGCGTCCTGACCCTGCTCATCTTCCATTTCTAATATGCCAACAGCACGACAACTTACAACCACGCCTGGAATTAGAGGAAATGGCGTAACGACAAGCACATCAACAGGATCACCATCACCCGCAATTGTTTTTGGTACATAGCCATAGTTAGTAGGATAGTGCATTGCAGTACCCATAAATCGATCTACAAAGATAGCACCTGACTCTTTATCCACCTCATATTTGATTGGATCAGCATTCATAGGAATTTCAATAATGACGTTGAAATATGTTGGAATATTTTTACCAGGAAGGACGTTATCTAAGCTCATAAGTTTTTACGGGAAATTTTAAAAAAAGTGATTCTAGCATGTTTGAAGCTATCTCTGAATTGCAGAGCTAGCTTGGTAATTGGCGTCCCCAAGGGGAGTCGAACCCCTGTTCCCTCCGTGAAAGGGAGGTGTCCTAGGCCTCTAGACGATGGGGACCTAAGAAAAGAAGGTGCTATTCTACTATAGAACAGCGTTTGATATAAGGTATTTGGTGGAGATAAGCGGGATCGAACCGCTGACCTCTTGCATGCCATGCAAGCGCTCTCCCAGCTGAGCTATACCCCCAGGTATTTGATCGAAGGCGCCCATCTTAAGTTCTACTGATAGGCGAGTCAATCCTTTTAAGATTGGGTGTTTGATTGTTTTGAAAATTGCGTTAGATCAATTGTAGGTTCTGGCTTCCAACCCTTTTTCTTATGCTCGACGACCACGTTAGTAAAAACGCCGCCACGCACAAAGAATTCGGCACGAAGCCGCATAAATCGTGGTTCTGTTGCCTTAACTAAATCATCTAAAATTCGATTAGTTACAGCCTCATGGAAACAGCCTTCATCCCTAAAAGACCAGATATAAAGCTTAAGACTTTTAAGCTCTACACATTTTTTATTGGGAATGTAATCAAGATATAAAGTCGCAAAGTCTGGCTGCCCCGTCTTAGGGCATAAACAGGTAAATTCAGGGATTTGCATATGAATATGGAAGTCACGAGAAGGGCATGGATTAACGAAAGTTTCAAGCTTTTTAGTAGGTTTTGCGCTTGGTTTTTTTCCCAAAGAAAGTGCGTTCATAGATTAAAATAAGATAGTAAAAAAAAGTTATTATACTGGTAATACATAACACCTTCTTCACTTCAACAAAAGAATATTGTGCGACTTATACAACTTAAATTAGCTGGTTTTAAATCTTTCGTAGATCCCACCACCATTCAACTTCAAGGTCAAAGAGTTGGTATTGTTGGCCCTAATGGTTGTGGAAAATCCAACATCATGGAATCCGTGAAATGGGTGCTTGGTGAATCTTCAGCAAAAGAAATGCGAAGTGAAAATATGGATTCGGTTATTTTTAACGGATCAGAAAACCGTAAACCGATTTCTCGTGCAAGCGTCGAACTAATTTTTGATAACTCTTTAGGAAAAGCGCCAACAGAATGGTCGCAGTATGCAGAAATATCAGTAAAACGAGTTATCGAAAGAGAAAAGGGCTCTACTTATTACATCAATAATTTAGCTGTTAGGCGTAAAGACATTGCTGATCTTTTCTTAGGGACAGGCTTAGGTGGAAGAGGGTATGCCATCATCGGTCAAAATACTATCTCACAAATTATTGAAGCTAAACCTGAGGAACTAAGAAATTATCTTGAGGAGGCTGCTGGCGTTAGCAAATACAAAGAGCGTCGCCGTGAAACAGAATTTAGACTCAGAGACACGCGAGAAAATTTAAGTCGCATCCAAGATGTTGTAAACGAAATTATTCAGCAGATTGCGAAGCTTGAATCTCAGGCAGTGATTGCAACAAAGTATAACGAACTCACTGAGAGTCATAAATTTCATCAAGCGCAAGTTTGGGTATTAAAAAAACGTGATGCTAGTATTGTTTGGAAAAAACATCAGTCCCAAGTTGAGAAGCTCGTAAATGAATTAGAGCAACAAACTGCAGCCCTAAGAAAAATAGAAGCTGAAGTAGAAAATTTAAGACAAGCTCACATTAATGCTTCTGATGAAATCAATAAGAACCAAGCAAGCTTTTACGAAATCAATTCTGAAGTTTCCAATATTGAAAATAACATTAGAAATCAAAATGAGCTTTTAGAGCGCAGCAAAAAAGAATTAGTTGAAATTGAAGCTAATCTGACTAAGAATGCAGAAGACCAGCTTAAATTTACAAAAGAAATTGAAGGGGCATTGATTGAGAAAACAGCCATAAGCGAGCTCTTTAAGACCAAAGAAGAGAGCTTTAATACACTTAAGTCATCTATTCAGTCAGTAGAAGCGCAATACCTTTCGTCATCAGAACAATTTAACCTATCTGCAAACCAATTTCAGTCAACACAAGAAAAAATCAATCTTGAAAAAGCGACAATAGACTTCATTCACAAAACTGAAGAAGAAACAAATGCACGTATTTCATTTTTAAGTAATGAGATCAACAATATTGATTTGTCTGGTAAATCTCTTCTCGAAGAGAAAGACGCAGATCTTTCTGATAAGCGATCAGATGTGGAAAAAATTGAAGAAAAGATAAGTGAAAATAAATCACTCTCATCCGACCTTGAAGAAGAAATTGATACTTTCAGACAGCATCACATAGAAATACAAAAAGAATTAAGTCAGATTGAGGGTGAAATTAAAACACTTGCTCAAATTCAAGACGATACCCAAGGAAATGAAAGCCTTAAAAGCTGGACTTCTCAGCACAATATAAACACTTCAAATCGTCTTTGGGAAAAGCTAAAAATCAAAACAGACTGGGTAACAGCTATTGAATCAGCGCTTGGTGGAAAACTTAATGCAATCTTAGCTCAATATGAATCAATAGCTCATAGGCCCCCTGCGTCTATGGTACTTGCTAATTTAAACGCTACTCATGCTTACAAGCCAAAAAATAATAAATTAAATTCCGCTTTAGATGCTATTGAAATTAGTGATCCACTACTTATGAATCTCTTATCAGAATGGTTATCTGATTGCTACCTTATTCCAAAGGGCGAAAGCTACAAAAATTTCATTGGTGATTTGGAGCAGGGTGAATTCTTAGTGAATCAACAAGGTGATATTTTTACTAAAAATAGCGTTTCCTTTTATGGCAAAGATGCATCTCTCAACGGTATTCTTGTTCGCCAAGAAAGACTCAAAGCACTGCAAGAAAAATTTCCATCCATAGAAAAAAATTATAAAGATGTATTAAATAAACTTAATGAAGCTGAGCTTCAATTAAATGATTATGAAGAGCAAGCAGACTCTTTCAGTGAAGAATTAAAGGACTCTTTAAATGAGCTTCATCAAACAGAGATAGAAGTAGAAAAAATTCAGCAAAGCATAGCTTACGCTAATGAAAAGCATAGCAATATTTCTCATGAGCAAAATGAGCTAATGGTAAAGCTGACCCAAATTGAGGTTGATAAAACATCTAAGTCTAGTCTCATCCAAAATTTAGAGGGTGATTTACATAGATTTTTAGAGCAAAAAACAGCCACTGAAGAAATTAAAAAACGCCATGAATTCGAATACGAAAGCGCTAGAAAGCAAGTCAATGAGGCAGAAATTCAACTTCAAGAAAGCCATTTTAATTTAAAAATTATTGATAACAAAGTTAGCGAATTAAATACCAGGGTAAGTCTATTGTCTGAAGATAATAATGCTCTTAATAATAAAAAAGATATCGCTAAGGCTTCAATCAATACTGAGCATGTCGATGCGCTGCAAACTTCTTTAAGAGAAAAACTTACAGTTAAAGACGAACGAGAAAAAGTCCTTATTGCATCGCGTGACAATCTTGCACAAAAAGAAACAGATTTACGTGAAAGCGAACAAAAGCGATTGCAAACTGAGCAAGCGGTTCACCCAATCCGAGACAAACTCGAGCAATCTCGTTTAAATGAGCAGGAATCAAAATTATTATTTGAACAATTTCAAAATGAGATCAATGAGTCACAATTAGATGAGGTGGTTCTTTCAGAATCAATTACAGACAAAACAACCGTTAAAGAAGTGCAAGAGCTGTGCAACAAACTTCAAGAAGAAATTAATTTATTAGGCCCTGTCAATCTAGCTGCTATTCATGAACTTACCTCAGAAAAGGAAAGGAAAGGTTATCTTGATAGCCAGGTTGAAGATTTAACTTCTGCGAGTAATACTTTAGAGGACGCTATAAGGCGTATTGATAAAGAGACACGAGATCGATTAATTGCTACTTTTAATGAAGTGAATAAGAACTTTACAGAGTTTTTTAAAGTGCTATTTAATGGTGGCCAAGCAAAGCTAGAGCTTTTAGGTGAAGAGATTTTAGATACGGGCATTCAAGTTACAGCTCAGCCCCCAGGCAAAAAGAATACAACCATCAGTCAATTATCCGGTGGAGAAAAAGCATTAACTGCTACAGCGCTTGTATTTGCTCTATTCAAGTTAAATCCAGCACCATTCTGTCTCATGGACGAAGTCGATGCACCCCTTGATGATAGCAATACACTTCGTTTCACAAATATGGTTACTGAGATGTCCAAAAATACACAATTTCTTTATGTATCACATAATAAAATCGCTATGGAAATGGCTCAGCAACTTATAGGTGTCACGATGCAAGAATCTGGTGTATCAAGAATTGTTGAGGTGTCATTAGAGGAAGTAGAGAAGATGGAGCTAGCAAATTAAGTTAACAGGACTTATTACAAGCATGTCTGACATTCAGTTTGCCCTGACGATTCTCGCAGTAATAATTATACTTATTATGATCATTTTTAACTGGATCCGTCTTGTCCAGTACCGAAAACAAAACCATGCTGAAAAATCTTTTTTATATAAAGATGAAAATGGTTTAAGCCCGGGAGAAAAAAATCCTTATGATCATGATTTAAGTATCTCAGAAAAATATTTACTTTCGAACTTACCTAAAGATATCTATCGCGATATTGATGCTATTGCTTTTATAAGGCTTAACAAAGCAACCCATGCCACTTCTAAATTAAACCTAAGAGACTTTATTGAACTTCCTCATGCGTATTGTTTCATTCGTAGAAATGAAGATGAATGGCAGTCTACAGAGGACTTAACTGGCTCAGCTTCATTCGATCAAATACTTATAGCTATTCAGTTGGTAGATCGCCAAGGCCCAATTTCACAAGCACACACTCAGACATTTCGAATGCTCTCAGAGAAAACTAAGAATGATTTAGATGGAAGCCTAATTTGGCTTTCCCATTCGAATATAGAAGAAGATGCAAAAGAACTTAATCAATTTTGCGCTCTTGTCGACCATATGATGACTTTAACTCTAATCCCTAAAAATAATGGCATGTTCGACAATGAAAAGCTTATTGAAACATTAAAAACAGATGGTTTTAAAGTAAATAAAGATGGTTTTCATGAATTCAAGGGTCGTGATAAGCACCCTTTGTTTCGTGTAACTTCTTTAAATCAACAGCCCTTAAGTTTTAATCTTGATCCGTATATTCAAGGCATTCTTTTTCAAATGGATTTGCCACTTACCTTGAGTTGTAAAGAATCGTTTGACGCAATGTTGGAATCGATTACTAATTTTCAAAAAGAACTTGAATGTATGCTTGTTGATTCCAATAAAAAAGAATTAAATGTTAACCATATTGAGCGCATTAGATATCAGGTTGAAAAAATTGAAAATCAAATGGTAGCTAAAAATATCATACCTGGAAGCTCATGCGCACGAAGACTATTTTCTTAAATGAAGCCTGATAAAGAAAATATTAAGAATAAAATTCAAGAGCTAATCGAAAAGATAAGCGCATTCGATTATCAATATTATGTTTTAGACAATCCTTCTATTTCAGATTTTGAATACGACACAATCTTTAGGTCACTTGTTGATTTAGAGAATGCAAATCCAGAGCTAATTCGATCTGATTCACCTTCCCAAAGGGTAGGGGGTAAGGCACTAGATGCTTTTGAGAGTGTTATTCATCGTCAAGCTATGTTATCTCTAAATAACGCTTTCGAAGAGGCTGAGCTTATGGCTTTTGATAAGCGCATTAAAGATGATATTGGTATTGATGAATTGGAATATGCAGTTGAGCCGAAATTTGACGGACTTGCAATCACACTCACCTATCAAGATGGTATTTTTATTCAAGGTGCGACTCGCGGTGACGGCTACACAGGGGAAAATGTTACACATAATTTAAAAACTATTCGTTCAATACCAACTAAGCTCAATCACACTAACCCACCTAAACTTTTAGAGGTAAGAGGTGAGGTCTTAATGCTTAAAAAAGATTTTGAATTGCTAAATCAAAAGCAGGAATCTTTAGGTGAAAAAAAATTTGCAAATCCAAGAAATGCGGCTGCAGGAAGTTTAAGGCAGCTTGATCCCAGAATAACAGCAACAAGACCACTTACATTTTTTTCTTATGGTTTGGGTATAAGCGAACCCAATTTAAATTTAAAAACTCATACGGAAACAATTCAACTTCTAAAAAAATTTAATTTACCTATTTCTGATTTATCTACAAGTGTTAAAGGTGTAAAAGGCTTGCAAGGTTTTTATGACAAGGTATTAAAGTTAAGAGACTCACTAGCCTATGACATCGATGGCGTAGTATATAAAGTTAATTCCTTTAATTATCAAAATGAGTTGGGTTTTGTATCACGCGCTCCTCGATGGGCTATCGCCCATAAATTTCCGGCTGAAGAAGCAGTGACTGAAATTTTAGACATCAATGTTCAGGTTGGTCGAACAGGGGCTATAACGCCTGTAGCGCGATTGAAACCAGTCTTCGTAGGTGGTGTAACTGTGACGAATGCAACCCTTCATAATGAAGATGAGATGATTCGCAAAGATGTTCATATTGGAGATATTGTAAGCGTTCGAAGAGCAGGGGATGTGATTCCTGAAATTGTAAGGGTGTTACTTGATAAGAGACCCAAGACAATTACGAAATTTAAAATGCCAACAGAATGTCCAGAATGTAGCTCACCTCTTGTCAGAATTGATGATGAAGCAATCATTCGTTGTTCAGGCGGCCTAATTTGTCCTGCACAACAAAAGCAATCTATTATTCATTTTGCATCTCGAAAGGCTATGGATATCGAAGGATTAGGAGATAAATCTGTTGAACAATTAGTTACCGTAGGCCTGATTCACGGGTTACCTGATATTTTCAAATTAGAACTTCAACAATTAGTCAGTCTTGATCGTATGGCAGAAAAATCGGGTCAGAACTTATTAGATGCTATTGAAAAAAGCAAATTAACGTCATTACCTCGATTTATTTATGCGCTTGGTATTCGGAATGTAGGTGAGTCTACCGCTAAAGATCTTGCTGGCTTCTATGGTGATTTAAATGAAATCATGAAACAAACGGAAGAAAGCTTACAGCTTGTGCCTGATATTGGCCCCACAGTTGCAAAATCGATCAGTGATTTTTTTATGCAAACTAAGAACAGGGAAGTTATTAAATCTTTAATAGAGTTAGGCGTTCATTGGCCTAAATACGATATTAAAAAATCTGCTTCAGGAATATTTGCAACTAAAACTTTTGTGCTCACTGGAACTTTACCTTCGATGTCACGTGACGATGCTAAATCAATCATTGAGATGAACGGGGGAAAGGTAGCAGGAAGTGTTTCTAAAAAAACTGATTATGTTGTTGCGGGATCAGATGCTGGAAGTAAGCTAGCCACTGCTCAAGAACTTGGTGTTAAAATTATTTCACAAGAAGAGCTTTTGAAACTTATAATTTAAAAACTATGAAAATTAAAAAACATTTTTTAGTAATACTATTGAGCGTATTTTTTTCTACAAATACTTTTTCTAAAGAGCCAATCAAATCATGTGATGAGCTATTAAGTGATAACCAATATGAAGATGCCTTAAAAACAAAAAAGGGTGAATTCAAATCTGCTTTTTGTCATGGGAAAGTTAATTTAAGGCTTAAAAATTTCGATGAGGCTATAAATAACTTTAAGCTAGCGGATAAGTTATCAAAAAGTGATACTGATCATTTTATGGCTGATTTACTAATGGGTATGACATTAAAAGAAGCTAAAAGATTAGATGATGCCCTTTCACATTTAAAAAATTCTTATTCACATTTAAAAGCCAATAAACCTTTTAAGCGTCTTTATTTAGTTGAAATTGCTGAGACTTTATTACTCCTTAGTAAGTATGATGAAGCTGCAAATACATTCCTTGAGGCTTATTCAGCAGCTGCCAATGATGAAGAACGTGCGGCTAATCTTGATCGAGCTGCTTTTTCATATTCATTACTTAAAAATTATACGAAAGCTATCGAGTATGAGTTAAAGGCTAATTTGGCTTTCGATCGTACTGGTTTGTTAGGTGAATATGCAGAATCTGGGATTAATCTTGCTTTATATTATTTAGAGGCTAATGATCTAGCTTCATCTGAAAGAACGCTATTGAAATTTGAGAAGTTTTCACGAGAGAATGGGGGAATGTACTATCTTGCTAAAGTTTTGTTTGCCCAAAGTAAGTATTACAAAAAGAAATTAAATATCGATCTTAGTAAGTCTAAGTTAGATGAGGCAAATAAGATTGCTAATGATATTGGAGCAGAGGACTTAAAAACGCTTTTTAGTACTATTTAGTTTAGGATGTATCTTATATTTTACATAATATACATTATACGAAGTTAGGTTAATTCAAACCTATCTATGAAAGTCTTTAAATTGCCTTGGCAATGCCTCTTCCTGGACTACAAATTCCATGCCCGCCATTGAACCTACAAATATGCCTGATTTATACTGCATTCGAATCTTCACTGTATTTAAAGAAATTTCTAATTGATCTTTTGCTCTGTAATTTAGGATATAGCCAGTTACTTTTTTGCCATTGTCAGTACATGTCACTTCTACGGCGTCTTGATCATCCATCGGGATTTCCTAAAGGTTATTTTTTATGAAAATGAGTTCTTGCTTTGGGTCATTATAAACCTCGAAGGACTGCTGCGCCCTCTCGTACCAGTAGCGACTATTGAATTCATCGCCCTCAATCTTATGAAGGACAGCATGAATCCAATAAGCTTTTGCGGAATGAAGGTCTTGAACAATTTTGTGAGAAGCCTCCCACGAATCGTTGATCGCGAAATCAATCGCTTGGTTCAGCAGCTCTTTTTCTTGTGAGCCAGACATGAATATTATCGGTTATTAAAGAAACCTATATTATTAACTTTACCATTCATAATCGTGAGCTCAGTCTGTTTCCAGGTATTTTTTCCGTCAGATTTCACAAGATTATTGTAGTACCACATCTCAATATTGACACGGTTACTAGAGCCTACACCTTTTTCTGTAGGTCTTCCAATCACAGAACTTGCATTAGTAGGCTTTACAGACATTTCTTTCCTGGCAGGCTCACCTAAAATTTGTAGTACTTTTTCTTTAGATTTGGCCCCGAAAGCATCGAGAAACTCATTTTCTGTATAGAGTTTCTTTCCCTCAGCAAGCACTTGAAAAGAAAACCCTAAAGCTATGAATATAAATAGTAATTTTTTAAATAATGTTGGCATATTAACCTTTAATTGATGGTGATTTTAAGCCCGTCGTACCCTACATCGATATGATCAGGTAATTCTTTCTTTAATGACTCATATTCTAAATCATGTGTCATATGAATCAAATATGTTTTCTTGGCTTTTATTTGATTGGCAAACATCAAACTCTGTTCAAGATTGATATGTGTGTGATGTTCTTTTATGCGCAAACAGTCCAGTAATAAGATATCTAGACCCTCTAAAAGTTTCATTGAATTTTCAGGGATATGAGATACGTCAGTCAGATAAGCTAAGTTACCTATCCGATAACCATATATTTCTAATTTTCCATGCATAACAGGAATGGGTACAACAAGTTCGTTAAAAAGACTGAATGCTTCTTGAATGGGCATAGCTTTTAATACCGGCATTTCCCAAAAACCCTTTGGCTCACTTAAAGCATAACCAAATTTTAAGGCAATGTGATCAAGTGCTTCTTTCTTTCCGTAAATAGGTATTTGTATCTTATGCATCTGACAAAAAGCTCTCAAATCATCAATACCATGAAGATGATCAGCGTGCGTATGTGTATAAAGTACTGCATCAATTCTAGGAATAGATTCTCTTAAAGATTGAAAGCGTAAGTCTGGGCTCGTATCAATAAGAATATGCTCTCCTGTTCCCAATTTAATAAGTGAAGAGCAGCGCGTACGTTTATTTTTTGGGTTGGTTGACATGCAAGTCTGGCAATTACAGCCAACAACAGGCGTCCCTGCGCTAGAACCGGCACCAAGGA
>ENA-ORCY01000625-ORCY01000625.1-marine-metagenome-genome-assembly--contig:-NODE-625-length-19776-cov-4.402508_pt1 | contig 19776 bp, 12 predicted proteins | sample MGYA00248634_ERZ508507 | MGnify/ENA primary metagenome ERZ508507 (study PRJEB26178, sample SAMN06266269) | marine metagenome | isolation source: Columbia River Estuary | place: USA:Columbia River Estuary... | reverse complement strand
TTGATTGGCTTCTGATTCTGTTAAGTTGTCTGCTTTATATTGGTTGAGTAAAAAGGCTTTTAAATCTTCTTTGATTAATACTTCCTCTTCTGATCGAACAATATCACCACCCAACACATGAGGAATATCCTCTTGCCCCAATAGCTCAATAAAAGCCTGTTCAAATTGTGCTTCTGTGAATTTCATAAGACTTGTTCGGTTTTAGGAGATTCCGTCTGAGAAATTTTTGATAGAACAGTTGTTGCTGGATCAAACGGAAATTCAGGAAACTGGTGGATATGGGACGGAAATCCAAACACTGATAGAAATGACCCTGTTCCAGCTCTTTCGAACTCTTTAAGATACCCGTCTAATTTAACTGCCGATCCTGTAAACAATAAAATATATATTGGAATGAGTATGTGGAACTGGGATCAATCAGAAAGAGCTCATCTCTTAGCTTTAGATCTAGATACAGAAACTATTTCAGTATTAAAAAATTCAGCTTTATATCTTGCAAGTTTAGCAGGTGGACAACCTGTTCCGCTTGGAAAAGTCTCTGTAGATTCTAATGGAACTGTATATGCACCATCAGAATTTGGAGTTGTTGCTGTGATTAACTTTAATGATGCTGGTGTAGATTATGTTTCTAAAGTTATTGCCGAGGAAGATATGGTAAATCCAAGAGCTACCGCTGTTATGAACGGAGCTTTATATGTAGCTAATCAAAATACCATTGGTAAAGTTGGATTAGGTGCAACTATCGATATTGCTGCTGGTTCTAACTCAAATACTATTACTTTTGATGCTTTCAAAGACGTTTCGTTTGAAGAAGACGAAACAATTGATATCAAAGTAGGATCTATTTCTAACGGAACTTCAGAATCGAATGATATAGAAGTTGTTACTATAATTGAATCAACAAGACTTACAAAAGTAGATTCTCCGTTTGAAGGAGTTGAAAACGGAAAAGTTAGTTGGGGAGATTATGACAGAGATGGTGATATGGATTTACTTTTAATGGGTCAAGGATCTGATGGAACTATCACCAATGTTTACAGAAATGATGGAAACGATGAAAGTGGTAATCCAAAATTTGTTAATACGAACCAAAATTTCACTAAATACATTGGAGGTGATATTGAATTTGTTGATGTAGATCAAGATGGATGGCTTGATGTTGCTGTAACAGGTGTTTCTCCTCAAGGAAGAATATCTGAACTTTACATGAACAGAAATGGAGAATTCTTTGAACTTAATACTGATTATGTAGTTGAGGGATTATCTCAAAGTGATATGGAGTGGGCTGATTTAGATGATGATTCTGATCAAGATTTAATCATTACAGGAATTGATTCTAATAATCAAACACGAACGTATTATTACACTAACCTTGGTAACTTTAATTTCTTTAAAGAAGAACTGTTCGAACGTCAATCAGAAGGAGTTCAAAGAGGAGAAATTGATATTGTTGATAGGGATAAAGATGGTGATAATGACTTGTTTATTACAGGTGTCAATAACAATGAAAATATTAGAAGAATGGAGTTTAATAATACTTATTATTATTATAATCCTCAAAATAATGTTAATACAGGTTTAGCTGATGGAAATACAGAGTATTTAGATATTGACGGAGATGGTGAACTTGATTATCTTACTATTGGAAGAAGAGAAGATAACTCTGAACAGGTTTTTGTAGAATCTAATTTAATAACATTCAACTTACCTAGTTTAAAAAATACTGATTTCGATTTTGCTGATTACAATAATGATGGAATGAGTGATTTAATTATTACTGGTGAAGATCAAAATTCTGGGGTTGCGGTTTCTAAATTATATTTGACTTTTAAAGAATTATACGGATCTGAATTTAGACTTCTTGAATCTGATTTGACATTAGATGGTTTAAGAGAAAGTAGCGCTGACTGGATCGATTACGATAGTGATGGTGATTTAGATTTATTTTTAACAGGTTTAGATGTCGATGGTAAACCAAAATCGATATTATATAAAGCTGAAAATAGATTTAATACTAACCAGGCGCCTACTGCTCCTAAGAATGTTCAAGCATTCCCTTATGGAGGAAATGGTAATATGTATATTCAATGGGAGTCTCCTGATGATGATAATTCATCATCATTTAGATATGCCGTTAGAATAGGAACTGAGCCTGGAGCTAGTGATATACTTTATGCAAATAGTATTACAGATACTGAATCTGCAAACTTTGGATCAACATTAATTGATATTCCTGGTTTATTGACAAGAAATAATATAAACGTCCAAGTTCTTCCTGGAACCTATTATATTTCTGTTCAAGCTATTGATGGAGGAAATATTGGTGGTCCTTTCTCTGAAGAAATTTCTGTTGAAGCTGATTATGCTTGGAATTTACAGAGACTAGGAGGAATTATTGATAGAAGACTTGATACTGATGAATCTTCTCAAATTAAGTTCATGGACATGGATAAAGATGGAGACATGGATTTAATTGGTTCAAATGTCGGTACAAGATACAGTGGAAGACAAGCCATTAATATTTTAGCTTTTCAAAACGATATCTTCCAACCTAAAAAAGGATTTTCTGGTGGAGATTCAACTTTTGAAATAGCTGATTTCAATAATGACGGTAATGAAGATATAATAATGTCTGTAGATGAGGGTACTGGATCTAGGATTACAGTATTGTTAAATACTTATGATCAAGATGAAGAAAGAGTAGCTCAAGGAGGAGAAAGAGAATATTTTACTGAAAGAAACTTATTCGAAGATGATAATTTCTTTCCTAGTCTATTTAATGTAAAATTTGCTATTAAAGATCTTAACAATGATGGATTATTAGAAATCATTGCGGCAGGTGAATCCTCTAAAATTTCATCCGAAGCAACTGCAAAAATTGGAATAGTTTCAATTAATCCATTTAATGAAGACAATTCTATAGGATTTGACAACTTCACATTCTCTGAAGTAACAGATCTTGGAGGAGAAGAATTGACAAGTTTAAGTTTTAGTTCTTACGATTTTGGAGATATTGACAACGATGGAGATTATGATTTCTTAATTTCTGGTTATTCATTTGACGGGTACAAAACTTATCTATATGAAAACAAAAGAAAATTAGACGATAATGGTGCAGTAGTTCAGCCAGTTGAAGTCAATTACGAGTTAACAAATAATAATTTTGTTTCTGTAAAAGATGGAACAACCCAGTTTGTGGATATCGATCAAGATGGTAAATTAGATATTATATTTAGTGGACAATCTTCTGAAGGAGATGTCTTTAGAGCTTATAAAAACACTGGAAATATTGATAATTTTGCTTCAATTGATATTGGTCTACCAGCTGTTAGAAATGGTAACTTTATTTTTGGAGATATATTTGGAGAAGGTAGAAATGATGTAATTTTCTCTGGAACGGTTACAGGTCAAGGTACATTCTCTAGACTAGCATTTCTTCCACCAGGAGAAACAAAATATATCGAATCTAATTACGATTTATTTGTCGACAATGGAAAAATTGGTTTAGCCGATTTTGATGGAGATTTAGATACTGATTTAGTTCTTACTGGTAAATGGAGAAATGATCTAAGTAACAACGACTACAGAGGATTTGTTTATATTAATGTAAGAGGATATGCAGGAGATGCTGGAGTTGCTAATAACAATGATGATATTAAAACTTCAAGTGTTAATGGAGTGAAGCAACAATCAAATGACGGTGCTTCATCCTCTGGATCATCATTAAATACAAGACCTGAACCTCCAACGTCAATTTCATATCAAAGACAGAGAATTGGAGATAAAACTTATGAAGTTGTGATTAATTGGAACTCAGGAACGGATAAAGAAACTCCGGATGAAGGTTTAACTTATTCACTTATGATTGGTACTTCTGAAGGTGCTCAAGATATTTTAGCAAGTGGTGCTAATTCTGATGGAGTTCGTGCTACGGGTACAAGAGGAAATGCTGAGAATAATAAATCTTGGAAAGTTGTCCTTAAAGAAGGACAGTATCACGTAGCTGTTCAAGCAGTTGATGCGAGTTTTATTGGAAGTAAGTTTAGTGAGTCCTTTGAATTCACTGTTGCAAACTCAACTAAGCTAGGAGATTCTAATGGTGATGATTCTGTAAATATTTTAGATTTAACATCGAATGTAGATTATATTTTAGGAAATACACCAGCAGTTTTTGTTAACGAAGTTGCTGATGTAAATGGTGATGGTAAAATTGATGTTGCTGATATTTCTGGTATAGTTAATATCATTATGAACGGTACAACTGGTGCAGCTCAAGGATCTACATATGATCCTTATGTTTGGGAGTATTTCTCTAACAAACCAGTTGGAGATGCTACACTTGTTAGAAGAGACGGTAGAATTTTCTTAGAAAATGATAAACCAGTAACTTCATTACAGTTCTCTATTGATTCATCTGTTGAATATGAACTTAGCGAAGAATTAGATAATTTAACTGTTGTTAATTTTGTTGAAGACAACAAAAGAACTTTCTTAATCTATAGCTTTAATAACCAACCAGTTGATGAGTTAACGGATGTTATATTTGATTATTTAGATCTTAATGATGGAGATGATTTCGAAATCAATGATATGACAGCAGGTACTAAAGATGGTTTATTATTAAATCTTAAATACTCTGATGAAAGTTTCTTTGACGATTCGGAAAATGTTATTCAGATTTATCCAAATCCAGCTATATCTAACGTGAATCTATTGACTGATATTACTAAGAAAGTTGAAACTATTGAAGTAGATGTTTATAACGTTTTAGGAGTTTCAGTTTATAAAACTAGTATCGAATCAATGGGTAGATTAAACGATTTAGATGTTAGTATGCTATCATCTGGTGTTTATACTGTAAGAGTAAGAATGGTTACGGATAAAAACGAAGAAATAATTAATGTTCATAAACTTATTAAGAAATAATTATTTCTATGAGAAACCTAATTAAACTATTGATACTCCTTTTTGGAGTATCAATTTATGGCCAAGACACCCTGTCTGTAAAAGATGGGGCGTACGGTTATGACAAAGACTTTGTTATAGATATTGATTTAAAAACTGAAACTAAAATTAGAGCCCTACAGTTTGATTTAAATTGGAACGGTCCTGAATTTAACTATTTATCAACTTATAATCTTGACAAAGAAAGATTGGGTGGTGATGACTCAGATCATGTAATCACAGTAAAAGAAGTTTCTGACTCAAAATTAAGGGTGCTAATATATTCTCCTTCGAATATGGCTATTCCAGCTGGAGAGGGAAATTTACTAAAACTAGATTTTCATAATAGTCTCAACTACGGAGACTATTCTTTCGATTTATCAAGTGTTGTGGCTTCTAAAGAAGATAATTCTTCACTAGATGTTAAACTTGAAAATGGAATAATAACTACTCTAGCTCCAAGATTTTTTAAAAGTGATGGCCCTCTATTTGATTTTGGTAGTATTTACATAGGATCAAAGAGCGATAGAAATATTACTTTTAGAAATGATGGTAATAGTGATTTAACTATTTCGTTGGTTAGTAATGACTTGTCTAATTTCGTTATGTCACCAGATGTTGAATGGCCTAAAGTATTAGCTTCAAACGAAGAGTTGAAAATAAATGTAGAATTTGAAGCAAAAACTAATGGAACATTTGAAGAGAAATTTTCTTTATCTTCAGACGACCCGCTTTCAAAAGATACTGTTCATGAATTTATTTTTAAAGCAGTTGCTTACAATGAAAATAAACTTGTAGTTGAGAAAGATGTTGTTTCTTATAATGATCAGGTTGCTAAAGTTAAAGTAGGAATAAATGGTGATGAAGATATTACCAGCTTTCAATTTGATATTGACGTACAAGAAGAAATAACACTGGTTGATAGTAGTGCTAAACTTTTAATTACAGATACTGATCATATTATATCTTCAAAAATTAGAGAAAACAGTGATGGTAAAACAGTATTAAGAGTATTATGTTATTCACCTTCCAACGAAACCTTTAAACAAACTATAGGAGATGTTGTAGAGTTTTCATTGACTCCATCAAAGCTAGGACCAGGTATTTATCCTGTAAATATTAGTAACCCTGTGTTAACTAACTCTGGACTTGTTAATGTTGCCTCAAGTGTTGAGAGTGGAAGTCTTAATCTTAAAAGTGGTAAGTTGTCTTTTATTCCTGATGTTGAATTTAATATGGGAGATATTTATCAAAATAACTTTAACGAAAAAAATTTTAAGATAAAAAATACTGGAAACTTAGCGTTGAAAGTTTCTAAAATAACTTCAACTGATCCAGACTTAAATGTTGTAAATAGTACTCCCTTGGACTTGGACCCAAATAGTGAATTTCAAATTGACTTTTCATTAATCCCAAGTACAAGTGTAAAAGATTACAAATCATATATCATATTTGAACATAACGGCGGAAATGTTATTGATTCATTAATTATCTCTGGTAATTCAATTTTTAGAAATGAATTAAAACTTCAAGACGATCTAGTTGTAAAAGGAGAAGTTAACAATTTATTACTTGACCTTACAAATTCAAGTGAAATTAAAGGGGTTCAGTTTGATGTAAACTTACCAGCTGCTAAAAAATCATTTACTTGGACCTTAACTGCGGATTCAAATGAAGATTTTAATTTTTCAGAACTTGATAATGCAAAGGATCCAGGTATATCTCATTATGTTGGGGATGATATAAAATTTATAAATAATGCTGGAAGTACTCATCCTTTATTTATAGTTTCAAAGTTAAATGATGATGGAGGTTACAGTTCTGAAAATGAAGCTTTGGGTGTGACAAACCAAGGAGCAACTTCTGGTGAAGTTGTTGTAGATTTAAGTAAATTATCACCTGGAACGTACTACTATATCTGTGGAAATCATAAGTCCATGCAAGGAACAATTACTGTCTATCCGAAATTTTCAATCTCAATTGATAAATCATATTTAAATACTGAAAGAGCTTCTGATTTTAATATCTCTCAATCTTCAATAGGGCCATTAAAGTATAGGTTTTTGCTTTACTCTGATACCAGTTCAATCATTTCCGGAAACAGAGAAACATTATTAAATATCCCATTAGGACTTACTTCAATTTCTAATGCAGCAATGGATTTTGTTGATGGTAAATATCAAATTACACTTGAAAATATAATAATTTCATCAAATGATAATACTGATGTTTCTACCGTAGCAAGTAACAGTTCTGATATAGTTATTTCATCAGAAAATCTTTTTGATCCAGTTGTTGACCCAAATCAATCAGTTAGCCTAAAAGAAAACCCTATTTTAAATACAATTTTTTATAAGGTCAAAGCATCTGATTCGGACACATACAGTATTATAAAGGATTATGAAATTACTTCGGGTAATACTGATGATGCTTTTGGTATTTTGTCAGGTTCTGGTGAGTTATATGTTAATGTCCCTTCTAAAATTGATTTTGAAAATCTAGCCAGTTACTCTCTTGGAGTAACAGTTTCTGATGGTGCTAAAACAAGTGCTGAAGAAGTAATTACAGTTAATATTACTGACGATCCTAATGCATTTATTGTAAATGCATTTACTGTAAAAGTATATAGAGATGGAACTAAAACCGGATCTGTCAACCCCAAAGAAAGTACTACTTCATCTTCAACTGATGTTTTCTCATATAAAATTGATGGAGGAAGTGATGGTGAATTATTTAATATTGATAGTAGTTCAGGAATGATTTCGTTCAAGACTGCGCCAGTCTTTACTAGTCCTAGTGATTCTGATTCTGATAACATATACGAATTCAATGTTAAATCTATTGTAAATGACGATACTTCAGATAATTTTCCTACCATAAGTTCAGAAAAAACGGTATCATCTATTGAAAATAAAACAGACGTAATTGAGGTAACCTCTATCTTATCGACTGAAATTTCTGATTACGACAATGATGGAATTCTTGATAACGTAGACAATTGCCCTACAACGTATAATCCAAACCAAAAAGATACAGATGGAAATGGGGAAGGTGATGTATGTGAGGATTCTGATGGAGATGGTGTTTTAGATTTTGAAGATAATTGTATTTATATACCAAATCCAGGCCAAGAGGACGCTGATGCTGACGGAGAAGGTGATGTATGTGAAGATATAGATAATGACGGTATTATCGACTCTAAAGATAATTGTGTCAATACTGCTAATATTGATCAGGCTGATTTAGATGGTGATGGAATTGGGGATGTTTGTGATGATGACAGAGATGGTGACGGGGTTATAAATTCCGAAGACAACTGTCCGGATACTGCAGGAGCATTGGAGACAAATGGATGCCCAGATTCTGATAGTGATGGAGTAATTGATAAAAATGATAATTGTCCAAATACAGCTAATGCTGATCAAGCAGATTTAGATGGTGATGGAATTGGTGATGTTTGCGATGATGACAGAGACGGTGATGGTATATTAAATACTGAAGACACATGTCCAGATTCCACTGTTGGTGTTACAGTTGATGTTACTGGTTGCGAGATTTTCACCCTACCATTAGACAACAACAAGGTGTCAGTAACAAGCGCGAGTTGTATTGGTAATACTGACGGATCGATAGGTCTTAGTGTTGAGGATGCTAGTTATGCTTATTCAGTTACAGTTACTGGAAAAGACGATCCAATTACATTAGGCGGAGAGACAAAGACGGCTTCAGTGACAGGTCTTGGTACAGGGACTTACACGGTTTGCTTTAAAGTAGATGGACAAGACGCTTACGAGCAGTGCTTTGAAGTTAATATTGGAGAGCCTAAAGCCATAAGCGCGTTTATAGATGTGGATAACGACAACAGAACTACTAGCATACAACTAAGCGGATCCTCTACTTACAACGTAGAAGTTAACGGTCAGCGTTATGATGTGAAAGGGGATAGGTTCACTACAAATCTTCCATCAGGGCTTAGTATTATTAAGATTAGCACAGACTTAGACTGTCAAGGTATAATAGAAAGAGAGATCTTTATCTCAGAAGACATATTGTATTACCCTAATCCAACACCAGGAGATGTTAACGTGTATGTAAATGGAGAAGACAGTAAAGTAACAATGAGCGTGTTTAGCTCAAAAGGAGATCTAATCTTTACAAGAGAACAAGAGATACAATCCACTAGAAAAACAGATTTAGACTTGGGTGGTGTTCCAGCAGGTACTTACTTAGTGACCTTGGACGGACTTACAGTTAGAAAAACATTTAAAATAGTAAAACGATGAGAAATAAAATGTTAAAACATTTTGATATATTAACATTTTTAAATCTAGATATATAATTTTATGGAAACAGTTTTTGAAACCCTAGACTGGGTTGTTTTAGGAATTTACTTTTTTTTATTAATTGGCGTTGCTGTTTGGGTTGTGATTCAAAAAAATAAAAATACAGAAGATTATTTTTTAGCAGGAAGAAACGTTGGATGGTTTGTGATTGGAGCTTCTATTTTTGCTTCAAATATTGGTTCTGAGCATGTCGTAGGTCTCGCTGGTACTGGATTTGAATCAGGTACTCCTATGGCTCATTATGAATTACATGCTTGGATAGTATTATTATTAGGATGGTTATTTCTTCCGTTTTACATAAGAAGTGGTGCTTTTACAATGCCAGAGTTTTTAGAAAAAAGATTTGATAGTAGATCAAGATGGTTTTTATCAATATTTTCTTTACTAGCATACGTTATAACAAAAGTATCTGTAACAATATATGCTGGTGGAATTGTAGTTTCAGAGTTATTGGGGATTCCATTTTGGTATGGTGCAATAGGAATTGTAATTTTTACGGGAATATACACAGTTATTGGTGGTATGAAAGCGGTTATTTACACAGAAACTCTCCAAACAATTGTGTTGATTTTAGGATCAGTTATAATTACTTATTTAGGTTTGCAGGAAGTAGGTGGTTGGGGACAATTAAGAGAAACGGTTACAGCTGTAAGTCCTGATCATTTTAATATGTGGAGACCAATGACAGATCCAGATTTCCCATGGACAGGTCTACTTATAGGTGGTACTATTGTTGGTATTTGGTATTGGTGTACTGATCAATACATTGTTCAAAGAACTTTGGCTGCAAACAACATAAAAATTGGTAGAAGAGGTGCGATTTTCGGAGCTTATTTAAAATTACTTCCAATTTTGATTTTTTTAATTCCTGGAATTATAGCTTTTGCCTTGACAATTCAAGATCCTGAAACTTATGTTGTAACAAAAGCTGACAGAGCATTTCCAATGCTAGTAAACACATTATTACCTGTAGGATTAAAAGGGCTTGTTGCAGGTGGTTTAATGGCTGCTTTAATGAGTTCATTGGCTTCTGTTTTTAATTCTTGTTCGACAATTTTTACAATTGATATTTATAAAAAAATAAGACCAAATAAATCTGAGACTCAATTAATTAATATTGGTAAAATTGCAACTACGGTAATTGTAGTTTTAGGTATAATGTGGATTCCTATAATGGAAAAAATTGGAGGTGGAGTAATGTATCAATATTTACAAAATGTACAATCTTATATAGCCCCACCTGTTACAGCTGTATTTTTATTAGGAATTACTTGGAAAAGAGTTAACTCTGATGCAGCGATTACTACATTATTTATGGGTTTATTTTTACTAATATTACGATTAGGTTCAGAAATTTATTATCAACCACAGATTTCATCTGGCGAAACGGTTTCAGGTTTCTTATTTGAATTTGCAACAATAAATTTTGCTCACATGGCTATTATTTTATTTATATTTTCTGTTGTATTATGTGTTTCAGTTAGTTTAATAACTGCTGAGCCAGATTATGTTAAAACAAGAGGATTGTCTTTTGGAAATCTAGATTTAAATTCTAAAGAATTTAAAGAAAAAACATATACAACTGTTGATGTTATTTTATCAGTAATTCTTGTATTAATGGTGATAGGTATATTAATGTATTTTACAGGATAAACTTATGTATAATCTTGGCTTAGATATTGGGACTTCATTTATCAAAGCAGCTCTTACTGAGCGTTCTAGTGGAAATGTTGTAAAAGTAGTTTCTCAACCATCAACTGAACAAAAAATAAAAGTGTTAAAGGATGGATGGGCAGAACAAGACCCAGAAATGTGGTGGAAGAACACATGTCAAGCCATAAAAAATCTTATTTCATTAACTAATATTAATCCTTCATTGATTTCTGGTATTGGAATTTCATACCAAATGCATGGTTTGGTTTTGTTAGATAATAAGGGGAATTTACTTAGAGATAGTATTATTTGGTGTGATGATAGGGCAGTTAGCATAGGAAAGAAAGCTTTTATTGAAATAGGTAAAGAAAAATGTGCTGATCAATTATTAAATTCACCTGCAAATTTTACTGCATCAAAACTAAAATGGGTAAAAAATAATGAAAAAGAGCTTTATAGTAGGGTTTATAAGTTTATGCTTCCAGGTGATTATATAGCTTATAAATTGTCAGGTAAAATGACTACTACAAGTATGGGTTTGTCAGAAGGAATGCTTTGGGATTTTAAGAAAAACAATATTGCCGACTTTTTATTGAAATATTATGAAATCGATAACTCTTTAATTCCAGAAATTGTTTCTAATTTTGGATTTCAATGTAAATTAAATAAAAAAGGATCATCAGAATGTGGTCTTGTAGAAAATATTCCTATTTATTATCGGGCAGGTGATCAACCAAATAACGCACTATCTCTGAACGTACTAAAACCAGGCGAAGTAGCTGCTACTGCGGGAACATCTGGGGTTCTCTTTGCTGTAACAGATAATAAAAAAACAAATGAAAATGAAAGGATAAATAATTTTCTTCATGTAGAGGTTGATAATTCAACTTCTATTGGAAAATTATTATGTATAAATGGAGCAGGAATTCAATATGCTAAATTAAAAAATAAGTTAAATATTGAATCTTATGAAGAGATGAATAAACTATCATTAAAGGTTGGAGTTGGATCAGAAGAATTAACCTATTTACCATTTGGAAATGGTTCAGAGAGGATGCTTAATAATATAAATGTGGGGTCAAGTATGTTTAACTTTGACAAAAGGGTTCATAACAATGCACATTTAATTCGTGCAACATTAGAGGGTATTGCTTTTGCTTTTGTTTATGGAATGCAAATATTAATTAAAGATGGTGTTAAACCATCAGTTGTTAGAGCAGGAAATGATAATTTGTTCAAATCAAATGTTTTTGGAAATACAGTATCTACACTAATAAATACTGAAATAGAAATTTACGATACAACTGGAGCAGTAGGCGCGGCTAGAGCTGTAGATCTTAACAACAGAAATTTTAATGAATTTGGAAAAAATATAATAGAAAATGATTTTTTGAAAACATTTTCGCCTCAGTCAAATTTAAGTGATTATAAAGTTGCTTATGATTTATGGGTTGAAAAATTAAAATTAACTTTAAATAAAAATATATAATGGCACTTATTGGAAATATTGAATATTATAAAGGAATCGGGGATATAAAGTTTGAAGGAAGTGACTCTAATAATCCTTTTGCTTTTAAATATTATGATCCTGAAAAAATTGTTGCAGGAAAAGCTTTAAAAGAACATTTTAGATTTGCTGTAGCTTATTGGCATTCTTTCTGCGGACAGGGAACTGATCCTTTTGGATCAGGAACACAAGATTTCTTATGGGATAAATCAGAAGATCCATATCAAGCTGCAAAAGATAAAGCAGATGCTGCATTTGAGTTTATTACCAAAATGGGATTTGATTATTTTTGTTTTCATGATTTTGATTTAATTCAAGAGGGGAAAAGTATTGTAGAATCTGAAAATAGACTTTTGTATATAACAGATTATATTAAGCAAAAACAAAAGGAATCAGGTGTTAAAGTACTTTGGGGAACTGCAAATTGTTTTTCAAACCCTCATTATATGAATGGAGCAGCAACTAACCCAGAGTTTGATGTTTTAGCTAGAGCTGGTGGTCAAGTCAAGTTAGCTTTGGATACAACAATAGCATTAAACGGAGAAAATTATGTTTTTTGGGGAGGAAGAGAAGGGTATATGAGTTTACTAAATACTGATATGAAAAGAGAATTAGATCATTTAGGAAAATTCTTGTCAATATCAAGAGATTACGCAAGATCTCAGGGTTTTAAAGGAAATTTTTTTATAGAACCAAAACCAATGGAGCCAACTAAACATCAATATGATTTTGACACCTCAACTGCAATTGGATTTTTAAAAGAATATGGTTTGGAAAATGATTTTAAAATAAATATTGAAGTAAACCACGCAACACTAGCTCAGCATACATTTCAGCATGAACTAACAGTAGCTGCAAAATCTAATATGTTAGGTAGTATAGATGCTAATCGTGGTGATTATCAAAACGGATGGGATACTGATCAATTTCCTAATAATTTATATGAAACAACTGAAGCAATGCTTGTTTTCTTGAAAGCAGGTGGATTACAGGGAGGCGGTGTTAACTTTGACGCTAAAATTAGAAGAAATTCAACTGATTTAGATGATATATTTCACGCTCATATTGGAGGTGCGGATAATTTTGCAAGAGCGCTAATAACGGCAGATAATATTTTAAATAATTCTAATTATAATCAGCTTTTTAATTTGAGATATGAAAGTTTTAGTTCTGGCAAAGGAAAAGAATTTGAACAAGGCAAATTAAGTCTCAATGATTTGTATAAATTAGCATTAAACTCTGGAGAATTAAAATTAAAGAGTGGAAAACAAGAGATGTTTGAGAACATTATTAACCAATTTATTTAATAAAATAATTTAAATCATATGAAAAAATTAGCATTACACTGGCAGATAATAATCGGAATGGTTTTGGGTGTTTTATTTGGATTGCTTTTTCTCAATTTTGAATGGGGAAAAACTTTTATTATTAATTGGATTAAGCCCTTTGGAACTATTTTTATTAATTCATTAAAGCTAATTGCAGTACCATTAATTTTGGCTTCTCTTATTAAAGGTATCTCTGATTTAAAGGATTTGTCAAAACTGTCTTCAATGGGTGGAATAACTATAGCAACTTATATTTTTACTACTATGATGGCAGTATCTATTGGTTTAGTCGCTGTTAATATTATTGAACCTGGAAATTTTATTTCAGAAGAAACCAGAGAGCAACTTGTAAATGCGTATTCATTGAATGCTAATGAAAAAATTGAAGCAGCTAATAATCAAAAAAGTTTAGGCCCCTTACAACCAATTGTTGATATGGTTCCTTCCAATTTTTTTAGTGCTGCATCAAACAATAGAAATATGCTTCAGGTTATTTTCTTTGCAATTATTTTTGGTATATCTATGATATTAATTCCAGAAAAAAAATCAAATCCAATTAAAAGTTTTTTTGACTCTTTAAATGATGTAATTCTTAAGATTATTGATTTGATAATGCTTTGTGCACCTTATGGTGTATTTGCACTTTTAGCTGCAATAATAGTGGAGTCACCAAGTATGGATTTGTTTAAAGCACTAGGCTTTTATACTTTGACTGTTCTTTTTGGATTATTACTTTTAATTTGTATTTATCTAATCGTTGTTAAAGTAGTTATTGGAAAAAGTCCATCATATTTTTTAAAAGGTATATCTCCTGCCCAATTACTTGCTTTTTCAACGAGTTCTAGTGCAGCAACCTTGCCTGTTACTATGGAAAGGGTACAAGATCACCTTGGAGTTGACGAAGAGGTTAGTAGTTTCGTTCTTCCGATTGGAGCAACTATAAATATGGATGGTAGTGCATTGTATCAGGCCGTTGCGGCAGTATTTATAGCTCAAGCATTTGGGTTAGATTTAAGTTTAGCTGCTCAGCTTGGTATAATTTCTACAGCAACTCTTGCTTCAATTGGTTCCGCTGCAGTTCCTGGAGCAGGTATGGTAATGCTTATTATAGTTCTTTCTCAGGCTGGTATTCCAGAAATTGGATTGGCATTAATTTTTGCTGTCGACAGGCCACTTGACATGTGTAGAACAGTAGTAAATGTTACCGGAGATGCAACAGTTTCTATGTTAGTTTCAAAGTTTGTAGGAAAGTCTAAAAAGAAATAAAAAATAAATAGATTTCTGTTTTATATAAACAATAAGAATTTTAAATTTGTTCAAGTTTATAATTTAATTAAATGAATAAAAACGAATTGATTGAAGATTTTCTTAAGAACTTTAAACCTAAACAAGATCAAAGTTGGAAAAGTTGTTATTTCTTCACCCATTACTTAAAAAAGAATCATAAAATCGATGCTGAACTTATCGAAGGAATGTCTAGAATTAATAAGATTGATTATTGGACTGTTCGAATTGATAGTGAAGACATAGATATTCATGCTAAAGCTGTTGATTTAGAACCTGACTTTATTGACAAACCAGATATGGTTTGGAGCCTTAAACAGTTTGAAAAAGATAATTTCTAGGCAGGACCTCTTAAATAAATAATAAGACCATTTAAGAAATTACGTAGAATTTGATCTCCGCAATCCATATATTTTGGATGGTCGACATTTCTAAATAGTGCGCCAAGCTCTGATTTTGAAACCTTGAAGTTTGCTAGTTTACATATTTCAACAATTTGCTCATCTCTAAGTTTATGAGCAACACGAAGTTTTTTAAAAATATCATTATTAGTTAATCCCATATAAATTATTTGTAAAAAAAACCTCTACATTATAAATACAGAGGTTTTTTTGAAGTGTTTTAAAATTAGTTAGACATAGCTGCATTATAAGCTGTCGGATCAAAAGCATTGTAAACTTCAATAACTTTATCATTTTCCCATTTAAACCAACAATATCCTTTAAGGTTTAAAACCTCACTTGTTTTTTTTGAAGTTGCAGTCCAAGTATACCAGTAGTTTGTAAATATTGCTCCATCATTGTAATACATAGTTGAAACATGGTATTCAGAATGCTTAATATCATCAAAAAATTCATGTCCTGCAGAAAACGCTTGATTGACTTCATCAAAAGTTACATCAGCATCATTTACATGAAATATTGCATCTTCAGTAAACATTGTTTTGACACTTTCTAAGTTATTGTCTTGATATGCTTTAGTGAATTTAACCATAGCATCAGACTTTTCATCATTTCCAATCATATAACCAGACATTGGGTCATCTTTGTCTGTTTGGTTTTTAGTTGTTGTATCACATGATATAAATAAGACAGATACAAATAAGAATAAAAATATTTTTTTCATTTAATTATTTTTGGATTAAATCAAATATACAAATTCAAAACAATTAATTTTTTGAAGACTTTTTAATTTTCCGACAATTCAAACCACCTATTTGTTTTAAGTTCTAAATCTTCTTCAATATTTTTTAACTTAATCGAGTATTTTTTTACGTCGTCTAATGATAATTCTTGATTAAAATGATTTTGAATTTCATCTTTTAAAAATTCAATTTTCTTTATTTCTTTTTCTAGTTTTTTAAATTCTTTTTGTTGTAAGTAATTTAAATTATTTTTATTTGAGTGCTTTTTCTTTTCATTTAGTTGATAGCTTTCTGACTTTAATTCCTTGTCATTGTTTTTGATTTTAGAATCTTCGTAAGCTCTGTAATCAGAATAATTTCCTGGGAAATTCTCAATATTTCCTGATCCTTTAAAAACAAATAAATGGTCTATTATTTTGTCCATGAAATACCTGTCGTGAGAAACAACTATTAAGCAACCAGGAAAATCTAATAAAAAACTTTCAAGCACGTTAAGGGTTATGATATCGAGGTCATTCGTAGGTTCGTCTAGAATTAAAAAATTAGGATTTTGTATTAAAACTGTACATAAATAAAGCCTTTTCTTTTCACCACCACTTAATTTATCAACGAAATCATATTGTTTTTTTCTGTCAAATAAAAAACGTTCTAATAGTTGTTGTGCAGAAATTTTTTTTCCTTTTTTTAGAGGAATATAATCTCCATATTCTCTAATCACATCAATTACTTTTTGTCCTTCTTTGTAAAGAATTCCACTTTGAGTATAATATCCGAATTTTAATGTTTCGCCCCATATTATTTTTCCGGAATCTGGATCTTCATTTGAAGTTAACATATTTAAAAAAGTAGATTTTCCTGTCCCGTTTTTCCCAATTATTCCAATACGTTCATTTTTCTGAAACACATAATCAAAGCCTTTTAAAATAGTAGTATCTCCAAATGCTTTATTGACTTTATGCATTTCTATCATCTTACTACCCAATCGTTCCATGTTAATTTCTAATTGAACTTTATGGTCATCTCGCCTTAAACTAGCTTTTTCCTTAATGATTTTAAAATCTTCAATTCTAGATTTGGATTTTGTTGTTCTTGCTTTTGGTTGCCTTCTCATCCATTCCAATTCTTTTTTAAAATGTAGTTTAGTCTTATGTGCTTCTACATTTTCTTGAGCAATTCTAGCATCTCTTTTTTCAAGGTAATAAGAGTAATTCCCTTTGTAGCTGTAAAGTTTACCCTGATCTAGTTCTATGATTTCATTACAAACACGTTCCAAGAAATATCTGTCATGTGTTACCATTAATAAGGTTATTTTTTCTTTAGAAAAATAGCTTTCTAACCATTCAATCATTTCTAGATCTATATGATTTGTAGGTTCATCTAAAATTAATAACTCAGGTTGTTTTAATAAAGCATTACAAAGCGCAATTCTTTTCTTTTGACCACCAGATAAACTACCTACTTTTGCATTTAAATCGTTGAGTTTTAGTTTAAATAGAATTTTTTTATACTGAGTTTCAAAATCCCAAGCTTGAGCTTGATCCATAGCTTCAAATGCTTTTTGATAAGATTCTTGGTCCTCAGGATTTTTTAAAGCTTTATCATATTCAGAAATTATACTTAAAATGGGGTTATCTGCATTTAATATACTTTCTTTCACTGTAAGTTTCGGATCTAGTAATGGTTCTTGAGATAAATAAGCAACTTTAATTCCTTTTCTAAAAACAACTTGACCTTTATCCGGTGAATCTTGTCCAGCAATAATATTTAGTATTGAAGTCTTCCCACAACCATTTTTTGCAATTAATGCAATCTTTTGGCCTTGATTTACTCCAAATGATATTAAATCAAAAATAACCTTTTCACCATATGATTTTGAAATTTCTTCAACTGACAATAAATTCATCAATAATTTTTCTTTTATATATTTCAAAAATACATAATCATAAATGAGTATATGATTATTAAATACATAAATTAATAATATTAGTCTAGTATAGAGCTTTGACGTGCATGATCTCAAGTTTAAATTCTCCTTGTTGTTTATCAGAAATCTGAAATCCTAAAGAACTTATCTTGTCAATTTCTAATTTTTTTGCATTTCTTGAATAATAACCCATAAACATGGGGTTTAAGTCAGAGACTAAAATTTTAATATTAGTCCACGTTCCAGATTTTGTTTCAAAATTTGTTGAATAATTTGACGACCTATAGTTTTCTCTTAATCTAAATTTATAAATTTTACCGTCTCCTTTTACTCTAAGTTGAAATGCTTTAACATCTTTCAATTTACCTTTATTAAATCTTAGTCTGCTTGAAGCAAATCCACCATTATTTTTTAAAGATACATTTCCATAAAACATTAAATTATTTTCTTTGGTTATATACAAATCAGAATTTGATATTCCTCCCATGACATTGTCATTAACTATATTCCAGTTTTTTATTCCAATTTCCTCTACAGGGTTTATAAGATCAATACTTTGACTGTAAACGGATAGCGTCATAAATATTATTAGAATTGAATTGTAAGTTTTCATAATATTTTTTTTAATTTATTACAAACACCATACCTAACTAATAATATGAACCTATTATTTCTTTAATTAGTTCATTAACTTTTTTATATTTAAAAATGGAGAATGAAAAAAAATCTAAAAAGAATAGTAAAGTTAATCTTGGGGGGTCTTACAAATTTAAAATAGCAGCTAAATATAAAAAACCCAAGACAAGAGGCGATAAAAATTACAATAAAAGAAATAAAAAATAAATTATATTGGACAAACGTGTATGTGTTATTGGAGCAGGTCCCTCTGGAATTACTGCAATAAAGAATGTTAATGAAGCAGGAATATCTGTTTTAGCTTACGATTTCAATAGTGATGTTGGTGGAAACTGGATTTATGATGAAAATGAAAGTCATTCTAGTGTTTTCGAAACTACTCACATAATTAGCTCCAAAACATTATCAGAATTTGAAGACTTTCCTTTTGATCATAATGTATCAGATTATCCTTCCCACGACGAACTCCGAAATTATTTTCAATCCTACGCTAAACATTTTGATTTATATCCATTAATAGAGTTTAACACACTAGTTAAAAGCTGTGTTCTTTTAAAAAATAAAAATTGGGAGGTTAAAACTGTCAAAAATTATGTTGAAAAAGTGGAAATTTTCACTGATTTGATTGTTTGTAACGGTCATCACTGGGAACCAAAACTTCCGAATTATAATGGGAAGTTTGGAGGTGATTTTTTACATTCTCATCAATATAAAAAATCTGAACCTTTTAAAGGAAAAAAAGTATTAGTAATTGGAGGAGGTAATTCTGCTTGTGATGTTGCTGTTGAGACAAGTAGAGTTAGTGAGAAAACTTCAATTAGTTGGAGAAGAGGATATCGAATAATACCTAAGTTTTTAATGGGTAAACCATCAGATGTTTTTGCTTCTAAGATGATTTTTCTTCCAATATTTTTAAGAAATTTTTTAGCTGGTATCTTAGCTTACATAACTAATGGACCTAATAGTAATTATGGTTTAGCTAATCCTAATCATAAATTCGGAGCTACTCATCC
>ENA-ORCY01000624-ORCY01000624.1-marine-metagenome-genome-assembly--contig:-NODE-624-length-19787-cov-2.824708_pt1 | contig 19787 bp, 15 predicted proteins | sample MGYA00248634_ERZ508507 | MGnify/ENA primary metagenome ERZ508507 (study PRJEB26178, sample SAMN06266269) | marine metagenome | isolation source: Columbia River Estuary | place: USA:Columbia River Estuary... | reverse complement strand
GAGGCCGATGTCGCCTTCGACATCGATCAGTTCGATGCTTGGGTTGCTTGAAAACGGATACAAGTTGACAACAGCAAGTGCGATGGGTGAAATGTTGAGTCGTTCCATCTCGGCAACATGCGCAGCATCACTCAAGTCGCCGAGCAAAGCGCCATGGATAGAGGGATGCAACGTGACCACGCGGTGGCCCAGTATTGCGGGATAGCCAGTAATTTCTGCAACATCGATGACTGGTATTCCTGCAGCAGAAATTGCTGTTGCGGTACCGCCACTGGAAATCAGCTCCCAACCAAGTTGGTGTAGTTGTTGGGCAAATTCAACTATTCCAATTTTGTCGTACACACTGAGAAGCGCGCGGGGCATCTGTTTAGTGTCGCACATTCTTCTGAGATGTACGCGACTCGTAGGCGAGTGCACCGATCACCACAACAATTCCGAACCACGCCCACGCTGTTGGCCGGTGATCAAGGATCACTGCACCAAGCACCGTTGCCACAACAGGCTCAACAAGCGTGAGCATTGTTGTCTCGCTTGGCGCAAGGGTGCGTAAGCCGGTTGCATACGCCCAATAGGCGAGGCCAACTGAAACGGTGCCGAGCCAAATAACAAGCACCACTCCACGTGTTTGTGTGAGCCATTCGAGATCAACGAAGAATAATGAAGGAGCGAGTATCACTGCAGCAATGACAAATACTCTGGCCATCGACTGTTCGCCGGGCATTCCCGATGCAACCAACGACTTGCTTGCAACTGCAAAGAGCGCATAGCCAAAACCTGCAAGTAGTGCAAGGCCAATGCCGCCAACGTTTAGTTGGGCATCGTTTCCTGCAAGCACCAGAATTGACATGCCGATAATGGCAACAACTGTTGCGATAAGCCATTGTCGAGTTGGTCGTACTTTCTGAATAACTACCGAAATCAAGCCGGTGAACAAAGGGGCCGATGCAAGTGCAAAAACCGTGCCGATTGCAATGCCTGTAGAGCGCACGCCGGCGAAGAATGCTGCTGCGAAGAGGGCCATGCCGAACCCAGCGGCTAGCCATAGCCAAGGCGCCACGGGTTTGTATTCGGTTCGGGGCTGCTTGTTGCGCATGATTGCGGCAACAACTATGAGGAAGGCTGCGCCGATGATGGTGCGCATTGTGGCCACGCCCAGCGGGGAAAGGTTGTCTGGCCCAAGCTCCTGTGATGTCCCTGTGGTTGCGAAACACACTGCGGCAAACACCACAAGTAAGCGAGATCTCACACCTCGACGGTAGTTGGCACGGCTGTAGATTTGGAGGGACTAATGCTCCCGTAGCTCAGATGGATAGAGCGGCGGACTTCTAATCCGTAGGTCGTAGGTTCGATTCCTACCGGGGGCGCAATTGCAAATAAGCGTGTAAATATCGTGCGCATTGTGGGTTAGGGGCTCTGAACGCCTATCCTTTCGGGGTCAGTCTGTAGAGAGGTCGCTTCAGTGAAATTCAAAAAAGGTGACACCGTCATTTACCCCCAGCACGGTGCCTGCATTGTGCACGGCATTAAGCGCATGAAGGCATTCGGTGCGGTTCAGGAATACCTCATTTTGAAGACCGTCATCAACGAGATGACCCTTTCGGTGCCTACTGCAATGGCGAACCAAGTTGGTGTGCGCCCGCCGGTTTCGAAGTCTGAACTTGAAGACTTGCGCTCAGTGCTGTCGAAAGCCGACCCACGCGTGCCTGCAAACTGGTCGCGTCGTTTTAAGAACCACCAAGAGAAGTTGAAGAGCGGCGACGTGTATCAAGTTGCCGAAGTAGTGCGTAACTTGGCTGCTCGCGACCGCGACAGTGCGTTGTCGGCGGCAGAAAAAACCATGTACGACCGTGCACGAGTCAATTTAATTTCCGAGATTCAGCCTGCTCTCAAGTGCACTTCAGAAGAGGCTGAGGCTTATCTCGACAAAGCGTTAGAAAAAGGTGTGCTGAAGCCAGCAAAAGCCGCGACTAAACCTGCCGCAAAAACTGCAGCAGCCAAGGCGGCGGCAAAACCTGCAGCCGCCAAGTCGGCAGCAGCCAAAAAGAAATAATTTTTTTCAAGTCTGAACTCAAATGAAAGTCGGATTTTGCGGACTCGGAGTAATGGGTGTCGAGATGGCGCGACATTTGGCTTCAAAGGGTCACTCAGTAACGGTCTATAACCGCAACACTGAAAAAGCAAAGAATTGGGTTGCCGCAAATGGTGGTTCGTTTGGTGCAACACCGCGTGCAGTTGCTGAGCAAAGTGAAATCGTCATGGTTTGTGTTGGCAACGACAACGATGTACGAAGTGTCGTGCTCGGCCCAGATGGTTTGCTTGCAGGTTTGAAATCCGGTTCGATTCTTGTTGATCACACAACTGCTTCAGCAACACTTGCGCGCGAGTTGTCGGCAGAGTGCGCAAAAAAGTCGATTGGTTTTATTGATGCGCCAGTTTCGGGTGGTCAAGCGGGCGCACAAAACGGCGCACTGACAGTTATGTGTGGTTGCGATGATCAAAGTATTTTCGATCAGGCTCGACCAGTATTTGATGCATACGCCAAGGCGTGTCAACGCATGGGCGATGCCGGCGCGGGGCAATTGACAAAGATGGTTAATCAAATTTGCATCGCTGGTGCGGTTTCGGGTTTGGCTGAAGCATTGAACTTTGCTGTGCGCGCCGGGCTGAATGCCGATCAAGTTGTAGAAGTTATTTCTAAAGGTGCCGCGCAGTCATGGCAGATGGAAAATCGCTCGAAGACAATGGTGCGCGATCAATTCGAATTTGGTTTTGCAGTCGAGTGGATGCGCAAAGATCTCGGCATTTGTTTTGATGAAGCGGTAAACAACGGTGCTGACCTGACAATGACGAAATTGATTGATGCTTTATACGCCCGAGTCATCGCTATGGGCGGCGCTCGTTGGGACACCAGCAGCCTGATGAAACTTCTAACCCACCCAGAAAAATAAGCGCAAGTTTGCGCACCAGCGCACCAGCGCATTTACGAGTTGAAGCGTGCGAACTTTTATTTGCCGGAGGCGGCTTGGGCAAACGCGTCGAGCAGTTTGTCAAGTTGTGAGTCGGTAATGACTAGTGGTGGACAAAAAGTGTTCGTGTCGGCGTTGATCGCCCGAGTGATTGCGCCTAGCTCGAGCATTCGGTCACGAATTTTGATGTTGCTTTGTGTTGCATGCAAACCGGCAGCCCAAACTGCGCCATCACCGCGCGCATGATCGATTATTCCGTCGCGAGCCAGGGCTTTGAGCGCGTCGCCAATGCGTTGACCAATATGTTTGGCGCGATCTTGTAAGCCTTCGCGTTCGATGATCTCGAGATTCACGAGTGCCGCGGCACACGCAGATGCATGACCTGAATATGTGTAGCCGTGGCGCAAGAAAAAATCTGGATCTGCTTCAAGTGGTTTGCGAACTGCACTGCCAACGAATACGCCACCGAGTGGTTGATAGCCAGAAGTAACAGCCTTGGCAAAACACAACAAATCGGGATTGACCCCATAGAAATTTGAACCGAACCAAGTGCCGAGTCGAGCAAAACCGGTGATCACTTCGTCGAAAATTAAAAATGCACCGTGCTGGTCGCAGAGTTTGCGTAAGCCCTGCAAATATCCTGGCGTCGGCGGGTAAACGCCGCCTGCACCTTGTAACGGCTCGGCAAGAACTGCGGCAACCGTGTCGCTACGTTGTGCCATCAACACTGACATTGCCTCTAAGTCATCGCTGGCTATTTGCTCAACATCTGGAACGAGTGGACCGTAACCAACCTTGTTGAGCGGCAGACCTTGGGCGCTCGTGCCGCCGTAATTTGTGCCGTGATATCCGCGCATGCGCGAAATAATTAGCGTGCGCTCTGGGTGGCCTGCTTGCACGTGAGCCAAGCGCGCTAACTTCATCGCCGAGTCCACGGCTTCTGATCCGCTGCCACAAAAAAAGACGCGAGCATCTGGCATCGGACAAATTGAAACTAATTTCTCCGCCAGTTTTTCAACAGGCTCGCTAGTAAACGGATCAAAAGTTGAGTATGCCTCAAGAGTCGAGATCTGCGCCGCTACGGCATCCGCAATTTCTTTTCGACCGTGTCCGACTGCGCAATACCAAAGGCTGGCCATGCCGTCGACAAGTTCGTTGCCCTTGTCATCCCAAACGAGAGCACCTTGACCACGCACAAGTTTTATGAAGTTGTCTTTTGTGGGTTTGGCAAATGGGTGCAAAAACGCGTTAAGACCTTGATTCATGATTAATCACGCTAGTTCGTGGTATCGCTCTAGGCTTATGGGCTGATGAAAGGCCTGATTCTCTCTGGCGGCGCTGGCACGCGGTTAAGGCCGATTACCCATACGAGCGCCAAACAACTTGTGCCGATAGCCAACAAGCCAATTTTGTTTTACGGAATAGAAGCCATGGCACGTGCAGGCATTCGCGACATCGGCATCATCGTCGGCTCTACTCGTGAAGAAATTAAGTCAGCAGTAGGCGATGGCACTCAATTTGGAGTCAAAGTTACATACATTCCGCAAGATGAGCCGTTGGGTTTGGCGCATTGTGTGTTGATCGCCGACAAGTTTCTTGGCGACGATGATTTCATTATGTATCTCGGTGACAACATGCTCGAGCAGGGTCTCGAAGAATTTGTGACCGAATTCGAAAGTGCGCGGGCGAGCAGCGCCAAAGATAAACCTGCAGCACAGATTTTGCTTTGTCACGTTGAAGACCCACGACAATTTGGTGTAGCCGAGGTTGACAAAAACGGCCATGTGGTTCGTCTGGTTGAAAAACCAAAAGATCCGCCGTCAGATCTTGCGCTGGTTGGTGTCTATTTGTTTGACAAGACGATCAACAAAGCTGTGCGCTCAATCAAGCCTTCGGCTCGCGGCGAACTAGAGATCACTGATGCGATTCAGTGGCTCGTCGACAACAAACTTCCGGTGCGACATAAAGTTTTGCAAGGCTGGTGGATTGACACCGGTAAGAAAGACCCACTTCTCGAGTGCAATCGTCTTGTGCTTGACGCAATGTCGCATCGCATTGATGGCACTGTTGATGCGGCATCACAGATTCAAGGCCGAGTGACAATTGAAAAAGGTGCAAAGATTTCGAACTCGCGTATTCGTGGCCCAGTTGTGATTGGCGCCGATGCAGTTATTGAAGATAGCTACATCGGGCCCTATACGTCACTTGGCAAAAACTGTCGCGTGGTCAAGTCAGAAATGGAGCACTCAGTAGTTTTGGATGGCAGTTCAATTATTGGTGTTTCAAAACTGACAGACTCATTGATCGGTCGAGACGTAGAAGTCGCCCGAAGCATTCAGCAGCCAAGAGCATTGCGATTGATGCTTGGCGACGACTCGAAAGTCGAGCTCGAGTAATGGCCAAGATCACCGAGTCGAACTTGATTAAGGGCGTGCAGATCGTTGAACCGCAGATGCACGGAGACTCACGGGGCATTTTCATTGAGACATACCGACGCGAATGGTTTCCACTTGGTCGCGAAATGTTGCAGGGCAATCGCGGTGACCGTCAAGCAGGTTGCGTAGTCGGTTTGCATTATCACTTGCATCAGGCTGACTATTGGTACGTGCCAATCGGTACATGCCGAGTCGTGCTGCATGACCTGCGTGTTGGCTCACCGACTGATGGTGCGACACAAGTAATAGACATCGGTGCGCGCGCAGACGGCACCCACGACCACCGAGGCATCTTTATTCCACCAGGTGTTGCTCACGGTTTTGCCTCGCTAACCGACATGACGATCACATACCTTGTAGATAGTTATTACAACCCCAAAGATGAATTAGGGCTTGCATATAACGACAAGGCAGTTAAAGCCGATTGGGGAATCGCTAAACCAATTTTGTCCGACCGCGATGCCGCGAACCCGACACGTGACGCGATCGATTCGCAAGTGCGCCCATTTTGGCCGATGCGGACTTAAATCAAAATGAAGATTTTTGTAACTGGCGGCGCTGGTTTTATTGGTTCGAATTACGTGCGGTGGGTGTTCGCAAACACTGATCATGAAATAACGGTTTACGACTCGCTGACATATGCCGGCAATCTTTCGACTTTGAAAGATGTTGACGACAGCCCGAGATTCAAGTTCGTCAAAGGCAATATTTGCCAACCCGGCGATGTCGAAGCAGCGATGGCTGGCCACGATGCGGTCGTGCACTTCGCCGCCGAAAGCCACGTTGATCGATCGATCGCTGGCAGCGAAGACTTTATTTTGACCAATTGTTTTGGCACAAATGTGGTGATCGATGCGGCACGACGTTTGAACATCGCGCGAGTGCTGCACATCGGCACCGACGAGGTTTACGGTTCAGTTGAAACTGGTTCATCGCGCGAGAGCGATCCGCTTGAGCCCCGCAGTCCTTATTCGGCATCAAAAGCCGGCTCAGATCTGATCGCTTTGTCGTATTTTTCAACGCACGGCACGCCAGTTGTCGTTACTCGGTGCACCAATAATTTTGGCCCGTTTCAATATCCAGAAAAAGCCATTCCGCTTTTCACGACAAACTTGCTCGACGACAAAAAGATACCTCTATATGGAGATGGATTAAACGAGCGCGACTGGATATATGTTGACGACCATTGTTCGGGTGTTCATTTGGCTCTTGAGCACGGCATCGCTGGTGAGATCTATAACATCGGCGCGGGTAACGAGACAGCCAATCGAGTGCTTGTCGACAAATTGCTTTCGCTCCTCAAAAAAGACGAATCGAGTGTGCAGTATGTGGCTGATCGTCTGGGCCATGACCGTCGCTATTCGGTCGACATTTCAAAAATCTCAAAACTGGGTTGGAAGCGCACTCGATCTTTAGATGAAGCGCTAGAAGCAACCGTGAATTGGTATCGCGATAACCGCTGGTGGTGGGAGCCGCTGAAAGCAAAAAAATAGTGAAGATTCTCGTTACTGGTGCTGCTGGCCAATTGGGCACTGATTTGGTTTTGGCGGTGCAAAAGTCTGGCCACGAAGTTGTCGCAACGAGTCACGCCGACCTCGACATCACCGACAAATCTCAAGTTGATCTAGTCATTGGTCAAGCAAACGCCCAAGCGATAATTCATGCCGCCGCGTGGACCGCAGTTGATGCCTGCGAGTCAGATCCGCAAAAAGCAATGCGTGTAAATCGCGATGGAACGGCAAATGTAGTTGCTGCAGCCCGCAAGTCTGGAGCGCGAGTCATATATATATCGACTGATTATGTCTTTGATGGCACAAAGCCAACCCCGTATCTCGAGAGCGATTTGCCGAATCCAAAGTCGGTATATGGTGCAAGCAAGTTGGCGGGCGAGCGAGAACTAGATCTAACTCAAGATGCGGTCGTGCGAGTCTCGTGGGTTTGTGGTGAACACGGCGCGAACATGGTCAAAACTATTTTGCGTCTTGCATCAACCAGCCCGACGCTTACATTCGTTGATGACCAAATCGGTTCGCCGACATTTACCAGCGATGTCGCACCCGTGATTGTTGACTTCGCCGTAAATCAGCGAATCGGAATTTGGCACGTCACAAATCAGGGCTTCACCAGTTGGTTCGGTTTCGCACAAGATGTATTAATCGCTGCAGGTTTAGACCCAAGTCGAGTGTTGTCGACGTCGACTGCCGATCTGCGTCCGCAACGCCCGGCCGAACGCCCCGCAAACTCGGTGTTGGAGAATTCGAAAATGCGTGAGGGTAACCTGACGCTGCTTGACGACTATCACACGCCATTGCAACGACTTGTTGATCAGTTGTTGAGTTAGGGTTTAGTCATGGATGAACGCGGACTATTGCGAGAAATCGAGCCAGTCGCTGGCGAGTTATTGAATCGACATCTCGGTGTAGCTAAAGAGTGGTTTCCACATGAGATGGTTCCGTACAGTCGCGGAAAAGATTTTGAACCGGGCAAGCCATGGTCAGAGAACGACTCAGACTTTGGTGTTGGTAATGACGTGATGTCTGATGCGGTGCGCGGTTCGCTATTCGTAAATTTGTTGACCGAAGATAATTTGCCTTACTACTTTCGCGACATTGATCAATTGTTTGGCAACGATGGCGCCTATGGCGAGTGGGGTCGCAATTGGACTGCCGAAGAGGGTCGACATTCGATTGTTATTCGAGATTATTTGACGGTGACCCGCGCGATTGACCCTGTTGATCTTGAACGAGCGCGAATGCAGCAAGTTCGTGGCGGTCAGGTGCCAGCACCGCTCGATCTTTATGAAGCGCTGGCGTATTTGAGCATGCAAGAGCTTGCAACACGAATCGCTCACCGCAACACCGGCAAATTGATGACTGACAAAGTTGGCGAAGCGATTATGTCGCGTGTAGGTAACGACGAGAATCTGCACTATTTGTTTTATCGAGATTTGGCCACGGCGGCGATTGCAGTTGATCCCTCAAATATGGTGATCGGAATTGAGCGTGCCGTTCGAACGTTTGCAATGCCAGGCACAGGCATCCCTGATTTTGAGCGACTGTCGCGAGAAATCGCCCGACTCGGGGTTTATGATTTGTTAATTCACCACGACCAGATTTTGGTGCCAGTAGTTTTGCGCCACTGGAAACTCGCCGAATTGACCGGCTTAAATGCCGAAGCTGAGCAGGCTCGCGACGCTCTTGTTAAGCGCATTGAGCGAATCGGCAAGGTCGGGGCCAAATTGGCCGCAGATCGAGTCAGCGCCTAGGTCTGTTTCAAGGCTTTTAGGGCCAATAAAACTGGCTTTTAGTGAATATGTGAATAAACCCCAGCACGGCCATTATTTGGACTTAGGTGTGTCATTTGCCATATGATTGAGGTCGCGACTTGGTGGGTCGCAATTTAATTTGCAATTTCACCAGTCACAATTATTCAAAACACAAGGGGAACCAATGACAACAATTGAGCAAACAACAAATGAAGTCTCGACAACAGGTTTGTCGCGTCGTCATTTCATTCAGGCAGCAGCAGCAACCGGAGTAGCAATTCCGTTCGCTCAAATGCTCGGCGGATCATCCGTCGGTGCAGCAGGAAAAGTATTCAGGTACGCAGCTCAGGCTCAAGAAGGCCCAGCAGCACCTTGGATGTCAAAAGGTGGATCACTCGGAATTCTCAATGCCGTTGGTTCTTGGCTTTGTGATGTTGCGCCGTCAGGCGAGCTCAAGCCGAGCATTGCGACAAACTGGAAGGGTTCGAACGCTGGTCAAACTTGGACATTCACAATTCGTGCAGACGTAAAGTTCCACGATGGTGCAGCACTTACTGCAGATGATGTTGTTTACACAATCAAGTCTCACCTTGACCCAGTAAACAAGTCTCAGTCGGCTGCTCGTCTTGCCGACGTTGCTGACTGTGTCAAAGTAAACGCCACAACAGTTCGCTTCGACCTGAAGAAGGCAAATGCGAACTTCCCGTTTGCAGTTTCAAGTTCAAACTACGGTTTGCTCATGTTGAAGAACGGCACAAAGGGTGACGAGTCGTGGGTTAAGACGATGAACGGCACCGGCAAGTGGATCATGGTTTCGCACAAGGTCAACGAAAAGACCGTGTTCAAGCGCAACCCGAACTACTTTGACAAGGCTCAAATGCCATCGTTCGAGACGATGGAGCAGATCCAATACGTTTCACAGAGTGCCGCAATTCCAGCTTTGAAGACCGGCAAGCTTGACTCGATTCACTTGCTTTACGGCAACGAGGCAGACACATTGCCAAAGGCAAAGTTCTACAAGACTTTGGTTCCAACATGTGGTGGTTTGCACATGCACATGCGCGCCGATATCGGTCAATTGACTGACAAGCGTGTTCGTGAAGCAATTGCATTGACACTTGATCGAACTGCCTACATCAAGGGCGTTCTTGGTGGTTATGCATTGATTGCCAATGACTCAGTAATGGACTCGTTCCCAACTGCAGACAAGACAGTGCCACAGCGCAACAAAGATATCGCTCGTGCGAAATCTCTGCTCGCAGAAGCAGGTGTGCCGAACGGTTTCAAAGTAACTCTTCAGAGTTGGAAGCGCGACGACATCGACAAGTTCACACAATTTGTCAAGTCATCGTGCAAAGAAATCGGCATCGACGTAACTGTTGATCTCGACGGTTCAGACGGTGGTGGCGCGAGATGGTACGCCTACTCGGTCTACCCATCAGTCAAGGGTTCAAAAGTTAAGAATAAGGGCGAGTGGCTTGCAAGCGAATTCGGTATCGCCGAATGGGCTGGCCGTCCAACACCTGACGAGTATCTCACTCGCGAGTGGAAGTCGTCCGGAGACTGGAACCCGCACTACCTTGATGCACCAGACCTTGATGCAGCAGTTGACCTTTGGACATCTGCGCTTACAACAGCCAAGAAGAAGGCTGCAAGTTCGGCAATTCAAAAGGCAGCACTCAAATACACACCGATCATCGTTGTTTACAACGAAACTCGCGTGTCTGTAACTTCAAACAAAGTTAAGGGTGTTGAGTTCAACCAGCAAGGTGCGAACTGGACCTCAGGAAAGAACGCTTAATAGCGATTCGAATACTAATTAGTAATTAAAAAAGAGACCGGCCTAGAAAACTAGGTCGGTCTCTTTTTATTTGTCCTGCAAGTCAAGAGGTGTTGTTCTGTCGTTGCTAAACTTGAAATTTCTATGCTGAGATTCATTGTCAAGCGAGTTGGGCTGTCGCTTTTGACTCTTGTCATCGTCTCGGTAATCATCTTTTTGATGACCTCTATTTTGCCTGGCGATATCGCCAAGCAAACTCTTGGCAGAGACGCAACTGTTGAAGCTTTTGAAATCTGGAATAAAGAAAAAGGCTTCGATAAACCACTCGTTGTGCAATATGGCCGATGGATGGGCGGGGTATTGACTGGCGACCTCGGAACTTCGTTGCAGTATGAACAACCCGTTGGCGAAATTTTGGGGCCCGCAGCCGGTAAGTCTGCGCAGTTGGCAATTGTTGCATTGATTTTGATTGCGCCAATAAGCATTTTGGGTGGCATCGCTGCGGCAATGAACAGAGGCAAGAAAGTTGACCGGGTATTGACAGTTGGTGGACTCTCGGCTGCGGTGATTCCTGAGTTTGTTTGGGCGGTTGTGCTGATTCTCGTGTTCGGAGTAGCGATTCGCGCGTTTCCAGTTTCTGCATTCCCGGACGAAGAAAACCCGAATTTCATTAGCAGTATTTATCACTTGATTCTTCCGTCTATTGCGCTTCTTTTTGTTTTGTTTGGTTATATCTCTCGAATCACTCGAGCAGGCGTAATTGAAGCTCTTGATTCTGACTACATGCGCACGGCAGTGCTAAAGGGTCTCTCACGAAAAACTGCTGTGTTTCGCCATGTGTTGCGTAATGCGTTGTTACCAACGATCGCAGTTATTGCAACTCAAGTTCCGTATCTTGCCGGTGGGCTCATCGCAATCGAAAGAGTTTTTAACTATCCAGGTTTTGGCAATATTTTGCTCGACGCTGTTATCGCTCGAGACTTTCCACTGCTTCAGAGCGCAGTGTTTCTAACCGGTGTCGTGATTATTGTGTTTCAGCTGTTTGCCGACATTTTGTTTGCAGTTCTAAACCCACGCATTAGACAAAGAGTGACAGAATGACCGACGAAACAGCAGAACAAGCAAAACAGACCGAGCTCAGTGAGCGCCTCGCAGTTCTCAAAAAGAACAAGGCGTTCATTGTCGGGGCATCGATTTTGGCGTTTTGGATAATCAGTGCGGTCTTTGGCAAATTGATTGCACGATACGACCAAGACTTTATGGACTACGAGTCGATTAACTCTGCGCCTTCTTTGAAGTATTGGTTCGGCACTGACAGCAACGGCCGCGACGTATTTTCAAGAGTCATAATTGGCTCGAGGGTGATTATCGTCATTTCGTTTCTGGCAACATTGCTCGGTGCCTTTCTTGGTGCATCACTTGGTTTGACTGCCGGCTATCTCAAAGGCAAATTTGACATGGTCTTGATGCGCATACTTGAAGCGATCTCGGCAATCCCAGTAATCATCATCGCTTTGCTGGCCGTGGCTGCGATTGGCCGTTCGTCTTCAATCATCACGATTTTGATTATTGGCTTCATCTTTACGCCAAACGTGGCACGAACCGTGCGTGCGGCAGTGCTGGGCGAGTCTGAACTTGAATATGTAGCCGCGGCTAAATTGCGTACCGAAAAAACTGGCCACATTTTGTTTAGAGAAGTACTGCCAAACGTATTGCCGACTCTGATTGTTGAGTTCACGGTTCGTTTGGGTTATGCAATTTTTGCAGTCGCGACTCTTTCTTTTTTGGGCGCGGGCCTTGAAGCTGGCTCGCCTGACTGGGGCACGCAGGTTGCTGATACTTGGTCGTTGATTTTTACCAATGTGTGGTGGCCGACTTTGTTTCCGTCGTTGGCGATTGCGTCAGTCGCGGTAAGCATCAATCTGATCTCAGATGCACTGCTTGAGGTGTTTGAATTATGAGCACTGCCAATACTCCGACACTTGAACTTCGCAATCTCGAAGTTTCGTACACGGTTCGCGGCATTGATCGCCAAGTGTTACGAGATGTTTCACTTTCCATCGCACCTGGTGAGGCTTACGGCCTTGTAGGCGAATCGGGTTGTGGCAAGTCAACTGCAGCCTTTGCAGCGATGCGATATTTGCCGCGTAACGGCAAAATCACCGCTGGCTCAATATTGTTTGAGGGCAAGAACATTGTCGATATTGGTGAAGGCGATGTCGCCAAACTGCGTCGCTCGGCAATCTCGATGGTTTATCAGAATCCAGCCACGGCGCTTAACCCAACTATCAGAATCGGCAAGCAAATCGCCGAGGTATTTGTACTGAATGGCGCGTCAAAAACTGACGCGTTAGAGATGGCACAGGCGGCGCTGACAAGAGTTCAGATATCAGACCCCGCGCAAGTTATGCGACGATACGCACATCAATTGTCGGGTGGCATGGCGCAACGAGTTGTTATTGCGATGGCGCTGGCATCGAATCCAAGATTGTTAGTGATGGATGAACCAACGACTGGTCTTGATGCCACAGTTGAAGCTGAAGTTTTAGATCTCGTGCGCGAGTTGCGTCGTGATACTGGAACTGCAGTTTTGTTTATCAGCCACAACTTGGGCGTGATTCGCAATATGTGTGATCGCGTTGGTGTTCTTTATGCTGGCGCACTCGTCGAACAAGGCGCAACTGCAGATTTGTTTAACAATCCAAGTCATCCTTATACGGTTGGGTTGTTGCGTTGCATTCCGCGCGGTGGTTTGCACAAGAGCGTCGACCGCCTAGACACGATTCCTGGTACGCCACCTGCACTTGGCACACACTTTGATGGTTGCGTTTTTGCTGACCGTTGCGCATTGGTTGAAGACAAGTGTCGCTCGACGCAACCACAGATGGTAAATATTTCGGGTTCGCATATTGCGAGATGCTTCCATAGTGACAAAGCCAGTGGTTTACCGCGCTCGGTTGAGCAGATTGAGATAAAAGCAACATCCACGTCGCGCACGGCCAATGTCGGTGATGGCCTGCTGAACGTCAGTCACCTGTCAAAAGTGTTTACGCAGGACGGTCATCAAGTTCGAGTGATCAACGATGTCTCGTTGACTCTGGGTGTTGGCGAAACTCTCGGGCTGGTAGGCGAGTCAGGCTCAGGAAAGACGACGATTGCCAAACTTGTGTTGGGTCTAGTCGCACCCGAAGAAGGCGGTGTGGTCACGCTTGACGGCAAAGGCTTGGCAAAGACTTTGAATCGTCGTGATGTGCAAGATGTTGGCGCAATGCAGATTGTGTTTCAGAACCCTGACCAGGCTTTGAACCGTCGTCACAGTGTGACGCGAATTGTAAGTCGAGCAGTTGAGCGCTTGCGTGGGTTTAGCGTGCGCTCGTCAATTGACCGAGCACACGAGTTGCTGTTGGGCATGCGTGTTGAGGCAAGTTTGCATGGTGCGCGACCCGTGCAGCTTTCTGGCGGTCTCAAGCAGCGTGTGGCGATTGCTCGCGCGTTTGCCGGCGCTCCACAGATTGTTCTTTGCGATGAACCAACGTCGGCACTTGACGTTTCGGTGCAAGCAGCGATTTTGAATTTGTTGGTTGATCTTCAAAAGCATGACAAGACGAGCTTCATATTTATTTCTCACGACCTTGGTGTGGTTCGATATATTTCAGATCGCATTGCCGTGCTTTATCTAGGTCGCGTGGTTGAATTTGGTACATCGCAGCGTGTGTTCGGTGGGCCTTTCCACCCTTATACCGAAGCGCTCTTGTCGTCGGTGCCCAATATCGACGGCACGACACGCAAGCGCATTCCGTTGACTGGTGTTGTGCCAAGTCCTTCGAATCCGCCGAGCGGTTGTGTGCTCAATCCACGTTGCCCGCGCAAAGTTGGCTCGGGCTACGAGAGTTTGTGCGAGTCTGAAGAACCAAACCTCAACGAAGTTGAGCCTGGGCACTTCATGCGTTGCCACATACCGATGGCAAAACTTAAGCAACTACAGAATTAGTTCTAACTAATACTTAGGCACGCATGCGCGACCCAGATGGGTCAAGCACTGGTTCAAGTTGCAAAGTTGCCGGCCGCATGTTGCCGATGATTTCAATTTCGAAACCAGTCGTTTTATCGTTGGCTAGTTCTGCCGGGATGTAACCCATCGCAAGCGACACACCCGAGTAGTGGGCGTAGCCACCGCTGGTTATCCAACCGACTACTTCGCCGTTGTGGAATACGGGTTCGTCACCAATTACGTCGGCGGGTCGATCTTTGTCTACATCAACTTTGAACATCACGAGTTTGCGTGCGGGACCTGTCTTCATTTCGGCTTCAACTGCGGCTCGGCCAATAAAGTCGTGGTCGAACTTCATCGCCCGATCCATACCTGCTTCTAAAGGTGTATAAATCGGTCGATACTCTCTGAACCAAGTGCCGAAATTCTTTTCGAGACGCATTGTGATCAATGCTCTGAAACCAAATAGTCGCATGTCAAACTCTTTGCCTGCATCCCAAATGAGATCAAACAGGTAGCGCTGATATTCGGGGGCGATCCAGATTTCGTAGCCCAAGTCGCCCGTATACGTCATGCGCGACAACCACACTGGAGCATTGCCGATGTTGACACGCCTAAAGCTCATAAACGGAAAGTCTTTTGTCGCCAGCGAAGTGCCCGTGAGCTTTTGCAATACATCACGCGAACGCGGACCAGCAACCGTCAGACCGACCATCGATAGAGCCAGAGTTTCGAAGCGAATCTGCGAATTGGCCGGCATGTGAGCCAAGAACCAGCGCGGATGGTGAATCTCGGCGGCTTGTGATCCGAACAAGAAGAACTCTTCGTCGCCGATGCGCGAAATTGAAAATTCGCCGACAATCTTGCCTTCTGGGTTGAGCATCGCGGTTAGAACTGTGCGACCAATTTTTGGCAGAGCATTGGTGAACAAGTTTTGTAACCATGCCGACGAGCCAGGTCCGCTGACTTTGTATTTCGCAAAGTTCGAGGCTTCAGAAAAACCTACGCGCTCGCGAACAGCACGCGACTCTTCGCCGACGTTATTGAATGCGTTTGAGCGATAAAAAGTTACATCTTCGACTGGTTCTTTGCCCTTGTCTTGAAACCAAAGTGGATGTTCAAGACCAAAGCCAGCGCCCATCACGGCGTTGTGGTCGAGCAACCGATCATAAATTGGCGTCGTGTGCAGTGGTCGTGCTGCGGTGAGTTCTTCGTTAGGGAAGGTAATGCGAAAGCGACGTGAATAGTTTTCGCGCACTTTTGCATTGGTGAATTCGAGCGTTGCATAATCGCCGTAACGAGCGACGTCCATTCCCCAAATGTCGGCGCCAGGATCGCCGTGAACCATCCAGTTGGCAAGCGATAATCCCACGCCACCACCTTGCGACAGACCCGCCATAACAGCGCAGGCTGACCACATGCCTGGCATGCCTTTGATTGGGCCGACCAATGGGTTGCCGTCAGGCGAGAACGTGAACGGACCGTTGACAAACTTTTTGATGCCTGCTCGTCCCACGGCAGGGAAGTGAGCAAAGCCGCGTTCGAGTTCTGGGGCGATGCGCTCGAGATCGTGTGGCAACAACTGGAACACGAAATCCCACGGGGTTTCTTTTGGTGACCATGGACGATTGTTCTGCTCGTATGTGCCGAGCAGAATGCTCTGGCCTTCTTGTCGAGCGTAAATTTCGCCGGCGAAGTCGATCATGTGTGGCAACTCTTTGCCGTTGACGCGGTTGAACTCGATGACTTCTGGCATTGGTTCGGTCATCAAATAGTGATGCTCCATTGCCAAAACAGGAAGCTCAATGCCGCACATACGACCCACTTCTCGGGCCCACAGACCACCAGCGTTGACGACATGCTCGGCGTGAATCGTGTGATCTTTATCGGTGATTACATCCCATGTGCCGTCTGGGCGGTGATTGAGTCCGGTGACCCAAGTATTCGTATAAACCTCGGCACCGCGATTGCGTGCACAGATCGCATATGCATGAGTGACGCCGTATGGGTCGACGCTGCCTTCGTCTTCGTCGTAAAGCGCACCGACGAAGTATTTTTCTTCAAGCAGCGGATTTAAGACTTTGGCTTCTTTGACAGAAATAATTTCCATCTTCATTCCCAAATAGCGACCACGAGCGTGGGCCATCTTCAGCCAGTCGAGACGCTCTGGGGTATCGGCCAACTGAATGCCGCCAGGCAAGTGGATGCCACAGTTCTGACCAGATTCTTTTTCAATCTCTTTATAAAGATTCACCGTGTATTGCTGCAACCGAGCAACGTTCGGGTCACCGTTGAGAGTGTGCATGCCACCAGCGGCGTGCCAAGTTGAACCAGCAGTCAACTCTTTGCGCTCAACAAGCACGACATCTGTCCAGCCGGCTTTCGTGAGGTGGTAAAGCACCGAAGCGCCAACTACGCCACCGCCAATAACTACAACTCTTGCTGATGATTTCACTCGAATTACCTTTCGTTGATCTTTACTTATTAAAAATCTGTGGCGACTCCACCTTCAGATACGCGACGCTGGACAAAAGCTTTCAGTTCTTCGTGGGCCGTCTCGTCAATCGCCGGAGTGCGATATGCCTCAAGCCATGTCTTTGCAAGTTCGGTTGTCTTTGTCACAGCAGTAGGGCTTCCACCTTCTTGCCAACTTTCATAGTTGCGCCAATCAGAAATCATTGGTTTGTAAAACGCATCGCGGAAACGATCTTGAGTGTGTTGCACGCCAAAGAAGTGGCCGCCAGGGCCAACTTCGCCGATTGCTTCGTGAGCCAGCGTGGCTTCATCAACAACAATCGGCTCTAAATATGCAGCCACCATGCCCAGTAGATCGGCGTCAAGCACAAATTTTTCGAGAGACGAGTGCAGTCCGCCTTCCATCCATCCGGCACCGTGCATCAAGAAATTTACGCCACCTTGAATTGCTCCCCAAAGCGAGAACACACTTTCGTATGCGGCTTGAGCATCAAGTGCATTGGATGCGCAAACGTTGCTCGAGCGATATGGCACGTTGTAGCGACGTGCAAGTTGGCCACCAGCCATTGCTGTGCGCATGTATTCGGGAGTACCGAATGCGGGTGCGCCAGACTGCATGTCGACGTTGCTTGTGAACCCGCCGTATGCCACTGGTGCGCCTGGACGAACAACCTGAGTAAATGTCATGCCTGCGAGCGCTTCGGCATTTTGTTGAGAGAGTGCGCCGGCAAGAGTGATTGGCGCCATTGCGCCGGCCAATGTAAATGGTGTGATGATAATTATTTGATTGCGCGAAGAGAACTCCATGATGCCTTGCAACATCGGTGTATCAAGTCTCAATGGCGAGGATGAATTGATGATGCTGAACACCGAAGGCTCGCGATCAAGTGTCGCGTCGTCTATTTGTCGCGCGATACGGCACATTTCAAGAACGTCTCTGTTGCGTTCACGCCCAAGGCTGTAACAGTGAATTGCTTTGTCGGTGAGAGTCAAAAGATCGTAAGTAGTTTCAATATGGCGAATCGACGCGTGAAGATCAATCGGTTCAACTGGGTAGCCGCTATTGAAGTGAATGATGTTAAAAACTTGGGTCAGCTTGAGAAGGTTTTGAAAATCTTGGCGGTTGCCAGGGTGGCGAACACCGTCGAGACCGATGAAGTTCGGGGTGCTAGCCACGGCGCCGAAGGCCATCCACTTGCCGCCAATGTTTAGCGTGTGGGCTGGGTTGCGTGCGTGAAGTTTGAATTCACTTGGACACGTCTTGATCGTTTCGAGAATCATCTCAGGATCAAACCGCACGCGCTGATCTTCAATTTTGGCGCCAGCTTTTTTAAGCAGATCACGAGCGTCTGGGTCTAAAAAGTCCATTCCGTAGTCAGACAGAATGCGCAAACTTGCATGGTGGATTGATTCAACTTCGTCGTCACTCAGAACCTTCGTCGGTTCGTATCGCATGACGGGCTGCTTAAAGGGTTTTTGCTCGGGCAGTTTGACTTCGGTGCTAGATGTACGAGCCCTTCCACGACGACGGTTTGGCTCAAGACTCTCGGTACTCACGAGTTCAAACTCTAGTTTTACAAAGCCTAAATCCGAGTATTTAGGCGAGAATCGTTAAAGTTTTGCGCTATTTATTGTGACGGCGGCGGATCTCTGCCGAGATTGCTGGCACAACAGCGTGAAGGTCGCCGATTACGGCATAGCCAGCCTTGGTGACAATGTTCGCTTGTGCATCTGTGTTGATTGCCAAAATATTTTTTGACGCCATTGCCCCGACCCAGTGTTGAATAGCGCCTGAGATGCCACAGGCGATATAGACATCTGGCGCGATGCGAGTGCCTGTCTGGCCAACTTGATCGGTGTGGTTGCGCCAACCGTTGTTGGTGACCGCTCGAGAGCAACCAACAACGCCGTTCAACAGACCGGCAAGTTCTTCGAGCGGGGCAAATGCCTCGGCCGAACCGACACCACGACCGCCACTTACAACAACAGGCGATGTAGCCAGTGTTACGCCAGCGACTCGTTCAACGCGATCTCGCACAAAACTTTGTGTCACTGACTCGTCAAGTTGCACGTCAATAACCGAGACACTGGCAGAAACAGGTTCTTCTGTTGGCTCAACAACATGATTTGCCAATGTCACAAGTTTGATTGGCGAATCAATTTCTGCTTCTTCAAGAAGTGAGCCACCCCAGCGAGCGCGCACAACTTTGAGTGGTTCTGTGCCGGTAAAGCCTTTATCAAATTCAAGACAGTTCATTGATGCCGGCAAATTGAGGCGGGCAGCAGTCTGGGCGATTACTTCATGGCCACGCTCGGTGCCGGTGCCGATAACAAGTGACGGCGAAACTTTGCGCACGATTTGAGCAACCGATTCGCCCCATGCTTCTGGTCCAAAATCAGTGAGTGCCGAGTGATGCGCTTGGTGAACAGTGGTCGCGCCATATTTTGCGATGATCTCACTTAGCGCGTCAGCGTTTGAGCCGATGGTGAGAGCCTCAAATTTTGTGTTCATCTGTTTGGCGAGAGATCGTGCGGCAGTTAAGACGCCAAGTGATGCTGAAGTAATCGTGCCACGATCGTGTTCGACAACTGCAAGGACAGTCATTTGAAAACACCTAACTCTTCGAGCAGGTCTACAACTGCAGATGCTGCTTCTGGGCCAGTACCCAGAATTTTTGTGTTGCTCGCGCGCTCAGCCGGACGTTGCAGAGTGATCAATTTAAGCCCACCAGTTTCAGCTGTCATCGTGCTTTGGGCAATTGCAACTTTCTTTGATGCAAGCCGACCTTTCATCGTCTGGTTTTTTTTTTTCAAGCAGAAGACGGCATACGAGATGCGCATTAGTGACTGGAGTTCAGACGTGTGCTCTTCCGAT
>ENA-ORCY01000619-ORCY01000619.1-marine-metagenome-genome-assembly--contig:-NODE-619-length-19860-cov-2.383814_pt1 | contig 19860 bp, 21 predicted proteins | sample MGYA00248634_ERZ508507 | MGnify/ENA primary metagenome ERZ508507 (study PRJEB26178, sample SAMN06266269) | marine metagenome | isolation source: Columbia River Estuary | place: USA:Columbia River Estuary... | reverse complement strand
TCAGTATTAATCTGTATGCCATTTCTCACTCCTTTTAACCCAGCAAGGCTAGACTCTTTTGATAGCATTACAGGATGGCTTCTTAGCTCAATGCCGTGATTTTGAAGCTGTGCAACAGCTAAATGTTTCACCGTTAGGTTAAATTCATGCGCGTACTTAAAATCTTGTGAAGTAATATCCTCAATCCCCTCTATATGGAATTTACTAGCAGGGAGCCCGCTGTTAAAAGCTAGGGAAGCTAAAATTCCAATTTTATGAGCAGCATCAGTTCCATTAACATCTAGACTGGGATCAGGTTCTGCATAACCCTTTTCTTGAGCTTCTTGGAGAACATTTTCGTAATTAGCGCCCTCTTCCATATTGCTTAATATAAAATTTGTTGTTCCATTTAGCATTCCGGCAACCTTGGATATTTTATTTGCACCAAGGTCGTTAGACAGCATTTTGACAACTGGAGTTCCAGCACAAACTGCAGATTCAAATAGAATTTTTACGTTATTTTTGATTGCTACCTGGATAAGTTCTTCGCCATGCTCATAAATAACTGCTTTGTTAGCAGTAACTACATGCTTGCCAGCATTGAGTGCTTTTAAAATAAGTTCTCGGGCAGTCTCCACTCCCCCAATGAGTTCAACTAAAACATCTATGTCTTCATCTGGCACTGCAAAAATATCTCTGACTATTTTTGTGTTACCAGGGTTACACCTTGGATTATCTCTGCGGGCACCAATACAGACTAATTCCCATTCTGAATATAATTCATTGCCGCAAATGAGCTGCTCATACAAACCTGTTGCAACATTGCCCCACCCACAAATACCAATTTTTAATTTAGTCATAATTAATTTAGTTTTTTTAGTAGCTCCATGGGAGGCAAATAACCTGGAAGAAGATCTCCTGAAGATGAAATGATTGCAGGAGTTCCAGTAATTCCTATTCTTTGTCCCAGCAAGTAATGATCCTCAACTGGATGGTCTTGGCAAAGTTTTAATGCTGGATCCCTTCCTTCCTTGAGAGCCGTAAGTGTTCCCTTAGGGTCGCTAGAGCACCAAGCACTTACAATTTTATTGTAAGACTCTGATTCAAGGCCGGATCTAGGAAATGCAACATAATTTACGGTAATTCCTTGGGCATTGTAATCTTCAATTTCGCCATGAAATTTTCTGCAATAGCCGCAATCAACATCCGTAAAGACTGTAATCACGTGTTGTTCATCTGCAGCTGCAAAAGTGATAAAGTCTTTTTCCGAAAGCTCAGAATCTAAAATAGCTTTTCTGTTCAAGCTAATCTCTTGTTTGGTCGTGTTTAATAATTCGCCATTCTTAATGGCATACATCTCGCCATACAAGAAAAAGTTACCATCTTTGGAAGCGTATATAGGCTGTAAGTCACCTATATCAACCACGAACAAACCTTCTACCTGAGACTGTTTAATACCTTTAACGGACATTCCGGCAGGAAGCACTTGATTAATTTTTGTAACTATTTCTGTCTCATTGGCTATTCCATCTAGGGAGAAAGCTAAAAAGAGCATGATTAAGCATCTATTGAATTTCATATTGATTAGCCACGAGGATGATGTTTTTTAACCATTTCACTAAGTCTCTGTTTTGCTATGTGAGTATATATTTGTGTCGTTGATAAATCACTATGTCCAAGCAACATTTGTACAGATCTTAGGTCTGCCCCATTATTGAGTAAATGAGTTGCAAAAGCGTGCCTTAGAGTATGGGGAGAAATATCAATTGGCAATCCTGTTTGTTGTAAATATGATTTAATTCTATGCCAAAATGCTTGGCGAGTAATTTTGTTACCTTGTTGACTAATGAAAAAATCTCTTGAGTTCAAAGATAAATTATTCTCTCTGCGATAATTAATATAATCAAACAAGCTTGATAATGCATTTTCTCCAAAAGGTATCAATCTCTCTTTGTTACCTTTTCCCATAACCTTTATAAATGATCTGTTTAAATCAATGTTGGTATATTGCAGATTAATCAATTCAGAGATTCTAACGCCTGTTGCATAAAGTAACTCCAGCATAGCTCTGTCTCTTAGACCAATAAAATTTGTGCAATCTGGGGCTTGAATAAGGCTTTCGACATCAAGTTGAGACATTGATTTTGGCAATGGTCTGATATTCTTTGGGCCAGAAAAATTTGCTATGGGGTTACTCTGAACCAGTTTCTTTTTATGTAAAAAAAGATATAAGTGTTTTAGAGAAGATATCTTTCGATTGATAGATGAGCTTGTAAGATTTTGATCTTGAAAACTTTTAATATATTTTTCAACCTGGCTTTCTTGTAGGCTCAATATATTAATATCCCCACGGCTGTTAGCCCATTTAAGAAATGATCTGCAATCATTTGCATATGCATTAATAGTATTTGTAGAAAGGCCTTTTTCTAGGCGGAGGCTTGCCAAAAAGGAATCAATGTATTGGCTCCTTTTGTGGTCAGACGACATGAGATTAATCTAGTCTTTCTTTAATTCTTGCTGATCGACCTGATCTTTCTCTAAGATAGTAAAGAGTTGCTTGTCTTACATCACCTTTTCTCTTGACTGAAATAGAATCAATAAGTGGGCTATGCATTTGGAATGTTCTTTCTACCCCAATGCCGCTAGAAATTTTTCTAACAATAAATGCAGAATTTAAGCCGGCTTTCTTGATATTCATAACAACACCTTCAAATGCCTGCAATCTGGTTCTGTCACCTTCTTGGACTTTAACTGAAACAACAACAGTATCGCCAGGTCTAAATGATGGAATATCAGCTTTTAATTGGTTCGACTCGAATGCATTAATAATTTGAGCGGGGGATTTCTCATCAACAGTTATAGGAGCAGTTTGCACTTCTTCCTCAGGAGCTTCCTCAGCACTTAGCTCTTCAGTTTCCGGCTCATCATCAGATGAAACATCATCAGTTGCTGTAGTCTCGTCTATGACTTCAGCAGAAGCTTCTGAAGACTCTTCTACTTCCACCGCATCTTCTGAAACAGCCTCATTGGTTTCAACCACTTCTTCGGTTGTGTTTTCCATATTTTCGTTATCTTTATCTGCCATGACTTTGCCTAAAAATGTGATGCTTTGCCTAAAAATGTGATACAGGATACGCGTAGAAGCTTAATCTTCCAAGAGTTTTTTCTGTTTTTTTGTTAATTTTATATTATTTAGCAGTTCAGGTCTCCTTTCGAGGGTTCTTAATAAAGATTGTTCATCTTTCCATTCCTGAATTAGCGCATGATTGCCTGATAATAGTATTTCTGGAACAGACTCATTGTTATATTTTTCAGGCCTGGTAAAAACAGGCCCCTTTAATAATCCAGCGCTAAAACTATCCAGTTCAACTGATTTATTATTACCTATGACCCCTGGAATAAACCTTGCACACACATCTATGAGTGTTAATGCAGCAAATTCTCCTCCGCTCAAAACAAAATCACCAATTGAAATTTCCTCATCCACATATTGATTAATGATCCTTTCGTCAATACCCTCATACCTTCCGGCAATAATGGTTAAATTATCTAACTTTGATAGCTTTTGAGCTTTTGATTGAGAGAACCTCTCACCTTGAGGTGATAAGTTAACGATATTACCTCTTTTATCACTAGGTATACTCTGTATAGATCTCTCCAGAGGCTCAGCCATTAAGACCATGCCTTCTCCTCCGCCATAAGGTTTATCGTCAACCTGACCATATTCATTCATTGAATAGTCTCTAAGATTTACAATGTTAATTGCAATATCTTTTCTTTCAATTGCTTGGCCTAGTAAGCCTGAATTTAAGGCTGAAAAAATTTCTGGAAATAACGTAATAATATTTATATTCATAAGTTTTAATCTAGTAATCTTCTTCCCAGTCGACAAGTATAGAATTTTTAGATTTATTAATTGAAATAATAAATTTATTTCTTATAAATGGTATGAGTATTTTTTCTTTTCTATTTGATGATGGAGTTATTTCTAAAATATCACTGGCACCATAGTTATTAACAACATCAACCACACCAAGGGATTGCTCATCAAGATTTATTACATCCATACCAATTAACTCAAACCAGTAAGCCTCATTTTCTTCAAGCATAGGAAGTTCAGACCTAAGAATATATACATCTTTTTGGCCAAATGACTTAATGGCATCTATATCATCAATAGATTTAATCTTAGAAATAAGATTTGAGTTTGAGGTTTTGATGTACTCAAGATCAACCTCTTCCATTAGCGAAGAACTTAGAGTATAAAATTTAGTGAACGTATTTAAACTTTGTGGATTCTCTGCAAAGGATCTAAGAAAAAATTCACCTCTTAATCCTCGAGTTTTGCCAATTCTGGCAATAAGAAGAAATAAAGACAGGTCCGGAGACTTACTGCTTCTCATCATCTGAAGATTCTGCTTCAGATTCTTCTTTTGCTACTTCTGGCTCAGGGGCTGCTTCTTCTTCTGCTGGAGCTTCTTCTTCTGCTGGAGCTGCTTCTTCTGCTACTTCTGCTTCAGGAGCTGCTTCAGCTTCTTCTTTGGCATCAGCTTCTGCTTGAGCTGCAAGTTCTGCTACTTTTTGAGCTGCTAAAATTTCTTTCTTCTCTGTTCTTTTGGCTTTTTTAGCTTCTAATTTTGCTTGGAGGTCCTCTGGAGAAAGACGTGCATCTTTAACTAACTCAGATACTTTGTCTGAAGCTTGGGCGCCTTGAGTAACCCAATGATCGAAACGCTCTAGATTAAATCTCAATCTTTCTTCGGAACCTTTAGCTGAGGGATTAAAAAATCCTAAGCGTTCAATGTATCCGCCATCTCTAGGTTTTCTGGAGTCGGCAACCGTTATAAAGTAATAAGGGTTTTTTTTCGCTCCGCTTTTTGCAAGTCTAACTACTACCATATTTTAAATTTTGTTTTTGTATCTATAAAAAAGATTTGTATTTTAGGGTAACCTTGATAAATTTGATAGTGTTAATATATAAACAATAGAAAAAAAATAATACAGTGTCATTCACCTCCTCCACATTAATTGCAATTTTTGCATATTTTATCTCTAGACTAGTTCTTGGATCATCCAAACAGGTGTTTGCTGGCCTCCTAATTTCTCTTTTAATTATTGCAGGGTCCATGATTTATTCTTATGGATTAACAATTCTGGCAGCTCATCTATTTATTACTGGTTTCAGCGTTGCGGTTTTAGTTATTACTTTTTTTGAAACCACCCTATTAGAAAGACACATTACGAAAATTAAAAAAGGTGAGATAGGATCAAATACAAAATCTGTGGAGCAAGAATACAGTGAAATCTTTGAACTGATTGGGATAGGTCTTCTATGTATAAGTCTATCTCTCCTGTCAGGCATTATTATTAGCAGTGCTTTTTCACTTGAATTAATCTTTAAAGGTATTTTTACTGTCTTTGCTCTCATTATCTATCTGCTCACCTTTCTAGGTGTAAAATTCGCCAGTCTTAAGGTGAAATATGCGGTTAGAGGTATAATGCTATCCTTTGCTATGGTGATTCTTGCTTATTCTGTTAATTCTATTTTTGTAACTAACTACCTTTAATAATTTCTTGGGAACTAATTCAATATCTTTTTTGCTAGCAGCGCTGTTAGTACTGCTAATCTTTTCTGCATTTTCTTCTGGTTCAGAAACTGGAATGATGGCTTCTAACAAAGTAAAACTTCGAAACTTGTCTAAAAAATCAAAAGGCGCAAAAAGAGCTCTCCTACTTCTAAAAAGACCAGACATTCTTCTTGCATCTATATTGGTTGGAAATAATTTTGCAAATATCTTAGCTTCTGCTTTGGTAACAATTTTAATGATTGATTACTTTGACGGAAATGTTTTGTTAGGCTCTGTGATATTAACCCTCATCATTTTAATCTTCTCAGAAATTACTCCAAAGACGATTGCGAGCGTTCATCCAGAAAACTTTGCTATTAAATCTTCATGGATACTGAAAGGCTTGGTTTGGATTTTTAAACCTTTAGTTTGGTTGACCAATATAGTGAGCTCGAGATTGTTAAAATTTTTAAATGTGGACCCTATGGAGTCTGCCTCTAATGATAACTTAAATTCAGACGAGCTAAGAACTTTGCTTGATGAACATGGAGAACTGATACCAAATCAATCTAGAGCAATGCTATCTTCTATTCTTGGCATGGAAGAGCTTACTGTTGAAGATATTATGACCTCTCATGCTGAGATTATGGGGATTGATTTAAATCAAAGCATTGAAGCTGCTCAAAAGGTTATTACCTCCTCTTACTATAGTCGTTTACCTGTTTTTAAAGGTTCTATTGATAGCATCGTAGGAATGTTGCATCTCAAGGACTCACATCAATTTATTGAAGCGCTAGAGCAAAAGTTAGATGTAAGTAAAATACTGTTAGAGACAACATTTATCTCGCAAAGTACAACTCTTTCAAAGCAGTTAAATCAATTTCAAAAACAAGATAATAATTTAGGCTTAGTAGTAGATGAATATGGAGAAATACAGGGATTGCTAACCATAGAAGATATTTTCAATGAAATAGTTGGTAAGTTTGGCGCTGCCAAAAAAGAGTTAGAAAAAGAATTTATTCAAAAAAAAGATGGTTCTGTTATTGCTGATGGCAACTCAAAAATACGCGATCTTAATAACTATGTTGGATGGGACTTAGATGAAGACGGATCTAAGACAATTAATGGGGCAATTATCGATCACTTAGATCAGATTCCTCAGGAAAATGTCTGCCTAGAATTAGGCCTATACAGGATAGAGATTTTGCAAATAGAAGAAAATTTTATTGTTAAAGTTAAGATCAATAAAAAAGGGAGCTAATCCTCCCTTTTTTTAAATAGTATTCTGTAAATTATAAATAGTGCACCAACGCTCCAAAAATAACTGTTAAAGCAATACCAGAATGAATAACAGCTTTAACTGAAGCAATCATCTTATTCATCGATCCAAATATTGCATTCATTTCAATCGCTAAGATTAAAACTAAGCCAACCCATAGACCCATCATGGAAGTTTCGGCAATCATTGGCAGACCAAAACCATGAGCAGAATTAATCATCAGATAAAGCATTGGGATAGACAGTAATGTGTTTGTTCTTGATGCTAATCCAGCTTTAGCACCTGCATCTGCTGCATCAGGAGCTCCAGCAATTACTTTTTTCTGGTTAGGCCAGATTATGAACCAAACATTTGCAGCCATAATAGTTCCCATTATAGCGCCAAGGACTATAGAGATATTTACCGTCATTGATAGGTAATATAATAAGTATAAGCCTGTGAGAAATGTGAATGCAGCTGCCCATCTAAAGTACCACAAGGCATTAGGTACTAATTTTTGAACTACATCGGACTTAGCAGAAGGTTCGGAATCTTTAAAATATTCCGTTTGAACGAAATTAAAATAATAGAGCAATCCTATCCATAGAATTCCAAAAAGTACATGAACAAATCGTATCAAAACTGTTCCTAGGTATGCTTCCATCTTTAATCTCCTAAATAATTAAATATTGAATAGTTATTAATTATATATCTTGCAAAAAAAAACGGGGAAATTCCCCGTTTTTTTTATTACTTTGATTCTTACATCATTCCTGGCATTCCACCCATGCCACCCATGCCGCCCATATCAGGCATTGCAGGAGCACCACCTTCATCTTTAGGCATATCTGTAACCATAGCTTCAGTTGTAATCATCATGCCAGCAACAGAACCAGCTGCTTGAAGAGCAGTTCGTGTAACTTTGGCAGGATCAAGGATTCCCATTTCAATCATATCGCCATACTCACCATTTGCAGCATTAAAGCCATAAGAACCTTTGCCTTCTCTTATTTTTGCAACAATTACCGAAGCTTCTTCTCCAGCGTTGGTAACTATTTGCCTTAAAGGAGCTTCAAATGCTTTTCGAACTATGTTGATTCCAACATTTTGATCATCATTATCGCCTTGGAGTTTTGTAAGAGAGTCTAATGCTCTAACTAAGGCAACTCCTCCTCCAGGAACAATGCCTTCTTTTACAGCTGCTCGAGTAGAATGCAATGCATCTTCAACTCTTGCCTTTTTCTCTTTCATTTCTATCTCAGAGCCAGCACCAACTTTGATGACAGCAACTCCGCCAGCAAGTTTTGCAACCCGTTCTTGAAGTTTTTCTCGATCATAGTCTGAAGATGTATCTTCAATCTGTGCACGGATTTGATTGACTCTGGCTTGAATTGCTTTTTGATCTCCAGCTCCATCAACGATAGTTGTATTATCTTTGTTTAATGTTACTTTTTTAGCTGTGCCTAGATCTTCAACAGTAGCTCCCTCAAGAGATAGTCCTACCTCTTCGGAAATAACAGTGCCACCAGTTAAGATAGCAATATCCTCTAGCATAGCTTTTCTTCTGTCCCCAAAACCAGGAGCTTTACAAGCAGCAGCTTTAACCGTGCCACGAAGATTATTAACCACCAAAGTAGCAAGAGCTTCTCCTTCTATATCCTCTGCAATTATTAACAATGGTCTGCCAGCCTTTGCCACAGATTCTAGTAGTGGAAGCATATCTCTAATGTTAGATATTTTTTTGTCATGAAGCAGGATAAAAGGATTATCTAGTTCAGTAGTCATGCTATCTTGATTGGTAACAAAGTATGGTGAAAGATACCCTCTATCAAATTGCATTCCTTCAACCACATCTAACTCGTTATCAATACCGTTCCCTTCTTCAACAGTAATAACTCCTTCTTTTCCAACTTTTTGCATTGCTTCTGCGATGATTCCACCGACATCTACATCACCGTTTGCAGAAATAGTTCCAACTTGAGCAATGGTATTGTCATCAGCACATGGAACGCTGAGCTTTTCCACAAAAGCTACAGCAGTTGTAATTGCTTTATCGATTCCACGCTTTAGATCCATCGGATTCATACCAGCTGCAACAGATTTATGGCCTTCATTAACTATTGATTGAGCCAAAACTGTAGCAGTAGTTGTTCCATCTCCAGCTTCATCAGAAGTTTGTGAAGCAACTTGCTTTACCATCTGAGCTCCCATATTTTCAAACTTATCTTCAAGCTCTATTTCTTTTGCAACAGATACTCCGTCTTTGGTCACTGTTGGTGCACCGAATGATTTATCTAATACAACATTTCTGCCCTTAGGTCCCAAAGTAACTTTTACCGCATCTGCTAGTATATTGACGCCCTGAAGCATCTTTACCCTTGCTGAATCTCCAAACTTTACATCTTTTGCTGACATATCCTATCTCCTAAAATTAAATTTATTTATTGAATTAACTGACTTAACCAAAAACGCCATAAATATCACTCTCACTGAGAATTAAATATTCATCGCCATCGATTTTTACTTCATTTCCACCGTATTGGCCAAAGATAACAAGATCGCCTACAGCCACACCGATGGGCGTAAGGTCTCCATTCTCTTGTCTTTTACCAGGTCCAACAGCAACAACCTCTCCTTGGGAAGGTTTTTCTGTGGCAGAGCCAGGTAGAACAATTCCACCGGGTGTAGTTTGTTCTTCATCAGTTCTTTTGACTAAAACTTTATCGTGTAAAGGTTTTAATTTCATTGCAAGTCTCCTGCTTAAAAATAACAATAATCCTTATATTAAAAGGTTAAGAGTTATGTAGGGCTAAATAATATTAATTCAATAGCTAATGTACAAATTTTTTGCAAGTTTTAACAAGAAGCCTGCACATAAGATGCCCATAAAATCCGCAAAAATATCTAAAAATTCAAACGAACGATACGGTAAATACATCTGGACTATTTCTATCAAAATTCCGTAGGCAAGGACTATAACATAGAGCCAAAAATCTTGATCAATAAACTGGGTAAACTTAAATATGATTGTTAGGTATGCAAAGCATAAAAAATGCAGCAATTTATCATCGATAAGACTTTGCGAGCTAGAATTTATTTCGGTCGTTGCTAAATATGATATTGCTAAAATTGATAGCACTAATAAAACTCTAGAACTAAGAATTATTGGTTGGAACATAAGTTCTCTGATAAATTACTATCAGCAATAATGCTGGTATGGACATGGCGGATGTGGTGTAAAAAAAGTAAGCCCAGCCAGTTTGCAGAGATGAAATAGAAACATAATAATCAGCCAGCATTCCAGAGAAGCCGCTGAAAAACTTACCGGGTAACATCATAAATGAAGTGAGCATAGCGTATTGAACTGCAGTGTATTTTTTAGAAACTAGGCTAGTAAGAAAGGCAATATTAATTGTTCCAACAAGGCCTGCTGCAAAGCTATCAAGACCAACAATTAACGATAGCAAAGAAATATCTGCCTCAAGATTTGCAACAATGGCAAAAAATAAATTTGTTATGAGAACGCTGACTCCTCCGATAAAAAGACTGGAGGTTAAAGTGAGTTTTTTAATGAGATAGCCTCCGACAAAAAATCCAAGAATAGAGGTTGCCAGAGCAACTGTTTTAACCAAGGCACCAATTTCTGTCTTGGTAAACCCCATGTCTAAGTAAAAAGGCATTGCCATGGGGCCCATTACAATATCGGTTAACCGGTAAGTAGAAATTAATAAGAGAATCAACGAGGCTGCCCAGATTCCAAACCTGCTAAAAAAATCTTGAAAGGATTGAACTAAAGCTTGATCAATGCGAACTATAGCAATCTCATGATTCTTCGGCTCATGAGAAATAAGTACCCCTATCACCCCTAAAACCATCAACAGACTCATGAATTGATACACATAACTCCAATCTAACTGGTCAGCAAAAATTAGAGCAATTGAGGTAGCAACTAATATTGCGATACGATATCCAAGTTGATAGCTAGCAGCTAGGTTTCCCTGCTCTTTATTATCAGCCATTTCTATTCTCAAGGCATCGATTGCAATATCTTGAATCGAGCCAAAAAAAGCAGCCATAAAGGCAAAAATGGCAAGAAGTTTTAAATTACTTATTGGGTCTACTGAACTCATTCCAATCAATGCAATGACGATAATTATTTGACACAAAATAATCCAGCCCTTTCTTTTTCCAAGCTGACCAAATAGAGGAATTGAATATCTATCTACCAGAGGTGCCCATAGAAATTTTAAAGAATATGTAAGAACCAACCATGCAAAGAAACCAATTTCAGTAAGTGAAATGCCAACGTCTCTAAGCCAAGCGGATAAAGTAGAAAAAACAAGCATGTATGGAAGCCCGGAAGCAAAACCAAGCAGCATCATCCCTAAAAGCTTTTGTTTCATGTCGAGGATTTTAGCAAATTCCAATTAAAGTGAGGACCTGGATCTGTTTTTCTTCCTGGTGCTACCGAAGAGTGACCAACAATATTGTCTTCAATAATTAAGTATTCTTGCTTTAGGAAATGAACAAGTTCTCTCAAGGTTTCGTATTGAGTAACTGCAAACTCCTCCTCATCGCAACCCTCAAGCTCAATGCCTATTGAAAAATCATTACACCCTTCTCGACCCTTAAAGCTTGAAATGCCTGCATGCCAAGCTCTTAGATGTATTGGAACAAACTGAATTAGCTGACCTGCTCTGGTAATTAAGAAATGAGAAGAGACCTTTAAATGTCTGATGGAACGGAGGTATGAATCGTTTCCAGCTTCTAGCGTATTAAGAAATAAATCTTTGATTAATTCTGTATCGTAATTCTTAGGAGGCAAGCTAATTGCATGGATAACGATTAAATCAATGGCAATATCTTTTGGTCGTTCATTGAAATTTGGGGACTGAAAATATTCTATCCCCTGAATAACACCCTCAAGCGCCCTCATACTTTGTGACTGATCATCAAGACAGTGTAATTGATTGAATTACTATTCAACAACCTATGACTATGTTTTATCTGAGCTCAGGAGGAAGCCGAAAAAAGATATCTTCTTTGTTTTCACCCAGCTCTAGGGGTTCACCGTTGAGTGATTGACATAAAGCTGTAACCACGCCTTGTACAAGAGATTCTGGAGCAGATGCTCCTGCTGTCACTCCAATTTTTTTATATCCAGACAGATCGGCAAAATTAAGCTCGCTGTAATCATCAATTAGTATTGAGGGTGTGCCACATTTTTCAGCCAGCTCTTTTAAGCGATTTGAGTTTGAGCTGTTTCTTGAGCCAATAACCACAATATACTCAGCCTCTAATGCCAGCTGCTTAACAGCATCCTGTCTGTTTTGCGTTGCATAACAAATATCTGAACTTTTTGGTTTTAAAATCTCTGGAAACCTACTGTATAAAATTGAAACTATTACATTGGTATCATCTAGACTTAGGGTTGTTTGTGAAACATATGTAAGATTTTGCGGTTGCTTAACTTTTAGCTCCATTGCCTCTACTTCATCCTGAACTAAATAAATTTGGCTACCAGATTCCCCTGGATGATGTCTGCCTAGGGTACCTTCAACCTCAGGATGTCCATCATGGCCTATAAGTATAATATCCCTTCCAGCCCTAGCATGGCGTTGAACTTCGCTGTGTACTTTTGTTACTAAAGGACAGGTTGCATCAAATGAACGTAATTTAAATTTAATAGCCTCTTGCTCTACCCTATCTGACACACCATGAGCACTAAAGATTACATGAGCTGATTTTGGAACCTCATCTAATTCATCAACAAAAATAACTCCTTGAGACTTAAGCTCCTCTACGACCGTTTTGTTATGCACCACTTCATGCCTCACATAAATTGGAGCACCAAATTTAACCAATGCCTGATTAACTATATCTATGGCACGATCCACCCCGGCACAAAATCCTCTTGGGTTAGCTAAAATAATCTGGGTTTTCATAATTCTTGAGAGCTAAAATATTTTTGCAACTCTGCAATAATAAATATAGCTGCTCCAATGCTGATAAATGCGTCAGCTAAGTTGAAAATAAAGAAAGAAAATTGATCAACATGAAAGTATAAAAAATCAGTAACCACTCCATCAACCAACCTGTCTAAGAGATTTCCTAGCGCTCCAGCAATAATTAAAATTAAAGCCCAATAATTTATGATGACCTCTTCTTTGCGTAACATTAAATAAAGATAGCCTACTAAGACGAAGCCTATAATTAATAAACCGTAGCTGGTAAAAGCATTGTTAAAATCTAACATGCTGAATGCAACACCGGAATTAAAGACCAGCAATAAATCTAACGAAGGTATCATTGGAACCATTTCTCCAAACTCTAAAGATTGTTTAGCTAAATATTTCGAAATGGCATCTAGCGCAACGAGCACTGAGATAAAAAAATACCCTATTCTTAAGCTAGGCAAATTTCCTATCCTCTCCTGCGCCATCAATGTTTAGCTCACATCTCTTGCATAATTCAGGATGTTTTAGACTTTTGCTTACGCTATTATTTCGATGCCAGCATCTAGTACATTTCTTAAATGTAGATTGTTTAATGCGCACTTCGAGATCATCTCCCTGGACTAAATTGCATGAGGAAACAATAAAGAAGAAATGTAGCTCAGTTGATAGATTATTTAAGAGCTGAAAATCAGAAGTATTTACTGTTAGTTCTATATTAGTATCCAAAGAGCCTTTGATTTCACCAGCATTCCTAGATTCTTCAATTTTTTGATTAACACTATCTTTAATTTCTAAGAGTCTGCTCCAACTCTCATGATCAAGGTTGCTATCAAAATCTGGAATGGAATCTAGCTCAGCAAGAAATACTGATGCTTTGTTTGCTTTAAGATCTGCATCATTTTGCCAAATTTCCTCAGCTGTAAACGAAAGAATAGGTGCAACCAAAATAACCAACTGATCTATCATTAGCTTCATGGCCGTTTGAGCAGATCTTCTAATTTCTGAGTTTTGCTGAGTCGTGTATTGCCTATCTTTAATAATGTCTAGGTAGACACCTCCAAGCTGATTAACGCAGAAATTATGGATGCGTTGGACCACTAGGTGGTAAGAATAAGACTCATAATGCCCTAAGACATCTTTCTGTAAATCTTTAAACTCTTCCAGAATCCATTTATCTAATTCCAATAAATTGTTGAGGTCTATGGCATCTGTTTTATGGTCGAAGTCGCTAATGTTTCCTAATAAAAATCTCAAAGTATTTCTAATTCTTCGATACTGATCAGATACCCGTTTAAAAATTTCATCTGAAGCAACCATTTCGCTTCTAAAGTCAGTTGAGGCGATCCAAAGGCGAAGAATATCTGCTCCCAAGGTATCCCAGATTTTCTGAGGCGCTATTACATTTCCAATAGATTTAGACTGCTTGCGCCCTTCTTCATCCACAACAAATCCATGCGTAAGGACTGATCGATATGGTGGCATGCCATTAATTGCAATGCCTGTTAATAGCGAGGACTGGAACCAACCTCTATGCTGATCAGAACCTTCGAGGTATAAATCAGCAACCACATCTGCTCCATATAATTTATCCAAAACGCACATATGAGTTACGCCAGAATCAAACCATACATCTAAGGTATCTCGAACCTTTGTATATTGATCAGCATCGTCAATCAAGGTTGCCAGATCTAGGTTATCCCATCCTTCAATACCCTCTTGCTCAATGACGTCAGCAATTTCATTAAAAAGTATGTTTTGTTTAGGATGAATGTCGCCAGTCTCACCATGAATTATTAATGGAATAGGTACGCCCCAATTTCTTTGTCTTGAGATGCACCAATCAGGTCTATCTTCCAACATGGATAAAATTCTCTGAGCCCCCCATTCTGGCTCCCAGGTTACTTGTGAAACAGCATTGATTGCACCTTCCACTAATCCAGATTTTTTCATTGAAATAAACCATTGAGGAGTAGCCATAAAAATTAATGGTGTTTTATGTCTCCAGCAATGAGGGTATGAATGCTCATACTCTTTAGTGGCTATGAGAGCATCAGCATCTTGCAGTAATTCTATTACCACTGGATCCCCTTTTTTAGTGCTCATACCTGCTAATGATCCATATTCCTCTTTAAATATACCTCTATTGTCTAGAGCTTTTATAGATTCAAGTTTATGTTTAATACAGATAAAATAGTCATCAAGTCCATGTGCTGGGGCAGTGTGAACGCAACCGGTACCATTCTCAGTGGTGACATGATCACCAAGCAAAACTTTTGATTCTCTTTGATATAAAGGATGTTGCAGAGAGAGATTGGCTAAACTATTGCCTGTAGTTCTTCCTAATACCTTGAGCTCCATGCCCCATCTTTGAGAGCAATCATCAAGCAAATCTTCAGCAATAATTAAATTTCCTTGCGAGCTCTCTACAAGAACATAAGTAATATTTTCATTAACACAAACTGCAACATTAGACGGAATCGTCCATGGTGTAGTAGTCCAAATAACCATAGAAAGATCTGAGATGGGTTTGGTATTAAATGCTGAGCAAGTTGAATTAAGGTTTGTAGGAGTAACAGAAAACTTTACATCGATTGAATGAGAGACTTTATCTTGATATTCAACTTCAGCCTCAGCCAAAGCGGAGCCGCAATCCATACACCAATGAACAGGTTTTTCACCTTTTTCTAAGTGGCCATTTGCAACGATTCTACCTAGCGCTCTAACAGTATCTGCTTCAAATGATTTATCCAAAGATAGATATGGATTTTGCCAGTCTCCGAGAATACCCAATCGAATAAAATCTGCTTTTTGCTTGTCAACTTGAGCTTGAGCGTACTCTCTGCATGCCTTAATGAAAGTTTCCTTATTTTTTACGAGGTCGCTATTTTTACCGTGTTTTTTTTCAACATTTAGTTCAATCGGCAGGCCGTGGCAGTCCCAACCAGGAACGTAAGGAGCATCTTTTCCGATAAGGGTCTGAAATTTAATGGTTATATCCTTAAGAACCTTATTGACTGCATGACCGAGGTGAATATCTCCATTTGCATAAGGAGGTCCGTCATGCAAAATAAATTGTTTCTTACCTTTATTCTGTTCTCTTATTTTTGAATAAAGATCTATGGAATCCCAATAACTTAAAAGCTCAGGTTCTTTTTTTGCAAGACCGGCTTTCATCGATAAATCAGTTTGAGGGAGATTTAAAGTGTCCCTGTAATCTTTGCTCATATAAAATTATTCCAGTATTTTTTTGGCTTTAGAGATATCTTTTAAAATCTGCTCTTTTAGTAGCGCAATGTTATCAAATTTCTTTTCATCTCGAAGCTTATTTTTGAATTCTATGGTTAATCTTTTGCCGTAGACTGTGGCGTCAAAATCAAATATATGAATTTCAAGGACTGGTTTGGTTCCTCCAACAGTTGGTCTAATGCCCATATTAGCAATGCCTTTATGAATTTGACCTTCAATCAGGCATTTTACAGCATAGACACCTGCTATCGGCAGTCTTTGACTGGGCATCCACAAATTAGCTGTTGGAATTCCAATAGAGCGACCAATTTGTTGGCCATAAACCACTTTTCCTGAAAAAGTATATGGCCTTCCAAGCAGTTGCTCAGCAAGCTTAAAATCACTTTCAAGTAAAGCTGATCTAATTCGGGTTGAGCTAATTCTCTCATCCTGAAATAAGACGGTAGAGTTTGAAATAACCTCAGTATCATTTTGGAGACCCCACTCTGTTAATAATTCAAAATCTCCAGCTCTCTTAGCTCCAAATCTAAAATCGTCACCCACAATTAAATGCTTTAAATTAACTTGAGATAAAACCTGATCTAGAAATAGCTCAGGTGTCATGATTTTTAATGAGCGATTAAATTGTAAAAAAAATGCAAAATCAATTCCAAAGTTTTTTAATAGTTTTACCTTTTCTCTCCATGGGCAAATTCTAGGTGGAGGAACAATATTATCCTGCCTTAAAGCGAAGTATTCGGATGCATGTGGTTCAGTAAAAAAAACCAGGGAAGCGCTTGAGCTTGCTTTTGCTTTTTCTTTCACTTGATTTAGTATGGCTTGATGGCCTAAATGCAAGCCATCAAAATTTCCAATAGTTCCACTCATCGTTTGATTTGGAAATTTTTTCTTAAAGGCTTCTATGTTGCCTATACCCCTAATTAAATACATTATCTAAAATCCTTTAATTTAATGCCTATCAGGAAGCTTGTACCGAAATAGATAATCATTGAAGAAATTAACACTAAACTCAATCTTAAAATTCTTTGCATTTGATTTAACAACTCAAAGTTTGATTCGCTAAGCACAAACAGTAAAAAGGCAGCTAAGGCGAAGCTAGCAATAAAAATTTTAAATGCAAAAGAGCTAATGAGAATATTGAAAGACATGAGTTTCTCTCTTGCAAGCAACGTACTTAGCAGAACAACGCTTAAAACCGCGGCAATTGAACTAGCCATGGCTAGGCCAATATGTCCATATCCTAAGTAAAAGGCTAAAAAATAGTTCAGTACTATATTGAGCAATAAGCTAATTAAAGCAACGATCATTGGAGTTTTTGTATCTTGTCTTGAAAAGAATGCAGGAACTAAAACTTTCATCGCCATAAAAAAAGGCAGTCCTATAGAAAAAGCAACTAAGCTCAGACTGGACTGTTCGACATCAGACCAAAGAAACGCTCCTCTTTGAAAAATGGTTCCCAATAATGGTTCTGCAAAGATCATTAGACCAAGAACCGAAGGTATAGATAGAAAAATAATTAACTTGAATGCTTTTTCAAGTTGCGAAGTATATGAGTTCAAGTCATTTTGTGCATAAGATTTTGAAAGGCTTGGTAACAGAACAGTTCCGATAGCAATTGCAAAAATGCCTAATGGAAATTGAATTAATCTATCGGATACATAAAGCCAAGTTGGACTTCCAGTGATAAGCAAGGATGCAAAAATTGTATCGACCAATAAATTAATTTGTGCGATGCCTCCAGCAAGAATTGCAGGTGCAATTAATACAAGAAATTTTCTTTGTCCTTTGTTACTAAAATCTAATTTAGGAATTGGAATTTTCTTAATAGCGGCCAAGGGAGCAATTTGAAATAATAGCTGTAAAATCCCAGCCAATAGAACGCCCCATGCAAGTGCCATAACTGGAATTTCCATTTTAGGAGCAATCATTGAAGCAGCTAAAATTAAACTGAAATTAAAAATTAATGGTGTTGCTGCAGGAATTGAAAATTTTTGATGCGAATTTTGGATGCCTGATGCAAAAGCAACCAGTGAGATTAAACCAAGGTATGGGAACATAATCCGCAAAAGATTTACGGCAAGCTCCTGCTTATCGCTATCAAAATAGAAACCCGGAGCGAATATTAGAATAAAAAAAGGAGCGAATATTAAAGCAAGAACCGTGAAGGCAAATAAAACCGTGAGAAGCAATCCAGCCAATGCATTGATAAACTCCTGACCTTCATCCTCATTATTCTTTCCAAGGTAGTCAGAATAAATAGGAATAAATGCTTGGCTGAATGCCCCCTCTGCAAAAAATCTTCTGAAAACATTTGGAATTTTTAAAACAACAACAAATATGTCATGAAATACACTAGCTCCGAGAAGATTGGTGGTAAAAATATCTCTAATCAGGCCTGCTACCCTTGAAGCAAAAGTCCACCCTCCTACTTTAATAGTAGCAAGGAAGTTGAACTTCTCTTTGGGTGATGATGTCACTTAGATTTAGGAATCCTCTTTTTCAAAATCTAGCGATGCAGAGTTCACACAATACCTCAAACCAGTAGGTTGAGGACCATCTGTAAATACATGTCCTAAATGAGCGTCACAACTCGAACACCTTATCTCCGTTCGAACACGAGATAATGAGTTATCTTCTAATTCTGTAATATTTTTATTGTCAGATGCTTCATAGAAGCTAGGCCAGCCACATCCAGCATCAAATTTAGCCTCAGATTTAAAAAGCTTCTCGCCACAGCAAATACAAGAATAAACTCCATCTTCAACGTGATCCCAATACTGCCCTGTGAATGGTCTTTCTGTCCCACTTTCTTGAGTGACATAAAATGATTCGGGTGAAAGAGTGTTCTGCAACTCTTCTTTGGATTTAAATGTTTTATTTGTCATATTAAGATTCTATTTTAATGAAATATTATAATCCATCTTGTGTTGATGAATTTAAGTTTTAATGTCCCAGTTTCTCACCCAGTAAATAAAAAATGTATCAACCAAGGCTATGATCACTTTAAAAATATATTTTATCGCCGCCAAACCAAAGGCCTGACTAAAAGTTAAGTCTGTAGCTAGAACCCATGTGAATTGATAAATAAGAGTATCAATCAACTGCGAAACCATGGTGGATAGATTATTTCTTAGCCACAGCTTTTTTCCGTTGGTACGATTTTTAAGCCAATGAAAAAACCATACATCAAATCTCTGGCTAACAAGGTAAGCCGTCAGTGATCCAATAATAAAAATAGGAGAATAATAAGCTAGAGTTGAAATTGCATCATGCACTTCTGCAGCGGAACCAGTGAGATTAGATGGTAAAAATTGAGTGCTCAATACTAAGGTGAGCATTACTGCAATATTTGCAACAAAACCTAACATAACAGCTCTGTTGGCTTCTGTTTTACCATATTTCTCATTAAGTAAATCTGTAGCAAAATAAATGCCTGAATATAATATTGCCCCCATGCTGACATTCAGCTGATAACCAAAAATATCAAGCTGGCTAATCTTTCCGCCCTGAAGGTTTCCTAAAACAATGCCAAGTATGACTGCGCAGTAAAGCCCATACTTTCCAAAAAATCTGTACAGAAAGATTGCCAAGCAAAGGTCATACAGAACAACGATGAACCAAAGAGTTTCTTGATCGAAATAACTTAACATTACGTATTTTTTGTCATGAGTAAAAAAATAATTATTGCATAGAAATCTTAAAGTAGTGGTTACATTTAAAAGAATGCGACGTTAGAATTAAGTATTAAATTATTTAGGAATGACAATGAGTGAACTAGGATTCTACAGAATAGCAAACAGTGAGCCCGATCAACTTGCATTGGTTGAACCATCAGAGAAGACTTGGACCCGTG
>ENA-ORCY01000616-ORCY01000616.1-marine-metagenome-genome-assembly--contig:-NODE-616-length-19969-cov-3.640308_pt1 | contig 19969 bp, 20 predicted proteins | sample MGYA00248634_ERZ508507 | MGnify/ENA primary metagenome ERZ508507 (study PRJEB26178, sample SAMN06266269) | marine metagenome | isolation source: Columbia River Estuary | place: USA:Columbia River Estuary... | reverse complement strand
TGGTAATTTAACTGAAGAATTTTTAAAAAAAAATCCAAAAAAAATTTTTGCAATCGAGTTTGATAAAGATTTGAGTAATTATTTAGATAAAATTAAAAATAATTATAAAAATTTTAATTATAAAATTTCTGACGCTTTAACTTTTGATGAAAAGAGTATCTTTAAAAAAAATTCAATAATTTATGGCAATCTTCCTTATAACATTTCCCTAAAATTATTAATTAAATGGATTTACTCTGATCCATGGCCTCCTTTTTATGATCAAATGATTTTAATGTTTCAAAAAGAAGTTGCAGAGAGAGTTATAGCGACCTCTAATAGTAAAAAATATGGAAGAATATCTATACTAACTGATGCCAGATTAGATGTTAAATTTCATTTTAATATTTCAAAAAAAGAATTTAATCCTGAGCCAAAAGTTGATTCTTCAGTGCTTTCTTTTACTCCAAAAAAAAACACTAATTTTACATTAAAGGATTTAGACATTTTGTCAGATCAAACAAAAATTTTATTTAATACCAAAAGAAAAATGATTTCAAAAACTCTTAAAAAATTACTTAATGAAAAAGAGCTTAAAATTATAGATTTTGATAATATTAAAAACTTAAGACCAGAAAATCTGGATTTTAATTTTTACTATAAATTGGTTGATTTAATTAAACGTAGATCTTAGTTCTCTTTCAATCTTAATTATCTTGGTAATTTGTTCAAAACAATTTTCTACCTCTTTATTTACAACAATATATTTATAATCTTTCCAGTGGTTGATTTCATCTTTTGCCATTTTCATCCTTTGATCAACTAATTCTTTATTTTTTTCTTCTCTTTTTTTAAGTCTTTTTTCTAAATCATTAATACTAGGTGGCAAAATAAATACTGGAACGATATCTAGTGGCATTATTTGTTTAACCTGTTCTGTTCCTTGCCAATCAATATCAAATAAATAATCTTTTCCCTGAACTAAAGTATCTTCTATTGGTCCTTTTAAAGTGCCGTAATAGTTACCAAATACTTTTGCCTTCTCTAAAAACTTATTTTGATTAGATAATTCTTGGAATTTATTAACATCAACAAAGTTGTAATCAACGCCATCTATTTCGTTAGGTCTTGAAGTTCTGGTTGTGTAAGAAACTGATATTTTAAAATTACTATCACTATCTTGAATTTTTTTAGCAAGAGTAGTTTTTCCTGCCCCTGAAGGGGAAGATAATATTAAAATTAAACCTCTCTTTGATTTTGAAATCAACAGAACTACTTAGCGGGATTATTCTCAATAAATCTGATTGCGTCACCTACTGTTAGTATTTTTTCAGCCTCTGAATCTGATATTTCAGATCCAAACTCTTCTTCGAAAGCCATTACTAACTCTACAGTGTCTAAACTGTCTGCGCCTAAATCATCAATAAAACTAGCTTCATCTGTAACTTTAGCTTCATCAACACCTAGGTGTTCTACGATAATTTTTTTAACTTTTACTCCAACATCACTCATTTTTAAACTCCCTTAATTATTAATGATTCTTTCAATAAATGAATAAATTAAATAAATCAAGCCATATACATTCCACCATTAACATGGATGGTTTCGCCTGTAATATAACCAGAAAGATCAGAAGCTAAGAAAAGAGCACAATTAGCAATGTCATTACCTGTGCCTAATTTTCCCATTGGTATATTTTCTATAAGTTTCTTTTTGAATTCTTCATTAATATTTTTAGTCATCTTTGTATCGATAAATCCTGGCGATATACAATTTACTCTAATATTTTTTTTTGCGTATTCTTTTGCAAGACTTTTTGACATCGCTACTATTCCTGCTTTAGCACTTGAATAGTTTGCCTGTCCAAAATTTCCTGTATGACCAACTATTGAACTAATATTAATTATAGATCCTGAATCCTGTTTCATCATTACTTTAATAGAATATTTACAAATCAAAAAAACAGCAGTTAAATTTATATTAATCACTTTATTCCACTCTTCATCTGACATTCTAATTGCAAGATTGTCTTTTGTGATTCCGGCATTATTAATAACTATGTCTAGTCCTCCTAATTTCTCTTTGGCTTCTTTAACTAACTCTTCAATCTTTTGATGATTTTCTAAGTTAAAATTAGAAGTTTTAATTTTTGGAAAATTACTTTGTATAGTTTTAAGATTCTCTACATTTGTTCCGATAGTAAATATATCAGCTTCTAATTTATAAAAACTCTCTAAAATAGACAGTCCAATTCCGGCGGTGCCCCCAGTTATAAAAACTTTTTTACCTTTTAAATTAATTAAATTCATTGAATTGAATTATATTATCAATTGTAGTTGTTGTAAGTTCTTTTCCTATTCTTTTTATCATGCCTGTTAATGCTTTTCCCGGCCCTATTTCAATAAAATGCTTTACGTTATTTTTTGTCATGAAATTTACAGATTCTCTCCATCTAACGTGATGAGTAATTTGTTTTGTAAGTAAAGAAGGTATTTCTTTAAAATTATCAATTGTCTTAGCTGTAACATTAGAAACAATATTGATTACTGGTTGTGAAAAATTAGTTTGTATTAAAATTTGATTCATCTTATCTGCCGAAGGTTGCATTAAAGAACAATGAAATGGTGCGCTGACTGGTAATAATATTGCTTTTTTACTATAGTTGCTTTTTAGGTCATCTACTATTTTATTAATCTTATCTTTATTCCCACTTATAACTATCTGGCCTGGACAATTATCATTTGAAATTTCAGCAATTCCTTCGCTAGATTTATTTTTATTTATTACTTCATTTATCAAATCTACTTCTGCACCCAATACAGCTGCCATAGCCCCAACATTTACTGGAACCGCTTCTTGCATTGATTTGCCTCTCTCTTTTAAAATTTTAGCACCATCTTTTAAAGTTAAAGAGTTTGAGCAAATCAAAGAAGTATATTCTCCCAAGGAATGACCTGCAAAAAAACTATAATCTTTTAAATCTTTAATTTTCTGTTTTTTTAAAGTTTTATAAATCGCAACTCCTACGGTCATAATGGCTGGCTGTGTGTTTTCCGTAAGATCTAGAGTTTCTTTGGGTCCATTTAAAATAATATTTGATAATTTAAAACCTAAAGCATCATCAACCTCATGAAAGACCTCTTTAGCTTCGGTAAAAGTGTCATAAAAATCTTTTCCCATGCCAACATACTGAGAACCCTGCCCTGGAAATACGATTGCTTTCATAATTAAGTAAGTAATTATAACAAAATTAACCCTGTTGTATTAAAAAAAAAAAATTATATATTGCCCTGACTTTCTCAACTTTAATATTAAAGTTGGGATGCTAATTAAAAGCAACCAAAAGTTAAAATGAGTTATTACGAACATATATATATAGCTTCTCAAAGCTTAAATAATAAAGATCTTTCTGATCTACATCAAAAAATTGAAGATCTTATAAAAAAAAATAAAGGTAAAATTGAAAAAAAAGAAAATTGGGGTCTTAGGCAGTTAGCATATCCAATTAAAAATTTTAAAAAAGGTTATTATACAAATTTGTATTTTTCTGGAGAGCCGGTAGTTATTCAAGAACTTGAGAAAATTGAAAGAATTGATTCAAATATTTTAAGATTTATGACTATAAAAATAAAAAATATACCTGAAGAAAATTCAGAATTAGTTCAAAAAGAAGAAAGCAAATAATGAAAAGAAAAAATATTAAAAAAACTAAAAAGAATAATAATTCAAATTTAATGCTTTTTCAAAAAGCGACTACTAAATTTACAAGAGATTGTCCTTTAAGCGGAAAAGATGCCCCTGTAATTAATTACAAAAATTTAAAGTTGCTACAAAAGTATATATCTGAAACTGGAAAGATGTTGCCTAGCAGAATAACATCGGTTTGCTATGCAAAACAAAAAGAGTTATCTAATGAAATTAAAAAAGCTAGAATATTAGCTTTATTACCATTTGTAGCGGATTAATTATGGAAGTTATTCTTTTAGAAAATATTAAAAAATTAGGAAAAATTGGTAGCAAAGTAAAAGTTGCTAATGGTTTTGCTAGAAATTATCTTTTAAAAAACAACAAAGCGCTAGTTGCTTCAAAAGAAAATTTAGCTATTTTTGAAAAAAAAAAAGAAGAACTAAACAAAAAAAATAACGATCAAAAAAACGAAGCTGTTAAAATTCAAAAAGAGCTTGATAAATTTGAATTAAAAATCACTAAAAATTCTATGGAAGGAGGAGCTTTATACGGCTCTCTAACTATAAAAGAAATTATCCAGAATTTAGAAATACATAAATTTAAAAATATTTTAGCAAATATGATTGAGCTTAAGGAGCAAATTAAAAAAATTGGTGATTATGTTGTGATAATAAATTTACATGCCGATGTTCAAGCTTCAATAAAAGTAAAAGTTGTTTCAGTTGAAAAAATAGCTTAACCGCAAAGTTATTAACTTATCCACATCATTAAGAGTAAAAAATTATTCTATACTCATATCTTAAATAAATTTAAATGTTTCTATGAGCGCTGAAAATATTAGAATTTTAAATACCACTAAAGAACTACCCAGCAATATAGAAGCGGAACAAATAATATTAGGATCAATCCTAGTAAATAACGAAATATTTGATGAAATTTCTACTATCGTTAATGAAAATATATTCTTTGATCCAATTCATCAAAAAATATTTCATTATTTAAATAAATTAATCAGCAAGGGATTACTTGCAAGTCCTATTACTTTAAAAAATTATCTAGAAAATGATCAGTCATTAAAAGAATTGGGCGGTAATGAATACATTGCAAAGCTTACAAGACTCTCCACTTCTGCTTTTCAAGCCAAAGACTATTCTAAAGTAATTTATGATCTTTATTTAAGAAGAAAACTAATTGAATTATCTGAGAACACATTAACTGATGCTAATAACAAAAATTTAGAACATACCGCTGAACAATTAATAGAGGGAACAGAAAAAAAACTTTTTGATCTTGCTGAAAGAGGTAAATTTGACAGATCATATATGTCTTTTGAAAAAGCTCTTGGCGAAACTGTTGATATGGCAATGCGAGCCTTTAAGAATGATGAGGGCATAGTTGGTGTGCCCACAGGTCTTCGAGATTTGGATGAGAGGCTTGGAGGAATGCACAAAGGTGATCTAGTTATCATCGCTGGAAGACCTTCTATGGGAAAGACTGCTCTTGCAACTAACATTGCTTTTCATGCTGCAAAAAACATTATGGAAAAAAAACTAGGAAAATCTTCTGTTGCGTTCTTTTCTTTGGAAATGTCTTCTGAACAATTATCAACGAGAATATTAGCAGAACAATCAAGAATTAGATCAAATGATATAAGAAGAGGAAAAATTACCCAGGAAGATTTAGAAAAATTTATCGAAGCTTCAAAAAATATTAATGACCTTCCCCTTTATATCGATGAAACCCCTGCAATTAAAATTTCTACATTAGCGAATAGAGCGCGAAGAATTAAAAGACTTCATGGTTTAGATTTAATTGTTGTCGACTATATACAGTTAATGACTACTGGAAATTTCAAATACGAAGGCAGAGTTCAAGAAATTGGAGAAATAACTCAAGGACTAAAAGCTCTAGCAAAAGAACTAAGTGTTCCTGTTTTAGCTTTATCTCAGTTATCTCGAGCTGTTGAGCAAAGAGATGATAAGAGACCTCAGCTGTCAGATTTGAGAGAGTCTGGTTCTATTGAGCAAGATGCTGATGTGGTTATGTTTGTATATCGACCAGAGTATTATTTAGAAAAAAGCGAACCTCAAGCTGGAACGGCAGAGCATATAACATGGCAAGAGAAAATGAGCCAGGTACATAATCAGGCACTAGTAATAATTGGTAAACAAAGACACGGACCCACAGGTATAATTAATTTAGAATTTGAGAGCGCTTATACTAAGTTTAAAGATGCAAATAATATAAAATTTGATAATTAATCATGGATGCAATATTCGCATTCAAAGCTAATTATAAATTTAAATAATATTAAAAATAACCTTAATATTATCAAAAAATTTTCAAAGACAACTATTTGTCCAGTAATTAAAGCAAATGCTTATGGTCTTGGCGATGTTCAAATTGCAAAATTTTTAAAAAAAAATAAATGTAAAGATTTTTGGGTTGCAAATATTTCTGAAGCCTTAAAAATAACAAAAAAGATCTCAAATATTAATATTTATGTAGCCAATGGATTAAACAAAAATGAAGAGCAAATATTTTTTAAAAATAAATTTATACCTATTCTTAATACTTACGAACAATTTAAGAAATGGACAAATTTTTTAAATAAGAAAAAACTCTTTAATAAATTAGCCATCCAAGTTGATACGGGAATGTGCAGATCTGGAATGCAGGATGAAGAAATTTTAAAAATATATAACGAACGATCAATAATTAAAAAATTTAAAGAAGTTATAATATATACTCACCTTGCAAGTGCTGATGAGAAAAAAAGCAAATACAATTCCATTCAAAAAAATAGATTTTTAAAAATAAAAACAATGTTTAATTTACCAAATTGTAAATTTAGTCTTGCTGCCTCAGGAGGAATATTTTTGGGTAAAGAATATCATTTTGATATGGTGAGACCCGGTATTGCTTTGTATGGTGGAAAATTATTTTTTAAAAAAGAATTAAAAAATGTAGTCTCTTTAATATCTCCTGTTATTCAAATAAATCGTCTTAAGAAAGGTGAAACAGCTGGATACAATCAAAGCTATAAAGCAAAAAAAGATATAGTCACCGCAACTATTCCTCTTGGATATGCTGATGGAGTAAAAATCAGAATATCTAATATAGGTTATGTATTTTATAAAAATGTTAAACTTCCAATGATTGCAAGAATTTCTATGGATTTAATGATAGTCGATGTTACTAAAGTTAAAAATATAATTAAAATTGGAGATTATTTAGAAGTGTTTGGAAAAAATTTAAATTTAGATAGTTTTGCAAAAGTCTCTGATACTTCTCCCTACGATATTATTACTTCTGTCTCTGAAAGATGCGAAAGAGTATATATTAATTAAAGATGAATTTTATAAATCAACTTTATAAGAAATTTTTAGAAAGACCCAAATTAATACTTATTACGTTAATACTAATATTTTCATTCTCTGTTTATAATGCCAAAAATTTTCAGTTAGATGCATCAGCTGATTCATTATTGTTGGAAAATGATCCTGATTTAAATTATTTAAGATCCATAAATGAACGTTATTCATCTGAAGAATTTTTTGTAATTACATATTCTCCTAAAAAAAAAATTAACGAGGAAAGTCTTAAAGAACTAAGAAAATTTGTTGATGAAATTAACAATATAAAATGGGTAAGCAAAAGCATAAGTGTTTTAAATGCTCCTTTATTTGAAAGTTCGGATCTACCCTTAATAGAAAAAATTAAAAATATTCAATACATAGTTACTCCAGGCATTGAAATTAATAGAGCTCTAAATGAATTGAAAAGTAGCCCCGTATATAAAAAATTAATAATAAATGAAGACGCCACTACTTTTGGAATTGTTGTCTATATCAAAGATAATAAAGAATATTTATCAGCACTAAAAACAAACAAGATTTTTCTAGACAAGCAACAGAATAGTAAACTTTCGGAAAAAGATTTGAAAGAATTTGAATCTCAAAATAAAATTTTAGAAAAACTTAAAAAAGAACATAATAAAAATTTAGAATTTTATAATATTGAAATTAGGTCCCATATTTCAAAATATAAAAATATTGCAGATATTAATCTTTCAGGAATTCCTATGATAGCTGATGACTTAATAACTTTTGTAAAAAAAGATATTACTGTTTTCGGTTCAGGTGTTTTTATTTTTATTATAATAACTTTATGGTTCATTTTTAGAGATATAAGATGGGTCGTCTTCCCTCTTCTAAGTTGTTTTTTATCTATAGCTATAATGGTTGGAATGTTAGGTTATTTAAATTGGAAAGTGACAGTAATATCTTCTAATTTTATTTCATTAATGCTTATTCTTACAATGGAAATAAACATTCACTACGTAGAAAGATACAAACAGCTACAAGCGGAATTTCCGAAAAAGAAAGAGAATTATCTTGCTTATCTGACTACAACAAAAATTTTTACCCCGATATTGTACGCAGTCTTAACAACAGCATTGGCATTCTTATCCTTTATTTTTTGTGACATTAAACCAGTTATAGATTTTGGATGGATGATGACACTTGGATTATTTATTTCGTTATTTGTATCAATGATATTACTTCCTTATTTAATCATTAAGTTTAAACCAAAAGCGACGCCCATTCATCAAAGCAAAGATTCAAAAATTGCTGAGATATTTGCCTCTATTGCTATAAATCAAAGGGGTTTAGTCTTGGCCTTCTCAACAATTATTTTAATTTTGAGTATTTATGGAATGACAAGACTAAAAGTTGAAAATAGTTTTATTAACTACTTTGATAAAAAAACTGAAATATATCAAGGGATGAAATTAATTGATGAAAAACTGGGAGGAACAACTCCTTTAGAAATTATTTTAAAATTTAAAGACACAGACAGCAAAAACAACAAGAGTGATGATGATTTTTTTCAAGGCTCTGACTCTAATGAATACAAAGATAGTTATTGGTTTACGAATTTTAGAGTAAATAAAATTGTTAATGTTCATCAATATTTAGAAACTTTACCTGAGATAGGAAAAGTCTTATCTTTTTATTCAGTTTTACAATTGGGTGAAAAGATTAATGATAATAAAAAATTAGGACCTCTAGAAATGGCAATTTTATATAGTAAATTACCAGATGATATTAAAAAGAGTATAGTAACACCCTATGTTTCAATTGAAAACAATGAAGCAAGAATTTCTCTTAGAATAATAGATTCTAACCCTAATCTTAATAGAAAAGAGCTTTTAATAAAAATTCAAAAAGATTTAGAAGAAAAGTTAAATCTTAACAAAGACGAATTCAAAATTACAGGAATATTAGTAATATTTAATAACCTATTGCAAAGTTTGTTTGATTCACAAATTAAAACTTTAGGCATAACATTTGCAGGGATTTTCATTTTATTATTAATACTATTTAAATCATTATCTTGGTCTATTGTGGCTGCTATTCCAAATTTTACTGCAGCTTTATTTATTTTAGGAAGTTTAGGATTGTTTAATATCCCTTTAGATATGATGACAATAACTATTGCATCTATTAGTGTTGGAATAGCTATTGATAATAGCATTCACTACATTTATCGTTTTAGAGAAGAATTTAAAATAAACAAAAATTATAAAAAAACAATTGAGATTTGTCATAAATCTGTAGGTAAAGCGATAGTCAACGCTTCATTAACTATTGTCTTTGGATTTTCAATACTAATGTTTTCTAATTTTATTCCTTCAATTTATTTTGGAATTTTTACTGGTTTAGCCATGTTAACAGCTATGACTCTTGTGTTAACTTTAATGCCTCAGTTAATTGCAATTATAAAACCATTTAAGAATGGATAGTTTTATAAATTTTTTTAAGTCTAATAATATAAATATATTCGATATCATCGTTGCTTTAATAATTCTCTTTAACTTAATATCTTCGCTTAAAAAAGGGTTTGTGTTGAGTCTAATTTCCTTTTTAAAATGGATCATTGCTTTTGTAATAGCAAAATATTCAATTCCTTATGTCCTTCCTTATATTAGTAAAATAATTGAAAATGAGTCAACGGCCAGAACAGTGTCGGGCGTAACTGTGTTTTTATTAAGTCTATTCTTAATTATAGTCTTGGGAAAAGCTATGGGAAAATCTTTAAAATGGGCTGGTTTAGGAGGAATTGATAAATTGTTTGGTTTTATCTTTGGGGGGATTACGGGATATTTTTATTGTGTTATAATACTGAGTCTATCTAATTATATTTACCTATATGATAAGTGGCCTGCCTATCTCAAAAATGGCTCTTCTTACAACGTCATTGAATATGGAAGAAAGTTATTTGACGAAAAAATTCTATTTAGTAATGAATATATTGATGAAACAAAAAAGAAATTAAAAAAATAAATTTATGCTATTAGATTTAAACGCTGACAAATTAAAAGAAGAGTGTGGTGTTTTTGGAATCTTTGATCATATTGACGCTTCTGCTTTAACCGCTTTAGGACTACATTCTTTACAACATCGAGGTCAAGAATCATGCGGAATTGTTTCTTATGATGGTAAAAATTATTTTTCTGAAAGAAGATTAGGGCTAGTCGGGGACAACTTCACAAAAGAAACAACAATACAAAAACTTCCTGGAAATTTTGCAATAGGTCATAACCGTTATTCTACAACAGGAGCTCCTGTTTTAAGAAATATACAGCCCTTTTTTGCAGATCTATATACCGGTGGAATTAGCATTGCTCATAATGGAAATCTTACTAATTCGATAATGTTAAGGGAAAAAATGATTAAAGATGGAGCTATATTTCAAACTACCTCCGATACAGAAACAATAGTTCAGTTAATAGCTCGTTCAAAGAGATTAAAAACTATTGATAAAATAATAGATTCTTTGTTTCAAATACAAGGTGGATACGCTCTTGTTATGCTAACAAATAAAAAATTGATCGGCGTAAGAGATCCTTATGGAATAAGACCTTTGGTTCTTGGTAAGTTAAAAAAATCATACGTACTAGCCTCTGAAACTTGTGCATTAGATATTATTGGTGCAACTTTTGTTCGTGAGGTTGAAAATGGTGAAATTGTAGTTATTACAAATGATGGGGTTGAAAGTATTAAGCCATTCCCTAAAATGAAAGCACGTCCATGCATATTTGAATATATATATTTTGCAAGACCTGACAGTTTAATGTCTGGAAAAAGCGTTTACGAATTTAGGAAAAATTTCGGCGAACAATTGGCAAAAGAATCCCCTGTGGATGCTGATATGGTTTCTGCAGTTCCAGATTCTGGGGTTCCTGCTGCAATAGGATATTCTAGAGAATCAAAAATCTCTTTTGAATTAGGGTTGATAAGAAATCATTATGTAGGAAGAACCTTCATTGAACCTACTCAGCAAATTAGACAATTAGGTGTTAAATTAAAACACAATCCAAATGCATCTTTAGTTAAAAATAAAAAAATAATTTTGATAGACGACTCTATAGTTAGGGGAAATACATCAAAAAAAATAGTTCAGATGATGTATGATGCTGGGGCAAAAGAAGTTCATATGAGAATATCTTGCCCTCCTATTATGTATCCAGATTACTATGGAATAGACACTCCAGATAAAGATCAGCTTTTGGCTTCAAATATGTCATTAGATGAAATGACTAAATATATTGGTGTTAAAACATTAAAATTCTTATCCATTGATGGTATTTACAAAGCTATGGGCTATCAAAAACGTAATAATACAAATCCTGAATTTACAGATCATTATTTTACAGGAGACTATCCTATTCCTCCTCTAGATCAGTCAAATAGAAGCGTAAAAGATAATCAGTTATCTCTACTTAGCAATATTAGATAATTTAATATTTTTTAGATTTAAAAGGGTTTTCGGCGCTAACAAATCTTAAAAAGATTTTAAAACCCTTAATATTAAATTTTTTACTTAAACTTTTTGCTAAATATTTTTGATAATCTAATGAAAGTTTATTAGCTTGATTTCCAAAAATTTTAAAAATTATTGGTCTTGTGCTTACTTGCTTAATATATTTTATTTTAGGTCGAAATCTTGAGTATACAGGGATTTTATTCTTATTTATTGCGTTCTGTAATGCCTCATTAAGATCTTTATTATCAAAATGTTTTCTTAAACGGGAATGTATACTAATTACTTCATCAAATATTTTTTTAGGAAATTCTAGCTTTAAAGAACAGATACTAAATGGATCTTCTAATAAAGCATCAGAAAATAAATTTTTTATATAATAAATATATTCATTTTTAATTTTTTTTAATTCATCAACTAAATCAATTTTATTAATGACAAAAATTAATCCTTTGCCTTTATCCAGTACTAGTCTACAAATTTGTTTGTCTGTTTTTGTAAATTCTTTATCGGCTTCAATCATAAACAACACAACGTCTGCAAGATAAATTGCTTTCAAACTTTCTTTTGTGATATATTGCTGTTCGTCAGATTTTGATTTTCCTTTTCTTTTTAATCCTCCAGAATCAATTAATTTAAAATTTCTATTTTTGTATGTAATGTTATCTATAAAAAGATCTGTTGTTGTTCCTGGTATTTCACTAACAGGTGACAAATCTTTGTTTAAAACTTTGTTGAAAAAAGTAGATTTACCAACATTAGGTTTTCCTACTATTGCAAGAGTAATAACTCCTGATGATATTTTATCCATTAATTAAGTATTATTAATTCCGAAGAACGATTAAGGATTAATATTTTATTATCAACTATAATTGGCGCCCTAGACAGATCATTATTAATTTTTTTATGAGTAATATATTTTCCATCATTTGCTGATATCTTATAAATATCTCCATTCGAAGATGTTACATATAAGTTATTTGAAGCTAGTAATAGTCCATAATAATCGGGAGAAACTTTCTTATCTTTTGATAACTTAGCAAGATTTAAAGACCATAAAATAGCACCATTTGTTTTATTAAAAGCAATAACAAACCCATTTTCAGTTAATACAAATAAATATTTATCAGTGCTAATGTGGTTTTGAATTGATGATAATTTTTGAGACCATTTTATTTCGCCTGTTTCAAGGTTAAAATTAAATAAATCCCCACTATTTGAGGAAACAAAAACATCTTTTTTATCAATTAAAATATTTGAAATTTTAAAAACTAAATTATTAGAAATAGTATTTTGAGATAAAATATTTTTTGTCCAGATAATAACTTGCTGATCTAAATCAATTGAAGTTATGTCACCAACATCATTGGAAAATAATAATTTATTATCATATAACGAAATATTACTAGATCTTGATGGTTTTATTAAACCAGACAAAGATTCAAAGCTCCATATTTTTTGTCCATCCGAAGGATTAAAAGCATAAAGACGACTATTTTGATTCACAACATACAAAACGCCTTTGTGAAAATTCAAATGTGATGAAAATGGAATACCATAATTTTGTTGCCAAATAGTTTTTCCTGTCTGAACATCAACTGAATAGATAAATCCTAAATTATCAGCTGCATACAAAACATCGCCATTTAAAAATAACGCTATATTTTTTGGATAATCATTATAAGTACTTGTATATATTTTTAATTCCCAGATAATTTTTTGGTTATTCACATCGAATTTATATATTTTTCCTTTTTCATCACTTAAAAAAACAAAATTTTCAAATACTAATAATGAACCACTATCATTATTTTTATTTAAATAATCTCCTATATTCTTTTTAAAGATATCTTGAAATTTTCCTTCATAAACTAAATGTTCATAAAAATTATTAGAAGAAAAATGTTCATAAGACCATTTTTTATTAAGTTGAGGTTGATTTAATTGCAATATAGATCTGGAATCAACTTCCTTATCAAAAACATTATTTGCTTCAAAAACGTTTATTTTTTCTCCTTGCTTCTTAAAAATATCAAGATCTACTTTTTTATCTTTATCGGATGAACATGAAAAAATAAAAAGAGAAAAGAAAATTAAAAATAATTTCATTTATTTAATATCTTTAATTTTTTTTTCTAGATCTTTTTTGAAAATCTCAGGAATATCTGAAATTTTAATTGCCTGATCATAAATATCTTTTGCTTTAATTTTCTGTCCTTTGCTTATGTAAAAATCACCCAATATCTCTAATGACAAAACTCTCCATGGAGAATTTTTAAAATCACCTGGATTTAATAAAATTAATACTTGTTGCTCGTCTAAATTATCAAAGGCTAATAAACTTTTCTTAATTTTAAATAAATCTTTATCATTTTTCTCTATATTAGACATAATTGCATAATCTAAAATTGAGATTTGTTCATTTTTATTATCTTTGGATAACTCTAGTAATTTGGAAATTGCTAATACTTTATATAAATTAATTTTAGAATCTTTTAAAATTTCTAGTCTCTTTTTGGCCTCAGCTATTTTTTTATCATTAATAAGGCTTAAAATTACAACATATTCTTGTGTATATTTTTTTGCTCTATTTTCAAAAATAATATTTTTGCTAACAAATATAGTGATTATTAAAAAAAAAATAATAATAAAAATAATAATTATAAATTTATATTTTTTTAAAAAATTAATAAATTTATCTTGTTTTAAATCGTCTTCTATTTCGTTGAAAATTTGATTCATAAAACTCGATACATATTTTTGATATTTGGAAAATTATTATTTTTTAAATCTTTTACAAATTTTTTTACACAAATCTCAGTTCTTTCCTTGAAATTATCATACATTTTAACAAACTTAGGAGGCTTTTCTGAAAATCCCAAAAGATCTTCTGTAACTAAAATTTGTCCATCACATTTATTTGAAGCACCTATTCCTATTGTTGGAATTTTTATTCTTTGACTAATCTTATCTGCCAAATCTTTAACAACGCATTCTACAACCACTGAAAAGGCTCCTGCTTTTTCTATAGAAATAGAATCTTTTATAATCTGATTAAAGCTTAAATAATCTTTTCCTTTAACTCTATAATCCGATTTTTTTTTTACACTTTGCGGCAACAATCCTACGTGCCCCATAACTGGTATATTATTATCAACTAAATATTTAATAGTTTTATAAAGCTTCATTCCCCCTTCAACTTTAACTGCGTCACAATTTGTTTCTTTCAAAATTTTGGTTGCATTTTTTAAAGCTATCTTGGGAGTTTTTTCATATGTTCCAATTGGCATATCAACCACCAATAAACTTTTATTAACACCTCTCCGTACCGCTTTTCCATGCATAATCATCATGTCTAATGTTACTTCTCTTGTGGATTTCATTCCGTGCAATACCATACCTAAAGAATCTCCAACGAGAATTACATCGCAATATTTATCTAGAATTTCAGCCATTGGTGTAGTGTAAGCGGTTAAGCAAACTAGCGGTTTTTTAAATTTTTTTAATTTAATATTATTTATTAATAATTTTTTCTTCATAAAAATTATTCCCACTCTATAGTTGCTGGAGGTTTTGAAGTAATATCATAAACAACTCTATTAATACCTTTTACATTATTAATAATTTTATTAGAAATTTCAGATAAATCTTTATTTTTAAAATTAAAAAAATCAGCTGTCATTCCATCTTGAGATGTAACAGCTCTTAATGAACATACAAATTCATATGTTTTAGAGTCGCCCATAACACCCACTGTTTTGACAGGTAATAAAACAGTAAAAGCTTGCCAAATTTTTTTATAAAGATTTCTTTTTTTTAACTCATTAATGAAAATAATATCTGCTTCTTGTAAAATTTTAACTTTGATCTTATCAACTTTTCCGGGAATTCTAATAGCTAAACCAGGACCTGGAAAAGGATGTCTAAAAACGATCTCTTTAGATAATTTAAGGCTAAGTCCTATTTTTCTTACCTCATCTTTAAACAACTCCCTAAATGGTTCTACTAATTTAAATTTCATTTTCTTTGGTAAGCCTCCAACGTTATGGTGCGATTTTATTACTGAGGAAGGTCCTCCATGATGGCTTTGGCTTTCAATAACATCTGGGTATAAAGTTCCTTGTGCTAAATATTTAATCTTTTTAAATTTCTTAGATTCTCTTTCAAAAATTTTTATAAATATTTTACCAATAATTTTTCTCTTCGTTTCAGGATCAGTAACATTTTTTAAAGCATTTAAAAAAATTGAGGATGCATTAATATAATTTAATTTTACTTTATAATTTTTTCTAAAAACATTAATGACTTCTATTTCTTCATTTTTTCTTAACAGTCCTGTATTTATGAAAAAACAATGCAATTTTTTTCCAATTGCTTTATATAATAATGCAGCCAGAACACTGCTATCAACGCCTCCCGACAAGGCACACAAGATATTCTCATCCCCAACTTGAGATTTTATATTTTTTATTAAATAATTTATTTGATTTTTTGAATTCCAATTCTTTTTTAATTTACAAATATTAAATAAAAAATTCTTAAATAAAATATTTCCATTGGTCGTATGAACTACTTCTGGATGAAATTGAACTCCAAATATTTTTTTACTTAGATTTTGTATAATTGTGTATTTATAATCATTACTTGAAGCTACTCCTTGAAATCCTTTAGGTATTTTTATTACTACATCAGTATGGTTCATCCATACCTGTGTTTTTTTTTCTTTATTGAAGAAATTTTTGGTTAAAATTGATGATTTATTACTAGAAATATCGCATCTTCCAAATTCACTCTTTTTATAATTTTTAACTACACCTCCAAATTCTTTTGCTAACAATTGATGTCCATAACAAATACCAAGGATAGGCTTATTAAAGTTTAATATTTGTTTTGGAATTCCCAAGTATGAAGTTTTAGTTATTGATAAAGGTCCTCCTGATAAAATAATTCCTTTTAAACTAGATATATTTCTTAGCTCTTTAGTTTCGTAACAACTTATAATCTCACAATAAACACCCAATTCTCTAATTCTTCGAGCAATAAGTTGTGTGGTTTGAGATCCAAAATCTATTATGACTATTTTATCTGTATAAGAAATATCTTTCATTACTTCTTATCGATTATGATCATTTTCGATAAATCATTTTTTTTTGAACATAATTCTTTGCATACTTTTGAAAAAACTAAATTACTTTCTTGAGCCTTCTTAAAATCACCCTCCTCAATATTTAGTAAAATTTTTAAATATAGAGCCTCTTCATTTTTTGGATTTAAAACCAAAACTGTCTCTAAATAATTTTTTTGTTGATTATTATCTTTATTAATCGCTGATATTTTTGACAAATGTAAATATGATTTCTCATTCTTGGTATTAAATACAATGTCTTTTTCGAAATAATATTTTGCTTCTTTATAATCATTTTGATTAAAAAACTTAATGCCTTGATTAAAATAATCAGGATTTGCAGCGTAACTTTTTAAGGCTAAGGAGTAAAAAAATATTAATAAAAGATATTTAAAATATTTTTTCATAATTAACTTTCAAACGGATAATTTGGTGACTGCTTTGTAATCTGTATATCGTGTACATGGCTTTCTTTTAGTCCTGAATTTGTAATTTTAACAAACTTCGCTTTTTTCTTTAATTCTGAAATATTTTTTGCTCCAACATAACCCATTGATGCTTTTAATCCTCCAATAAGTTGATGAATAACTGCACGAACTGGTCCTTTATAGGGAACTCTTCCTTCAATTCCCTCTGGAACTAATTTTAACGAATCGTTAATTTCTTCTTGAAAATATCTATCAGCGGATCCTCTAGACATAGCTCCTATAGAACCCATCCCTCTATATGATTTATAACTTCTACCTTGGTAATAAAAAACATCTCCCGGACTTTCTTCTGTTCCCGCAAATAACGATCCTATCATTACGGCGTCCGCTCCTGCTCCTATTGCTTTGGCAATATCACCAGAATATCTTATTCCACCATCTGCTATAATTTTAATTTTTTTATTTTTTATTGATTTTGCAACATTATATATTGCTGTAAATTGAGGAACTCCTACTCCAGCAACAATTCTTGTGGTACAAATTGATCCTGGTCCTATACCAACTTTTACTGCATCAGCTCCATAATCAACTAATGCTTTTGCTCCTTCAGCTGTAGCTATATTTCCAGCTATTATTGTTATCTTTATATTTTTTTTGATCTTCTCTAATGTTTTTAATACGGAAGCTGAATGTCCGTGTGCTGTATCCAAAATAATTACATCTGCCCCAGCTTCTGCTAGTTGCTCTGCTCGCTGAAAACTTTCCGGACCAGTTCCAATGGCCGCAGCAACTACTAATGATCCTTTTTTATCTTTGGCTGCTTCTGGGTAAATCTGAGATTTTTGAATATCTTTTACGGTAACCAAACCTTTGCATTTAAAATTATTATCTACGATAATTAATTTCTCTATCTTGTTTTTAAATAATATTTTTTTTGCTTCTGTTAATGATGTTCCAACCTTTGCTGTAATAAGCTTTTTGGTCATTAAATCCTTAACTTTAATTTTTTTATCAGTCACAAATCTAACGTCTCGATTAGTTAAAATTCCAACTAATTTAAGATTTTTATTAACAACTAAGATTCCTGATATCTTATGGTTTTTCATTAATTCAGTTGCCTCAAATAAAGAGGCTTCATCATCAATCGTAATAGGATCAATGACCATTCCCGATTCAAATCTTTTTACTAATTTAATTTGATTGGCCTGTTCTTCTGCACTCATATTTTTATGAATACACGCCATACCGCCCGATTGAGCCATAGCTATAGCTAATTTATATTCTGACACAGTATCCATTGCAGAGGCAATAAGAGGTATACCAAGGGTTATAGATGATGAAAGCTGAGTAGAAACTATAGTCTCTTTAGGTAAAACAGAAGAATGCCTTGGCTCAAGCAAGACATCATCAAAAGTTAAAGCTTCGGGGATTTCCATGTATAAATTTATTATAATAAAAACGTAAAGTCAAATAGTTTTTAAATCTCTACATAATAAATACATTTCCCTAGATTCTTTTCTGCTGGAATCTGGTTTAATTCTTTCAATAATTTTAAAGGAATCTTTAGCATTTTTTATTAAGATATTTTCATCTTTTCCGCTAAAAATTTTTACTAATAAAGAGGATTTTGGTTTCAGGATAACTTTAGATAAATTAACAACATCTAACGCTATAGAATTAGTTTTCATCGCATCTAAATCTTTATTTCCTGTTGTGTTAACAGCCATATCAGATAATACGATATCAACTTTATTTAGAGCAAAAAAATTATTAACAAAATCGAAAAAATCTAGCTCATTAAAATCTTTCTTATAAAAAAAGATATTATCAATTTTATCCATATCTAAAATATCTATAGATAAATTTTTACCATTTTTATTAATCTCTGAACAAACTTGAGACCATCCTCCTGGTGCACTGCCCAAGTCAACAATATTTAAATTATTCTTTAAAAATTTAAATTTTTTATTAATTTCAATAAGCTTAAAAGCTGATCTAGATCTATATCCCTGTTGCTTTGCTAATTTGGTGTAAGGATCGCTAGATTGACGTGCAATCCAATTTTTAGAACTTGCTGTTAAATTTTTATTTTTAAATTTTTTCAAAATTACTTTGTAAATCTAATGTTCTTTTTAATCAAATTATTATTTAATGACATAACGTCTAATAATTTATTTTTATTAAATCTATATTCATCATATTTTTTTCCTGCTAAATGAATAATTCCTATCTTATGATGGGGGAGATATGGCTCTACATAAGTATTTTTGCTTTCATCAAATTTAATATTTTCAATTAAAAACCAATTGCAATAAGTGGGTAATATTTGAACTTTCATTAGATCGCAATAAACCGTTATGTTCATTGCTATCTGTTCTGAACCAAAGATCCTTCCTTTTTTTAAAGCTTGTCTTAAATTTTTTTGCCACACTAACCAATGAGGAGCGTCATTTTCTAAACAAAATACACCGATATTTAAATGTGGTTTAAGAGCAACTTCTCTTGATACTTGATTTGAAAACCCAGAACTTTTAGCATGCTTATAGTTTTGTGATCTTATAAAAGCTATGTTGCTAAATATCCAATCAGCTCTTAAAACTCTCCCGTAAGCTCGATCTGCTGAAGAAGATATAGATAAATTTTGATTGTCACTGCCCTTAAAATAAAGTTCAACAGCTGACCAATCATTAACCCATGCATCGGCATCAATCCAAAGGTATTTTTTAAATCCTGGAAAATATTCTGGTAAAAACGCTCTTGATACTTGACTTTTAAGCCACTCTCTTCCTTTAATTTTATAATCTGGAACTTCAATATCCCATTTTGCTTTAACAATTTTGTGTACTTTTCTTTCTAAAATTTTAATTTGATCGGTCTGAAGTCCAGCATCTAAAATACAAATTAAAATACTTTCGCTTTT
>ENA-ORCY01000611-ORCY01000611.1-marine-metagenome-genome-assembly--contig:-NODE-611-length-20103-cov-3.385699_pt1 | contig 20103 bp, 18 predicted proteins | sample MGYA00248634_ERZ508507 | MGnify/ENA primary metagenome ERZ508507 (study PRJEB26178, sample SAMN06266269) | marine metagenome | isolation source: Columbia River Estuary | place: USA:Columbia River Estuary... | reverse complement strand
TCTTTCATCTCTAAATTTTAAAAGTGTTTGAATTATTTCTTCGATATCTTTCATTTATAAAATTTGAGTTATATCTTAATAGCTTAAAATTAAACTTTTTTACAATATAAATATTTTGCTTACTTTTACCCTATCATCAAGAAGCCTAAATGGCTAGCAACCGAGAGAGTTACCCTCCACGGTGCTGGAATTAGATGAGGACAATTACAGTCAAAATAAAACGTAATTCTCTTTTAAATTATTCTTGATGTGTTTTTTAAACTTAAGGTGCAGGAGGGTCCAGAGTTGTTTGTTGCCACGCAAAATAATGTGTCCGCCACGGCCGCCGTCACCTCCGTCGGGCCCGCCCTTAGGAATGTATTTTTCGCGTCTGAAGTGCGTCGAACCGCCGCCACCGTTTCCGGAGGTACAGTGAATTTTTACGTAATCAACAAAGTTGTCTGAAGCCATGTATTAGTTTGTATCAATGGCAGAGAATAATCGTTGGGTGATGTCATCGATGCTACCAATGCCATCGATGGCAATAAATTTATGTTGTGCTTGGTAAAATGCTTTTACCGGAGCGGTTTCTTGGTTGTAAACAGAAATGCGTTTTTCAATCACTGCAGGGTCTGCGTCGTCTGGACGGCCAGAAACCTCAGCTCTTTTGAGCAAGCGTGTTTTGAGTTCGTTTTCTTCGACCTCAAGGGCAAGCATAAGGGTAATTTCGGTTTCAAGACTCGCTAAAAACTCATCTAAGGCCTGCGCTTGTGCGTTGGTGCGCGGAAAACCATCAAAGATGAATCCTTTCGGAGCTGAATGCTTCACGACCTCTGAGCGCAACATATTGATCGTGACTTCATCGGGTACTAACTGCCCTGCATCCATGTAGCTTTTGGCTAATTTACCGAGGTCTGTTTCGCCTTTGATATTGGCGCGAAAGACATCGCCGGTAGATAAATGTACGAGACCATATTTTTCGATGAGTCTTTCGGATTGGGTTCCTTTACCTGCTCCTGGAGGGCCAAAAAGTACAATATTTAACATAACTAATTGATTAATTGATAAACAGCTGAAAGTTCGCGACCGCGTTCTTTGTAGTCTAGGCCGTAGCCGACCACAAAACGATCTTCGATTTCAAAGCCAATATATTTGGGTTGGTGTTTTCCTTTATAGGAAGTTGGTTTCAGTAAAAGTGAACAGATAGCAAGCGATGCAGGCTGTTCAGCATGAAGCAAAGTGAAAATTTTGTCCATGGTGACACCTGTGTCGAGGATATCTTCGATGATGATGACGTGGCGGCCTTTGAGCGCGGTTTGCAAGCCAATGAGTTCGTCAACCCTGCCGCTAGATTGTGTGCCCACATAAGAACTTACTTTCACAAAACTGAGCTCTGGCTGGCAATTCAAGAGTTTGAATAAATCGGAGGCAAACATAAATGCGCCATTTAGGACCGCTAAAAAAATAGGATCTTTGCCAACGTAGTCAGTGTCTAACTGGCTAGCTAATTCTTTAAGGCGCGTTTGTATTGTCGTTTCCGAAATGAAGGGCGCGAAAGAAAGGTCGTGTATGTGAACCGCTGTACGCATCGTCATACAAAGGTACAATTTTAAACGTATCTTTGCTGCATGACAAAAACATGGTACGGTAGGGAACTACAAATCGGCGTGCTTGGCGGTGGTCAATTGGGGCGAATGCTCCTGCAAGCAGCCAATAGTTTTGACATTCAATTGCACATGCTCGACCCCGACCCCGCAGCCCCGTGCTCGCAAATCGCTTACAGCTTTCAAGTAGGTTCACTTACGGACTACAACACCGTGCTGGCCTTTGGTCAAAACAAAGACCTGCTCACCGTAGAAATCGAAAATGTCAATACCGATGCACTGCATGCCCTTGAAAAACAAGGTGTCAAGGTGTTTCCACAACCCCATATTTTAGAACTCATTCGTGACAAAGGCACCCAAAAACAATTTTACCTGGATAATGATATCCCCACTGCACCTTTTGTTTTTTGTGAAGCCTCTTTGCCTTTAGAAAATCCCTTTGGCTTTCCAGTCGTACACAAACTCCGAACAGGTGGTTACGACGGTAAAGGCGTCAACATCATTCAAGAAGCGAGTCAAATGAATACGAGCTTTATTGAACCTTCTATTTTTGAAGCTTGTATTCCTTTCACCAAAGAATTATCCGTCATTGTGGCTCGCAATGAAGCTGGCCAAACCAAATGCTTTCCGTTGGTTGAATGCGAATTCAATCCAGAAGCCAACTTGGTGGAGTTTTTGTTTTCTCCTGCTGCGGTTTCAGCCGAAATTGAAGCGAAAGCCCAAGCTATTGCCATTGACATCATCGAAAAACTAGATATGATAGGTCTTTTGGCTGTCGAACTATTCTTAACGGCCGACGGCGACTTATTGGTCAATGAAATAGCGCCAAGACCCCACAACAGCGGCCACCACACCATTGAAATTGCGCGTTGTTCGCAATTTGAACAACACCTGCGCGCCATTTTGAACCTGCCATTAGGCGATACCCAACTACACAGCGCGGGCGCTATGCTCAACCTTGTGGGCGAAAAAGGACATGAAGGGCCAGTTTACTATGAAGGCCTAGAAGAAATCTTGAAGTTCTCTGGAGTGCACCCGCATTTATATGGTAAAACACACACCAAGCCCTTCCGTAAAATGGGGCATGTCACCATCAGCGGAGTCCATATGGACGACGTTCGATTGAAAGCCCAAAAGGTCAAGGAAACAATAAAAGTTATTTCTAAAAAATAAAAAAGAGCCGCAATTGCGGCTCTTTTCATTTAACTCTTAAAAGATGTTCAGCTTATCTGATCACCAATTTCTTTTGTGTGCGTTGGCCATTCATTTGCATTTCTACAATGTATAGACCTGGTGCGTAGTTACTGGTATTCAGGCCAATCTCGAAATCACCCTGAAGACTACCAAACTGACGTGCTTGTAAAATACCACCTTTAGCATCGAGTACGCGCACACTCACTGGTGCAGCTGTAGGAATATGAAGCGTGATGTTCGCAAAATCAGTGGCTGGGTTTGGAGCAACTGTGAGCATTTGTTCTAAGTTGATCGCGCCAATGAGTTCCTCAACACCTACATAACCATTTTGAACAGCTTCATTGATGGTGGTGTAACCAGCGTTATCGATTTGTCCTTGTGGATCAATGAGCATTCCGACAATATGCATTTGGGTTTCATCCCAGGTAGCAGGAAGCGTAAAGCTGAAGTTTGCTGTGTAGTTGTCGCCAACTGTTGTGGTTGCGGCAATAACGCCCGTTTGGCCAGCAAAGCTCGGTGCAATGGCACGCGCCACGTGATCGTATACCATTTGTGCAGCTGGTACCGGATTAGGTAAACTTTCATAACCACCCATAGTGCCATTATTTCCACCCGCATATGCATTGGATTGATTGTAGCCGTTACCAGAACCGGTAACGTCATCTTCGGTAAGTACACAAGCTACTTTATAAGAACCGTTTGTTGCTTGAAGCATTTCAGTACTTACTGAAATATTGAGCACGCGCGTTGTTGGATCCCAAGTGGCGCCGTTTGTTAAGACTCCTTTTGGTGCAGTTTGTAAACGTGTAAAGAAATCTGAACTCATTTGAGAAGGGTCTACATCGCCCAAGCGATCGACAAGCGCACTTGGGTAACCGCCGATGAGTGTACCGATGCCTGCATCGTAATCGGCAACAACCATCGGGTCACCGTTGTGAACCGCTATACCAGCCCAAAAACCATCGTATTCAGCCGCAAACATATCCATAAAGACAGCGCCACGCGGACACCATTGGCACCAAGTACCGGTTGCTTCTTCACCTACTACAATTTTACCTGCAGCCGGAACAACTGGGTTGACTTCTTGGGTGAGTGTATTATCTGCAGCGTTGTCGTCGTTGCCACCATTGATGTTCGAAATAGTGACCACGGCGTTGTTTACCCCCGGAACCAAATTAAATGCTGGAATGGTTACGGTATAACTTGCAATGCTTGCCACATTCACGCCTGTGATGTTTTGCGTATAATTTTGACCGTTGTAGGCTAAATTCACGTTAAATGAAGTGAGTGCGTTTTGACCTGCATTCAAAATTGAAACAGTTGGACTTACAGTTTGCCCAGCGATGTTTCCGCCCATATCTAAAGACGCTACCATTGCATTGAGTGCAGGCAAAGTATAGGTTTGGTGGTCAAAACTAACGTTGTCCATAAAGAACTGATTGTTTTGCAAAGGGAAATAATCCGCAGAAGCTACGGTATTAACCCCATTGACCCATGTGCCAACCAAAACGTTATTGACATAAGCTTTCCAAACATGAAGGGTGAGGTTGGCTTCAATTTTTAAGTTGAACCACGTAGCTTGCGGATAAGTAGTAAGGCAAAGATTGGGTGTATTTCCGTCGTCAATGGCTAATTCACCTGCATCCATGTGCACGTTGAGTGCCCATAAATTACCGATTGTTGTAGCGCCTTGGATATTGTAATAAGCGCCTTTGCCGCTATTCACATAGAAATCTGAACTCAAAGTAAAAATACCTGAGTTGTATAATTGTCCGAAATTGAGCACGACATCTTGCGGACCTCCGTTGGCCGATGTTGAAGCGAAGTATACCGAATGTGGCGCACTCGCCGCTTGATTGTTGGTCGTGGCAACATCTTCGGCTCCACCTTGCGCACCAGACCAGGTAGTCCAGGTATTTGATTGCGGACCAATAAAAGATCCGAGCGCATAAGTGTCAAAATTGTCAGAAAAAATTTGGGCCGAGGCCAGTTGGGCACTGATGATACCCGCAAATAGTAAAATGCTTTTTTTCATAGTTTGGCTTGTTAAAGAGCCAAAAGTTACATAAATGCAAGCAATAAAACTAATTTATGACTGAACTTTCGTTAAATAACGCAAGACCTCAGCTGCGCCCATCAGGCCAAAAAGCGCTGGCATATAACTAACCGTGCCATAAAAACTTTTCTTGTAGCGCGTGCCATCAGTCATCTTCAAAGAATGTGGCTGCTGAACTTCTGTCGAGAAAACCACTTTTACACCACGATACGACGCATTTTTGCGCTTCATGCGCTTTTTGATATGCGCACCAAGTTTGCAACCAGCAAGTTGCTCCATGTTGGCGACGCGCACTTGCGCAGGGTCTGTTTTGCCACCTGCCCCCATGTGCGAAATAATTTTAACCTTCAAGCGTTTGCAGGCTAAAATCCATTCGAGCTTTGGCGTAACGGAGTCTATACAATCCATGACATAGCTAGGTCGGTCGTCTTGAAGGATCTCCCAAACGCGCTCAGGCAACACAAATTCTTCAATAACAGTTAGCTGGCATTCCGGATTGATTTCCTTGATTCTTTCGGCCAAAACCACCGCTTTATTTTTTCCTAAAGTGCTGTCAAGTGCTGTCAGTTGTCGGTTTTTATTTGAAGCGTCAAAGTCATCGCCATCGATGATGGTCATGCGGCCCACTCCTGCCCTTGCAATAAACTCCGCGGCATAGGAACCTATACCTCCAAGGCCAACAATTAATACGTGTGCGGCTTTGAGTTGCTGCATGCTTTGTGCGCTTAACAAAAGTTCGGTGCGTTCTAACCAGTTTGTCATTTTCTTATGATTTCGCGCCAAAATTACTATATTCGGGCAAATTAAAGTGAACTAAACATGGAACAAACTATTCAAACAGGACACCCAAAAGGGCTCTATCTGCTCTTTGTAACAGAGATGTGGGAACGATTCAGCTACTACGGCATGCGCGCTATTCTCATGCTATTTATGACCAAAGCACTTCTATTTGATTCTGAATTTGCCTCAGGCCTTTACGGAAACTATACAGGTTTGGTCTACTTAACACCACTCATTGGTGGTTACATTTCTGATCGTTATTGGGGTAACCGTAAATCTATTTTTGTTGGTGGTATCATCATGGCTATTGGGCAGTTCATGCTCTTCTTTTCGGCTAGTTCAATTGGTACGCCAATTGCGTCCATCGCATTTTACATCGGACTCCTGTGTTTGATCATTGGCAATGGTTTCTTTAAACCAAATATTTCGACAATGGTGAACCAATTATATGCTCCTGGCGACAAACGCGTAGATGGTGCCTTCTCCATTTTCTACATGGGGATCAATCTCGGTGCATTTTTCTCTCCATTAGTATGTGGCACGCTCGCCGAAAAAGTAGACTACCGTTGGGGCTTTCTCGCTGCAGGTGTAGGAATGCTAATTGGTGTTGCTGTTTTTGAATTACTCAAAAACAAATATATTGTCTCTGCCGACGGCGAAGTTGTTGGTGGCAAGCCAAAACCATACGAAAAACCAATCAATGAAGATAAAGAAGCTTCTTCAAGTGCAGCTTCAAACCCTATTCAACGCATTGCGTTATGGTTAGCTGTATACGGCGCTTTATGGTATGTTTTCATGCAACTTGTGGGCTTTAACTTTGTGTCTACGCTCATTTTCGCAACCTCCATTGCAGCTTCTGGCTTTGTAATCACAGATCCTTCGCTTTCAAAAATTGAACGCTCGCGTATTATCGTTATTTACATCATTGCTTTTTTCGTGATCTTTTTCTGGTCAGCTTTCGAACAAGCAGGAGCCTCACTCACCTTATTTGCCGACCAACAAACAGACCGCACTATCTTTGGCTGGGAAATGCCTGCTTCGTATTTCCAATCGGTAAATCCTCTAGCCATTATCATCTTTGCACCACTTTTTGCAGTTCTTTGGGGTTACCTAGGTAAACGCAACATGGAACCTGCTTCACCTGTAAAACAAGCCGTTGGTTTGTTTCTTTTAGCCATCGGATATTTCATTATTGCGGTAGGTGTTTCTGGTGTTGAAGGCTCCTCAAAAACGAGCATGTTTTGGCTCCTCAGCATGTATATGGTGCACACTTTAGGTGAACTTTGTCTTTCGCCAATTGGCTTATCAATGGTAGCACGCTTAGCTCCGTTGCGTTTAGGTTCATTATTGATGGGTATTTGGTTCATGAGTAACGCCATGGCCAACGATTTTGCTGGTATGCTTTCCAAATTATATCCTGAACAGTATGTGAGCGTAAGTGCAGTAATTGCTCAAGAAGGATCCAGTAAAGTTCAATTATTAGAGCGCAAGGAAGGTAAAGATGAGCTATTAGCTGAGCCTAAAACCTTTGGAGATCAAGACTATGTGGCTATTTCTTCTGTGAATTTTAGCAAAATCAAGAAAAAAGCTTCCAGAGATGCTGCTTTCAAACAAATTACGACAGATTCTAAAGTTCAAGAAAAATCGTTTTTTGGTTTCAAGGTAAACTCCTTGTATAGCTTCTTTATGGTTTTTGTCTTCATGGGCGGCATCGCAGCAATCATCCTCTTCTTGCTCCAAAAGAAATTACTTTCCATGATGCACGGCATCCGTTAAACTTTTAAAATACACCTATGTTTGGTTCAAAACATCCAAAAGCGCTCCCCTTTCTTTTTTTATCAGAAATGTGGGAGCGTTTCGGTTATTACCTCATGATTGGTATTTTCACGCTGTACCTCAAAGATACAGAACGTGGATTTGGCCTCAATGAAGCACAAGCAAGCGACCTCTACGGCACGTTCATTGCGCTCGTCTTTCTGACACCTTTTATCGGTGGCTTATTGGCTGACCGCGTATTGGGTTACCGCAAATCCATCATTATTGGTGGTATTTTAATGGGCTTGGGTTACATCCTGATGTCCATTAAAGACCTCAATTTCCTTTATCTCTCCATGACACTGATCATCTTGGGGAACGGTTTTTTCAAGCCCAACATCTCTACCCTTCTTGGCAACGTTTACAATGAAGAATCGTATAAAGCGCGCAAGGATGCTGGCTACAATATATTCTACATGGGAATCAATATCGGTGCGTTTGTCTGTAATTTCTTTGGGGCTGCACTTTATAACATGTACGGTTGGTACGCCGCTTTTTGGGCGGCAGGGGTCGGTATGTTCATAGGCGTATTGGTTTTTATCATAGGTACCAAGCACTACAAACACGCAGACCAAATCAAACCAATTGGCGAGACCGACATGCCTTTGCTTAAAATCTTAGGTACCATACTCTTTCCAGCTGTCATTTTCGGACTCATTCCCCTGACTTTTGAAACACCTTTGGTTGGTTCTAAATCTACTGACGCCTTTCTTTTTGGCTGTATTCCTGTTGTTTTCTTTTACATTCACCTCTACCGCAAATCACCAGCTTCTGAAAAGCCACAAATTGGTGCTATGCTTTCTATTTTTGCAGTGGTCATTGCGTTTTGGGCTATTTTCAAGCAGAATGGTTCTACCATGAACACCTGGGCCATGAACTACACCGACCGAGAGGTGCCTGCAGTGGTTCAACCGCTCACATCAAGCCTTAAGCTTTCCGAAGAAATCACCTACGCAAAAGACAGCGTTCCGTTTATAGACAAGCAATTTCGCGTTATCGAGAAAGACAAAAAAGTCGTGGCGTATCCTGCTTACTTTAACAATCAAGCGGCAGAAGAATTACCAAAAGAAGGCGCCACCATCCGCGTATTCAACACCAATTTATTTCAGAGCGTGAATCCGTTTTGGGTCATTGCGCTCACACCTCTTGTTGTTGCCTTTTTTGCATTCTTAAATCGAAAAGGAAAGGAGCCCTCAACTCCTACAAAAATTGCTTTTGGCCTCCTGATTTCTGCGCTTTCCTGCTTGGTCATGGTCGGTGCGGTTTATGCCTCCAATAATGGTGCTGACAAATCTTCGGCTTGGTGGTTCATTAGTTCGTATGCCGTTATTACAATTGGAGAACTCTTCCTGAGTCCAATGGGTTTGTCCTTGGTTTCTAAATTGAGTCCAGCGCGCCTCACCTCTTTAATGATGGGTGGCTGGTTTTTGGCCACGTCAATTGGTAATAAATTATCCGGGGTACTCAGTTCAATGTGGGATGGCTATGAGCAAAAAGCCAACTTTTTCTATCTGAACTTCGTCTTATTAGGTTTGGCTGCACTTTTGCTTTTCGGCATGTTGCGCAAGCTCAATAAGGTTTTTAGCCAGTACTAGCCAATTCTTTTCTGCACCAACCCAGCCACCTTCTGATAAAAATGTTGGGGTTGATACGTGCGCCATTCGATTTCTTCGAGTTCGCCGCCCATTACAAAATAGTGGTCGATGCCTACTTGTTCAAATTCGCGGATGACGTGGTCGTGGAAATTGATCATGGCAATCCAGCCGTCCTCGACGTCGTCGAACCATTCTTCGTAATAGCAGTCGTCTGAATGATGAAAATTGAGCACGTTTTCACCGATCAGGATAAACGCCGTAATGCCTGCATCGATAAGGATATCAATGACATCGCGCTTGAGGATCATGATGTCGTTTTCGATGGCGTCGTTCCATTCACCAATGAGCTCAATGATGGCGTATTGCTCATCGTAATCGACAAAAAGGATCTTTAAAAAGAGTGTTGGCGAACCGAATTCATCCCATTGCGGATGAATATAAAAGTTGTAAACGGTATTGCTAAATGCAAATTCGCTGTATTCACGACCGTAAAAAGGAGAGCTTGGGTCTTCATCGGCGATGTAGTAGCCGCGCCAATTGTAAAAGGGTTCAACGAAATGCATGGCGCAAAATTACAAGGAATCTCTTAACTTTGCCGCGTGGGAAAAGATAAGTTAAAACGCTTTGCAGCGATCAAGACATTCGCAAATGTATTGGAGCCCGTCATGGGAGAACCATTTGCAACCAAAGGAAATTGGAGAAGCTCCGTTTTTGGCAACAACAACCCGATCATTCTAGAACTCGGCTGCGGCAAAGGTGAATATGCCGTGGGCATGGGCCGCCAATTCCCCGAGCAAAACTTCATTGGCGTAGACCTCAAAGGCAACCGCATCTACATTGGCGCCAAAGAAGCACTCGAAACCAACCTCAACAACGTTGCGTTTTTGCGCACCCGCATCGATTTTATTTTAGACTATTTCGAAGAAGGTGAAATCGACGAAATTTGGCTCACGTTTTCTGATCCACAACCCCAAAAAGCCCGCAAGCGGCTGTCGTCGCCCATTTTTACGGCGCGCTACAAAAAGATTTTAAAGTCAGGTGGCATCATTCACATGAAAACCGACTCCGATGTCCTCTTCGATTACACCCTCGAGCAAATCGAAGAACACGGCCATCAAATGCTAGAGTGTTACCCCGACCTCTATGCCAATATACCTGCCGATTTAGATCCGCAAACCAGAGAGATCTTCCATATCAAAACCTACTACGAAGAATTCTTCCGCAAGCGCGGGCACGTCATTAAGTATTGTAAATTCAAATTGGCCGAGTAAGGACTTTGTCAAAACTATGATTGCATAGTTTGAGCTAACGAATGAGCGTGTAATTGGCATAATGGGTATCAATTCCAATTGCCTTTAGTAAATCCTTGATTTTGTTTTTGAGCGACTTCTTGTTGCGGGAGATATCCGTCTGAAAAGTCCAGTTGCGTTCGACGATGCGTTCGGCAATCCACTGTGGGTGTGTACCTTCAAAACGGGCGAGCTCATGGATGTGGTCTTCGTAATCAAAAGCAGTAGCCACCTTGATGTTTTTTTCTAGCCAAGCGTCGTCGTGCCAAAGCTTGTGAAAGCTCTCTTGCTTGCGCTGCATGGCTTGCGGGTCCTTGACCCAACCATAATGAAACACACGTGCGTTGGCAGGCGCTACTTTGAGTTTCTGATCTGGGGCTTTTCTAAAACCTTGCGCATCTCTAAATGAAAAAATACCTCGGCTCGGCTTGATGATGCGGATTTCTTTTTTGTACCAATTGTTAGACACGCCAATGTAGTCGTAAGAGCCGTAAAAATGGAGGTAATCAAACAACAAGCCATCTACGTCTTGGTCGTGCTGAAAACGGGTCATTGCTTTTAAAATTTCCGGATGATCGGCTTCGTGCATGACTTCATCGCCTTGGATGTAAATAGCCCAGTCAGCCTCAGGATTGATAGCGGCAAGCGCTTTGTCGGTCTCGACGGCGAGTACGCGGCCGTTTTCGCGGAGGGTGTCGTCCCAGGTGGTTTGGATGATACGTACTTTGGGGTCGATATTTTGGATCAGTCCGAGTGTGTCGTCGGTAGAATTACCCACTGCCACCAAGATTTCGTCACAGAGGGGTAAAATCGATTGGATGGCTGCAACAATCGGGTAATCGAGTAAAACGGCGTTTCGGATGAATGTAAAACCGCTGACCTTCAATTTATTTGTCTAGGACTTTAGGGATTCTGAAATAATCTGAATCTTTTTTAGGGGCATTGCGCAAGGCGTCGTCGTGGCTAATGCTTTGCTCGACGTCGTCGTTGCGCAGTCGGTTGACCTCTTCGGACATAAAAATGAGGGGTTCTACACCAGTGGTGTCGAGTTCAGAAAGTTTGTCTACAAAAGCGATCATGCGTTGCATGTCTTGGCGAATGGCATCTTTTTGAGCACCAACAAAAGATAATTTGGAGAGGTGTGCGATGTGATCGATAAGGGCTTCATTGACTTCCATAAGACAAAATTACAATTTTTTAAACAGTTCTGGATGCGCTAAGCGGATGGGCGCTTCAATTAAATCAAAACACTTATCGCTAATTTCTTCTATACTCGAGGCAGCAACTTCTTCAACGGAAATATAAGGATGAATGTGCACCTCCACTAACCCTGGATGCGCAGGGCCTAATATTTGGGTGGGGTCAGAGAACAAATGAAAATTTTGGGTAAATGTGAGCGGCAAAACCGGGACATTCAGGTTTTTGGCCAAGCGAAATGCGCCGTTTTTAAAGGGAATCATTTGTGGGATCTGCTCTTCTGGGATGGTGCCCTCCGGAAAAATAACGATAGACCAGCCGTCTTCCATGGCTTTTTTGGCCTGAACTAGCGCTTGCCCAGCTTTGGATTTGTTTTTGCGATAAACGGGAATATTGAGCGCTTTGAAGTAAGTGCGTACAATGGGGTATTTGAGGATTTCAGCTTTACCTAAGAAAGCAAAAGGATGCTGCGGCAAAATGGACGGCAAGAGAAAGATATCCAAGTAGGACGTATGGTTGGAGACGATGATGAAAGGTGCTTTTGGTAAAGGCGAATTGAGCTTGATGCGCACTGGATAGCAGCAAAAGATGCGCAATAGCCAACTCCAGAGGATAAAGATCTGAAAGCCGTGTTTGCGCCACGTAGACTTGAGTTGCAGCACCCAAAAAAGCGGGTAAAACAAAAGCGCGAAAATAAAAAAGACAAGGGCTATGTATAGCTTCCAAATGAGACCGAACATACCAAGGATTTTCTGCATACCTCAAAGTTAGCAATTACAAGAGAGCAAGAGCCACTCAAAAACGCTTCAAAATGACTAATTTTGAACAAAATTATCGCAATGTCACGCATTTTAACCGGAATACAAAGTACAGGAACCCCACATTTAGGAAATATTTTAGGTGCCATACTCCCTGCCATTCGCTTGGCTCAGAACCCCGCCAACGAATCTTTCTTGTTTATTGCAGACATGCATTCCCTGACCCAAATCAAAGATGGTGCTACATTGCGCAACAACACCTATGCCACAGCAGCTACATGGTTGGCATTTGGCCTGAACCCAGAACAAACCGTTTTTTACCGCCAATCTGATGTCCCTGAAGTAACAGAACTCACGTGGTACTTGCTTTGTCAGTATCCATATCAAAGACTAACTCTTGCACATTCTTTCAAAGACAAAGCAGATCGTTTAGACGACGTCAATGGAGGTTTGTTCACCTACCCTATCCTGATGGCTGCCGACATTTTGTTGTATGACGCTGAAATTGTACCGGTGGGTAAAGATCAAAAACAACACATTGAAATGGCGCGCGATGTAGCCAACCGTTTCAACCTTACCTACGGCGATACTTTTGTGTTGCCAGAAGAACAAATTCAGCCCGACACCATGCTCATTCCGGGCACCGACGGCGAAAAAATGAGTAAATCGCGCAATAACTTCATCGATATCTTTTTACCAGAGAAACAATTGCGCAAGCAAATCATGTCTATAGTTTCAGATAGCACGGCGCTAGAAGAGCCTAAAAACCCAGACACCTGCCATACTTTTGCGTTGTATCAATTGCTAGCCGACGAAGCTCAAATTGCCACCATGCGCGAAAACTATTTAGCAGGCAACTACGGCTACGGACACGCTAAGCAAGCGCTATTTGAACTTATTTTAGAGAAGTTCAATGAGGCACGCGCACGTTTTGACCATTTGATGGCCAACACCGCAGAAATTGAAGCCGCACTAGAAATTGGCGCCAAAAAGGCAAAAGCGATAGCGCAAGAAGTGCTGCAACGCACCCGTAAAAAAGTAGGTTACTAAAAAAGAGCTTAAGGTCTTGGGTTGTCAATTGCTCTGTGGCCAAAAGTAAGCCCAAGCTTGAACCAACGACCTGGCATCTGTACAAAGCCTGCCTCAACGTATTGCGTATTGGTGAGGTTATTCCCTTCTGCAAAAACAGTCCAATGCGTATTGATCGCGATCAAAACCTTGGCATCTACCACCTGATACAAATCTTGTTCAATGCGCTGCACCAAACGGTATGTGAGGTTCAATTGTACTTTTTCACTAAGGTCAAACAAGGCCTGCCCATTGAGTTGGTGACGCATGCTGGTAATGGCATAGCGCGATTCTTGCTCACTTGTGAAATTGTGTTTGGCCGTGATGTAGGTGTAATTCAAATTGAATTTATTCGGGCCCCAGGTACCACTTTTATTGATGTTAAATTGCAGACTCGTTTCCATGCCCGTAAAAGCCACATTGGCAATATTGACAGGCATCCAAGGATTCGGATTGGGCGAAACCAAAGACGTTTCTCGCACCCAGTCAATCATGTTGGTATGCTGGCGGTAAAAGAGCGATGCATCGAGTTTCCAAAAATACCCTTTAGGGTTGTACTGATTGCGGTTGTAACGATAACCCAGTTCTGCTGCATTGGAAAATTCGGGCTGTAAATTTGGATTTCCTACATTGGAGGGGTCGGTATAAAACATTTCAGTCCAGGTAGGTACGCGGTTGCCACGGCTGTAGTTGGCAAAAACAAAATGATGATAAGAAAAGGCACGCCCGAGTTGAATACTTGGCATTAGTTGCGGATTTTCTAAATTATAGGCAAACACCAAAAGCCCCGCGGCATAGTCCACAGTACCCAGCGCGCCTTGAGCTTGCACAAACGCACTTTGATATTGCCGCTCGCGCAAACCTAAATTACTGCTATTAAGTTGCTCTAAGCGTTGTTCCAAACCAAAAAGGATGTGTTGCCTATTGATATTCACCGATAATTGCGCCTCATAACTCAGCACATTTGAGATGTGGGTATTGGTGTAAAACGCGGGCTCATTGCGCTTCAAGCGAAATTCATCGGCATGGCTGCGCACCATAGCTTGTTGGCGAAATTGATACCAAGTAGAACTTCCTTCTTTTTTTGAATACCAGTGAAAATTATGCTTCACACCAGCCATGGCCATAGTGGTGCGCTCCCACTGATCTGGGAACTTATTGGTATAAAAGCCATTGGCACCAAAATTACGATCTGTATAGGCGCCAGTATAAGTGAGTCGCTGTCTTTGTTTTTGACCCAATGAATGAGAACTCGTGTAAAAGAGTTGATGGTTCTTGAAATCTGAATTGTACCAATGACCCGCAGATTGGTCTCTAGCCACCGCAAGCAATTGTTGGTATTTTTTGATCTTCATGCGCACCATTGCTTGGGCGCCAAAACTGTTGAAGCTCCCACCGTAAGCACTTGTTTTGACCTCAAAGGCATCTTGCGCATAGGCGCCAATGTGCACTGCACCTGTTAAGGCACTTTGACCAAATGGCAACACCGTAGGGCTCTTGAAAACTTGAATTTCGGAAACCGCAATGAGTGGAATAGGCAAATTAGCCGCATGGTGCCCTGTTTGTGGGTCGGTCATCTTGAAACCATTGACAAGAATTAGGCTTTGCTCAAAATTACCGCCCCGTATGCCGATATCGGCTTGGGTGCCACTGAGGCCTCGTTGACGTACGTCTACTCCTGCTGAAAAAGACAAGGCATCAGCGATACTCCTTGCTGGCAGGTTATTGAGCGTTGCCTGATTCAATTTTTCGATGCTCTGCATGCGCGAATAAAAGGAACCGCCATTGCGTCCAGCAATAAGTTCAATTTGTTGGTAGGTCATGACACGAGGTGGGATTCTCGCCAAGAGTGAATCAATTGATAATCTAGCTGGATCTTGTGCAATAAGTTGGGTAAAAGGAAAGAACAAGAACAAGAAAATAAGCTTTCTTTTTTGTTTCAAGAAAAACGTATATGCGGTCATACTTTTAATGAGTAGATTGAATGGGTTTATCCATAAAATCTGCAAAAATAAGCAATGAAAGAGAATCAGCGCTTGGATATCTTGTTGCCTGTGATATTGCGCTGCAGATTGCATTTGTGTCTGCCTACTTCAAAACCACGCAAGGCACTGTGTTTGGTAGCCCTGCCTTGCACCCTAGCGCGCCACATGCGCCAAGAGCTTGGTTTCATTTCTCTGCGCATTAAAGTAATTACCTCCGCCTCTTTAAGACCAAACTGTAATAAAATAGCATCAAAAGGCGTGCGGTCCTCCCAGGCCATTTCGATGATGCGGTCGATGTCTTGTTCGGTGAGTGCTTTGAAATCCATATTTACAAAACAACCTTGCGCGCTTTTTGTTGCTATCACATGAAAGGCGTTAAAAAACAAGATTTACCTTCCAAAACTTGCCTCACGTGTGGACGCCCCTTCACATGGCGCAAAAAATGGGAGAAAAACTGGGAAGATGTCAAGTATTGTTCAGACCGCTGTAGGTCTCAGCGCAATAAATAACGTATTTCTTCAAGGGTAGGTAGTTGATTTTCATAAGTAAATTCCAAAACATGTTTTCCCGGTAAAAGGGTTTTGAAATTCTCTTTGAAATGCAAGCCCTGTTGCTCGGAGAAGACCCAAAAATCGACCAAAGGTTCTTGCGTTTGAACAATTAGTTTGGCGACTTTATGGTTAGAATCGAGTTCTTCAATCTGTAGGTCAATTTTTAGTTTGGGCACAACTCTCTTCTCTACAAAGGTGAACAAGCGGGTATATTGCTCATCGAGTGTCACTTTAATGAATCCCTGCTTCTCATCATTGAGTGCGGTAAGCACCTGAATTGTATTATTCTGGAGAGGATAGGTTCTTCTTTGGGTATTTACGAGTTTCCCATCGAGGTCATAAAAATCAAGCTGAACCGTAACCAAAGTATCTTCTGGTAACTCACTGGTAAGCACGAGGTAATGGGTATCGTCTTTGATTTGTTCGAGCACGGCAATGGAGCGGTAGTCATTTTGTACCTCATAATGCAGGGCCTTCCAGTTGTTGTGGTCGTCTAGGCTAGACCAAGTTGGCGCGGGCCAGCAGTCGTTAAGCTGCCAGAAAATGGTGCCCATGCAGCGCGGCGCATCTGCTCTATGACCTGCAATGGCACTGCTCACCGCCTTGCGCTGCGTGAGTTGCGAATAATAGATAAATGTCTGAAAATCTTTGGCTTTTCCGTAGTAGGTTTTGGCGTGTTTTTCGATCATTCCATTGCCCACATAAGACTTTTGATGGTTTTTCATGACTGAAGAATGCAGGCTTTGTTCAGAAAGCGGTGCAAAACGATGGATGGTACTAGGCTCCGGGAAACTCTGAAAGCCGTATTCGGCATTGAAACGACCAATTTTGTTGGCGAAATCGTGCAGTGGATCTTTGCCGTGCCAAACTCCCCAATAGTGCATGGTTCCGTGGTTAAAATAGTCGTCTTGGCCCCAATTGCTTAGCGGCGAGGTGTGTACATACGGAATGCTTTTCTCCGTTATTGAATTCACATATAAAGGCAGTGTCTTTTGAAATATCTGATTGTAGGCTGCTTCAATTTCTTGCTGTTCTTTCTCTTGTAAATGATACTGCGCTTGAAAACCCCAGTTGTGCCAAGCAACGTCAACTTCATTGTTGCCATTGAAATAAACGAGTGAGGGATGCGCCGCCAAACGCGGAATTTGCTGCTTGATTTCTTTGGTGACCAACTCCATAAAGGGCTTGTCACCAGGATACATCGCACAAGCAAACATGAAATCGTGCCAAACCATTATTCCGGCGCGGTCACAGGCCTCCATAAATGCGTCGGGTGCATACATACCGCCACCCCAAATACGCACCATATTGAAATTGGCTGCTTGCATTTGCGGTACCAAAGCCACATAAGCGCTGTCTAGCGCAGGACCAGCAAACATACCGGGCGGTATGACGTTGGCGCCTTTGGCAAAAACCTTGCGCCCATTGATTTGAAACGCAAAGGAAGTGCCCCACTCATCTTTTTCTTGAAGCAATTCTGTTTTTCGAATACCAAAGGTGTAAGGATGTTCCAAAAGGAGCTTACCATTGGCGTCATAAAATCGCAAGGTATCTTGATACAAATGCGGAGCACCCTGCCCTACTGGCCACCAAAGTTGTGCGTTTGACAGTAGTGTGTCTGCATACAAATTGAAGGATGCAACTTGAGGTGCAGGCTCTGAAAGGACAATCGGAGATTTTTCGGAAATCTCAATATCCGCAAAATAGGTACTCTTGCATAGAAGTTTAACTTCGGATTTTTGAAGGGTGAGGTTCAAAGAAATCTTGGCTCCATTAGACTCGGAAATACTTAAGGTATTTACGTGGAGGTTTTCAATGCGCACATTGGGTGTAACTCCAATTGTAATTGGATACGCGAAGCCGATGGTATTGAGACGCGGCGCCCAGTCCCAACCAAATTGATATTGCGGTTTGCGTGTTAAGGACGCCACTTTTGTTGCTCCAACATCGTTGGGCGCAGGGTAAGTGAATGCTTTGTACTGATCTGATTTAGCGTGGTAATTGATTGGGGATTCGATCTTTAGTTCTATCGTATTATAGCCGCAATATAAATCTTTGACCTCTAGGAGAATTTGATGGTGAATAAAGAAATTATCAGAGCTTACCAGTAATTTCCCATTCAAGAAGATTTGGGCATAGGTATCGAGGTTGGGAATGTCGAGGGTGAGCGATGTCGCCTTGAAAAATACTTCGCTTAAATAAAATTGAGATCGAAAATGCCAAGTATGGTCTTCTACCCATTGGTATTTTGCCTCATTTTCACCATAAAAGGGATCGGGCAACTCTCCTGAGTCGCGGAGATATTCTTGGACTGTTCCATTCTTGCCAAACGGCAACCATGATTTTTTGACCGGATGAAAAACCTCCCAATCAAGCGTAACTTGTGCAGTAAAGGAGCTCATCAGCGAAATAAATAAAAGAAGAAGGACCCTGCTCATCTTACCAGTTGCGGTCGAATTTGGCATCTACAAGGGCTTCGCCATCGTTGTTGCGCAGTGCAAAATTGAAACCTGCGTAGATCGAATATGCTCCGTAGTTACCTTCTTTATCGAGTGCAATAAAGCCACATTGTAAACCGGTGAGGTCTTTGTGCTTGCGGACAATGCGCATGCATGCTTCTTTGCAGGCATCAAAAGGTGTGTAACCTTGGCGCATGAGCTCCACAACTGTATGGCTGCCCGCTACGCGAACAATGGCTTCGCCCAAACCAGTGGCGGTGGCTGCCCCTACTTCGTCGTCGACAAATAAACCAGCGCCAATAATTGGTGAATCACCGACACGCCCATGCATTTTGTAGGCCCAGCCACTCGTGGTGCAAGCCCCCGCAAGTTGCCCTTGCGCATCCATAGCGATCATGCCGATGGTGTCGTGGTTTTCGTGGTTGATATCGGGTTTCTTGAATAAATCTTTGTTTTCTTTGCGCCATTTTTCGTAGTCTTTCTTGACTTCATCTATGGGCATTTTGGCCGTTGCAAAACCTTGCTCAAGGGCAAATTTGCGCGCGCCGGCACCAACGAGCATGACGTGTTGCGTGCGTTCCATAACGGCGCGCGCCACATTAATTGGATGCGCGATGCCTTCTAAGAAAGCCACAGAGCCACAGCGGGCATCACCGCTCATGATACAAGCGTCTAAAGTGACGTGGCCATCGCGGTCTGGGCGGCCACCCACTCCTACGCTGCGGTTGGTGAGATCAGCTTCGGTCACCATGACGCCTTTTTCAACCGCATCGAGGGCCGAGCCGCCTTTCTCCAACACCGCCCAAGCGCCTTCATTGGCAGCCAAGCCATGGTTCCAGGTTGAAAGTACGATGGGGCCCTTGGCCTTGCCTTGATAAGATTGCGCCACAATGTTAGTGGCTTGGCTTGGCTTCACGACAGTCAGTGCGCCAACAGCTGCACCAAAGCGGATAAATTGTCTTCTTTTCATGATCTAACGATTGCGAAGTTCTGCCGCCAACCAATTCTGAAAGGCTTTGGCATTTTTGGCGTGTTCGGCTCCTGAAGCCGTAAAATTGTGCGTCCCTGAGTAATCTGGCTTAGCGCACATAAAAATATAATCATTCTTAGCTGGATCAAGAACGGCCTCCACTACCCCCACTGGTGGTAAATAGATGGGGCCTGGCGGCAAACCTTGAATTTTGTATGTATTGTAAGGACAATTGATGTCACGGTGCACAGCCAATAAGCGTTGCACTCCTTTGAGTTGCTCTCCCCAGCAAAATTTAAATGTAGGATCGGATTGTAATTTGATGCCTTGCTTGACACGATTGAGATATAGCCCCGCAATGATCGGCCACTCCTCAGCTCTTCGGGATTGTTCGGAATAGACAATACTCGCCAAAGTTACAGCCTCGCTGGGCGCTTTTAACCCCACCGCTTGTAATTTAGCCTTGCGTTCAGGCGTCCAGAAATTTTTGAATTCTTGGGCCATGCGGTCCACAAATTGCTGCGGAGTTTGGTCCCAGTAAAGATCGTAGGTGTTCGGAATAAAAAGCGCAGGGAGTTGTTCTAAGCTAAAGCCCAAACGTGATAGCGTAGCACCATTCTGGAGATACGCCATCAATTCGGTACTGTCTAAATCGAGTTGCTTTTGTAGCTTACCAGCTAGGTCATTGAGGGTGCGGCAATTTTCAAAACTCACCTGTACGGATTGCTCTGCGTTACCATTTAACTTGCCATTTATAGTAAATCCATTCCAAATATGGCGATAGGCCGTGCCCGGTTCGATAA
>ENA-ORCY01000586-ORCY01000586.1-marine-metagenome-genome-assembly--contig:-NODE-586-length-20857-cov-6.959240_pt1 | contig 20857 bp, 18 predicted proteins | sample MGYA00248634_ERZ508507 | MGnify/ENA primary metagenome ERZ508507 (study PRJEB26178, sample SAMN06266269) | marine metagenome | isolation source: Columbia River Estuary | place: USA:Columbia River Estuary... | reverse complement strand
AGTCTCACTTGAGCTGCTAACTGGACCAGATTTTTTTAGTTTTTTATTTTCTTGGATGAGCGCATCAATTTTTTCAACTAATTTGTCAGAAGTTGTGTTCAGTGACTTTTGTAAATTCTGGTTAACCGATCTAATGTTATTTAAATGCTTAGCGGCTTGGTGCCCTGCAATAGCTTCAATCCTTCGAATGCCAGAGGCAACACTTGATTGACTAGTTATGACCAAGGAGCCTATATCACCTGTTCTATTAACATGAGTTCCGCCACAAAGCTCAACAGAAAAATTATCTTTACCCATAGCAAGAACTCTTACCTTTGAATCGTATTTTTCTCCGAATAAAGCTTCAGCCCCTGAGTCTATAGCCTCTTGAAGGTCCATCTCATTGGTGTCTACTTTAGAATTGTGAAGTACTTGATCATTCACAAGAGCTTCTATTTTTGACAGTTCCTCAGATGAAACTGGTTTGGAGTGAGCGAAATCAAACCTTAATTTTTCACTATCTACTTGAGATCCTTTTTGTTGCACATGATCACCTAGCACTTCCTTTAAGGCAGAGTGAAGTAAATGCGTTGCTGAGTGATGAATAGCAGTAGCATGTCTTTTGCTCGAGGACACCGAAACATTAATCTTATCGCCAACCTTAAGAGATCCATTTTTTATAATCGCTTTGTGGAGAAAAACTTTACCCTGCTTCTTGCAATCTAAAACAATTCCCGAACAATTGCTTGATTTGAATTCCCCACTATCCCCTACCTGCCCGCCAGACTCAGCATAAAAAGGTGTGCTGTCTAGAGCAAAATATACCTCTTGTGATTCCTCTGCTTGATTAATACTGTCTTGTTCGATCCACAAAGAAATAATATTAGCTTCTGAAACAAGGCCGTCGTAACCACTAAAAGATGTAGCTTCTACATCCGAAGGAGTTGGAAGATTAGAAGTAAAATTACTCCCTGCTTTAGAAGATTCTTTTTGTTGCTTCATACATTTGGCAAAGCCTTCTGAGTCTATATTAAGATTTTTTTCTCTTGCAATGTCTGCAGTTAAATCAAATGGAAACCCGAATGTATCATGGAGCTTAAATACAACATCACCAGGAATGGTATCGCCATCTAGCTCATCGATGGCTTGGTCCAGAATCTTGATTCCTTTCTCAAGGGTCTCAAAAAACTTTGCTTCCTCAGTTTGAATGGTGTCTTTAATGAATTGCTGTTTTTCAACAAGAACTGGATAAGCATCCTTCATTAACTCAGATAGATCATCAACTAAATTAAATAAGAAAGGTTTTGTTGCTCCCATTTTATAGCCATGCCTTATAGCTCTTCGAAGTATTCTTCTGAGCACATAGCCCCTGCCTTCATTTTCAGGAGTAATACCATCGGCTATCAAAAAGCTTGTCGATCTGATGTGATCAGCCACAACCTTATGAGAGTTATTGCCTTCGTCTTTAAGAATTTTTTGCGATGCTGTAATAAGAGTTTTAAATAAATCAGTTTCGTAGTTTGAATTTACGCCTTGCATGACTGCTGCGATTCTTTCTAACCCCATCCCGGTATCGACAGAAGGTTTTGGCAAGGGAGTCATCTGGCCAGAATCATCTCTATTGAACTGCATAAATACAAGATTCCATATCTCAACAAACCTATCGCCCTCATCGCCATCCGATCCTGGAGGAGTTCCTTCTATGTGATCACCATGGTCATAATAAATTTCTGAGCAAGGACCGCACGGGCCTGTTTCGCCCATAGACCAGAAATTATCTTCCTCATCAAGCCTGACTATTCTATTTGGGTTAACTCCGATCTTGTCTTTCCAAATCTTTTCTGCATCATCATCTTCCCTAAAAACAGAAATCCATAATTTTTCTTCAGGAAGTTTGAGCTCTTTGGTTAAAAACTCCCAGGCAAATTCAATTGCCTCCTCTTTGAAGTAATCACCAAAACTAAAGTTACCAAGCATTTCAAAAAAAGTATGATGTCTAAGGGTGTAGCCAACATTCTCTAAGTCATTATGCTTTCCCCCAGCCCTTATACATCTTTGTGATGATGTAGCTCTTACATAGTCTTTTTTTTCAGTACCTAAAAATAAGTCCTTGAATTGCACCATTCCAGCGTTGGTAAATAGAAGGGTATCGTCATTTACTGGTATCAAAGAACTAGAGTCTATCTTTGTATGATTTTTAGATTCATAAAAGTTTAGAAATGCTTTTCTTATATCACTTGTTTTCATTTTTAACTTCTAATAATTTTTTATATTTCTTATAGTTTTCTATATAGTGATGCGCACTCAAAGGTATCATTTTTTGCTCTTCATCACTCAGCGTTCTTTTTATTTTTCCTGGCATACCCATAACCATAGATCCATCAGGTATCTCCATCCCTTCGGTAATTAACGCCTTAGAACCAATAATACAATTCTTACCAATTTTTGCACCATTTAATACAACTGAACCTATACCAATCAAACTCCCATCGCCAATATCACAGCCGTGAAGCATTACCATATGACCAACAGTTACAAACTTACCAATATTACATGCATGACCGGGGTCAGTATGAATCACAGAACCATCTTGAATATTAGAACCCTCTCCAATAATAATTGGTTCATTATCTCCTCTCAAAGTAGCGTTAAACCATATACTCGAATCTTTAGACATTTGAACATCCCCAATTACATTAGCATCAGGTGCAATCCAAAAATCATCAGATAAGGTAACTAGTTTTTTATCCCCTAGGGTAGCTATCATATTGTTCTCTTATTTGCGTTAAATTTGTTTCAATCTTCCCATCAAAACAAATATTTATTAAATCTGCAGTAATCATAGCAGTTAAGCCCCATATTCTCTGATTATTATAATTCCAGCTCGGAATTTTTAGACCTAGATCTCCTTTGATTTTGTCATGCATTTTTGCATTCTTTTTATCTTTAAGAAAACTTACAGGTACTGTAAAAATTTCCTCAATTTCAAAGTTTCCTTTTAAGTCTTGCTCATTTGTAATCAAGCCAACATAGGGATGAACTTCTATTTTATGTCTTGAAATTAAGTAAGGTAAGTTCCCTAGAGCAACCACATCCGACCTATTCAAGTTAATCTCTTCATTAGATTCTCTCAGCGCTGTATCCAAAAGATCTATATCTCCATCCTCCCATTTGCCACCTGGGTAACTAACCTCCCCTGAATGCGAAGATAGTTTTGTAGATCTTTGGGTAAAAATGATATGTGGATTTTTTATATATTCATTAAAGTACAAAATACCAATGAAAACACCAGCCTTTTTATACTCAGTTACCGGCATATGATTTAATTTTAAGAGCTTTTGCTTTATGCTATCTTCCACATTGCTAAGTTTAACGTCTTAAGCTAAAAAATTGTTATTGAAGGGAAAAAAATTGAAGTATTGTTCAGACTGCGGAAGCTCAAAAATCAAATTTGTCACTCCAGAAGGTGATCATGTTAAAAGATATATTTGCTCTGAATGTGAAAATATTTTTTATACCAATCCTAATATGGTTGTAGGGGCTCTTTGCGTCAGAGGTGAAAAAATTCTAATGGCCAAAAGAAATATACACCCTAGAAAGGGTATGTGGACATTGCCTGCTGGGTTCATGGAAAATGCTGAGACACTTCAGCAAGGTGCATTAAGAGAAACCTTTGAAGAGACGGGCTCACATGCAAAAGTAATTCAACCTTATACCCTATTTAGCCTACCCCACATTAATCAAGTCCACATGTTTTTCCTTGCAGATTTGCTAGATGAAAACTTTGGCCCAACCTCTGAGAGCCAGCTGGTTGAGCTACATGGTGAAGATGAAATTTTATGGGACGAGCTTGCATTTCCTACGGTTGAGAAAACACTAAGGCATTATTTCTCAGATAAGAAAAAGGGCGAATATATCTTTAGAGAAGAAAATATAACTCTCTGGTAATTAAGAGTTCTTAGAAAAATCTAAAGCGTTATAAAAAATCTGCATCCAGGGTGAGAACTCTTTCCAATCCTTTGAACGCCAGCTCATTTGCTGGGATCTAAAAACTCTTTCAGGATGTGGCATCATTATGGTCACCCTGCCATCTGACGAAGTAACCCCAGTTATTCCAAATTTAGAACCGTTAGGGTTTAAAGGATAGCTTTCTGTAGGAACTCCATCTGAGTTAACAAACCTTAGGGCGATTTGATTTAAATTTTCTAACTGGTTGATATGACTGTCAGAACTAAATAGAGCATTCCCTTCTCCATGAGCTGATGCTATCGGCAATGACCAGCCTTCCATTCCTGATAAAAGAATTGAGTTAGATTCCTCAACCTTAACTTGAGCTAGTCTTGCCTCAAACTGATCTGATACATTTTTTGTAAATGCAGGCCAGGAGTCTGCTCCAGGTATTATCTCTTTTAAGTTAGATACCATCTGACAGCCATTACAAACCCCAAGAGTAAAGGTACTTTGATCTAAGAAGAACCTTTCAAACTGATCTTTAACTAAAAGGTTGTTCAGAATTGTTTTAGACCAACCTCCGCCAGCACCAAGAACATCGCCATAGGAAAAACCTCCGCATGCTGCAAGCCCGTTAAACAAAGAAAGGTCAATATTGCCATCGAGCAAATCTTGCATATGAACATCTACAGCCTCAAAGCCAGCCAAAGTATAAGCAGCTGCCATTTCCATTTGACCATTAACGCCCTGCTCTCTCAATACAGCCACCTTGGGCTTAGTTAATGAAGTGTTTATTTGTATTTCTGTAAATGATGTATCTGAAAAAAGACCTTTATGGTTTTTATCAAAAAGAAGATTTTGCTCTTCATCTGCTGTAATTGAATTATCTCTCATGCTTTGAATCGCATGAGAAACTTCGCGCCATTTGGACTCTAGTTTTTCAACAGGCTCTGAAAATACTGAACCGGACTGGCATGAAATATTTAAGGTTTTTGAGTTATTAATTGCGCCTAGGTTGGCAACTGTGAATTTAGATTTTAATAAACTCTCAATTTTGGATGATTCCTCTTCTTCAACTTGAAGCACTAAACCAACTTCTTCAGAAAATAGGTTTGCATTAATATCATTTAAATTGATATCAGGAAGTGAGATATCCATTCCAACTTTTTTTGTAAAGCACATTTCAGCTAAAGCCGATGCTAGCCCTCCATCAGATATATCATGAAGAGCTAAAACCTTTTGATCTCTAACCAAAGACTGAATGGTATTAAATAAGTCTTTAAGCTCGGTGACATTATCAACATCAGGTGTATCAGTAAAATATTCCTGGCTTATTTCTGAAAAAATAGAGCCTGCTAAACGATTTTTATTATTCATTTTCACGAATAAAAGATTGCTCCCGCACTCGGTTATTAATTCTGGGGTGATGCCAAAGGAAACGTCTTCAACTGGTGCCATAGCAGTAATAACTCCTGATAAAGGACTTGTTACGACCTTCTCATTGCCATCTTCTGACCATTTAGTTTTCATCGATAGCGAATCTTTGCCTACAGGGACTGATATATCCAAATCAACACAGATTTTTGAAAGCGCCTCAACGCCCTTTCTCAAGTCTAAGTTCTCACTTTCTTCTTTTGTTGGCGCCATCCAATTAGCTGAAACTTGTATATGATCTAAGCCCTTTATTGGCACTCCAACCATATTGGTTAGTGCTTCAGCAACAGACATTCTCATCGAAGCAGCTGGGTTATTTACAGCAATAGTGGGTTTTTCGCCTATGGTAACGACTTCACCTTTATTTGAGGTAAATGATCTTAAGCTCATTGAATAATTTGAAACAGGCACTTGGTATGGTCCCACAAATTGATCTCGTGCAACCATGCCGCCTACTGTTCTATCTCCAATAGTTATTAAAAACGATTTTGATGCAACTGTAGGATGAGAGAGCACTTTATAAAATGAAGATTTAAAATCATGTGCGCTTGCATCGCCATCATTGGCAATAGCCTCATCACTTGTATTTACTTCAATATCAGTAATAGGAAGATCGCCAAAAAGCATATCTAAGGGAACATCAACAGGGAAAGTATTGGTTGATTTATCAAATAATTTAACTGATTTTTCAAGTGTTGTAATTCCAACAAAAGCGAACTCACAGCGTTCTCTAATACATATTTTTTCAAAAGCATCTTTATTCTTTTTATGAATAGCAAGCACATATCTTTCTTGAGATTCATTTGACCAAATCTCCATTGGTGACATTGATGGGTCTGAAACAGGAATTTTATCTAATTCAATATACACCCCTAGATCTGAATCCTTTGCTAGCTCAGGTATAGCATTGGATAAACCCCCGGCGCCAACGTCATGAATGAATTCGATATAACTTTCATCCATTGATGAACAAATATTAATAACTTCCTGGCACCTTCTCTCCATCTCAGGGTTCTCTCTTTGAACGGATGCAAAATCTAAATCCTCATCACTTTCTCCAGAAGATACTGAAGATGCAGCACCTCCTCCTAAACCAATGAGCATTGCTGGACCTCCAAGCACAACAACAATGTAGTCCTCTGCAATTTGAAGTTTAAAATTATTTTTATCCCTTACCTCTCCTATACCTCCTGCAAGCATAATAGGTTTGTGATAGCCAAAAGCATTACCGCTATGATCAAAGGGTGTTTCAAAAGACCTGAAGTATCCCAGTGTTGAAGGCCTGCCAAATTCATTATTAAAAGCTGCAGCTCCAAGGGGTCCCTCAATCATGATGCTAAGAGGTGATGCGATCCTCTCAGGTTTAGATTCGGATTGCTCCCAGTCTCTATCAAGGTTAGGTATTCTAAGATTTGAAACATTGAAGCCAACTAATCCTATCTTTGGCTTTGCCCCCCTTCCTGTAGCTCCCTCGTCTCTTATCTCCCCTCCCGAACCTGTTGCAGCTCCTGGAAAAGGAGATATAGCAGTTGGGTGATTGTGAGTTTCAACTTTAATAGTGGAATTTAATTTATCTTCGGTGAATGAGTATTTATTTGAAGTATCTAAGTTAAGTCTCTCAACACTCTCTCCCTCTGTAATTGCTGCATTATCTTTATAAGCTGAAATAATCCCTTCTGGAGATTCCTTGCTGGTGACTTTAATGAGATCAAATAAAGTTTTATCTTGCTCGATGCCATCAATAGTCCAATTTGCATTAAATATTTTATGCCTGCAGTGTTCTGAGTTTGCTTGAGCAAACATCATCAATTCTGCATCCGTTGGATTCCTATTTATATTTGAGTAGAACTCAAAAAGATACTTAATCTCATCTGTGCTCATTGCAAAACCAAAAGCGGTATTTGCAGTCTCAAGTTCTTCGATGCCATTAGCTAGAATATCAATATATCTTATTGATCTTTTTTTCTGATTTGATAAAAATCCTTTGCATTCATCTAGTGAAAAATATATCGATTGGGTCATACGGTCGAAGAAAGATGACAGATCATTTTCAGAGATATTATCTACCTCAGTTACTTCAAAACCATAGAATCTTTCAATTGCATCAACATTATCAATTCCAACGTTATTAATAATATCTTTGGTCTTAGAAGACCAAGGGGATATGGTGCCAACTCTAGGGCCAACTATTAGATCAAAATTGCTAGAAGCGTCTTTGGCTTCTAGAATATTTTTAAGATTATCTATGTTTCCTGTTTCATTTTTTAATGAAATTAAAAAGATATCCTTGCAGGTTAATAAAGTTTTTTTGTTGTTATTTTTATTAAAGCCGTGCTGGATTTGCTCTAATTTAGAGGTAGTGAAACTTTCTTTCCCTTCTAAAATTAAGGTAATAGTCTTTGACACCGCTTAAAGTCTGAAATATTGTATGCATCAATTATAAAGTCTTTTAGATAAAATAAATGAAAAAGGGGAATATCTTTAACTTTTTTTTCGGCATGGTTTTGATTATAGCCATAGCTGGTTGCGACTCTAATAAAGACGCCGAACAACCTGTTTTTTCATGTGAAGATAATGCCAATAGTATCTACAAAAACTCATCATTGAATAACTTTGAAAAATCAAAGTTTAATAAATTATTAAATGAAAAGTTTGTGCTTTATGAAGATTTATTTAAAAAAGCAGGTGAAGAAAATAACCTTGAGTGGGAATTGCTTGCTGCGATTTCATTTCAAGAATCTCAATGGGATCCCAAAGCTAAATCTAATATGGGCGTAAGAGGCATGATGATGGTAACTCTGGAAACAGCTGCCATTGTTGGGGTAAAAAATAGATTGGATCCAGAGCAAAGCATTAATGGTGGTTCAAAATATATAGCCTCTATGATTGAAAAAAATATTTTTGGGGAATCGTCTAGCGATCAACTAGCTATCTCTCTTGCAAGCTACAACTTAGGTCCAACTAATATTATTAATATCGCCCGAGGAATTAATAAAGAGCCTAATGAGATGGTATGGCAGGATTTTGTGAATATTTTAGAGAATTTATCTGGTGAAGATGTAAATTTGAAAGACGTCAATGGTTACAAAAGAGGACATCAGACTATTGATTATGTTCATCGTGTAGAAGATTATTACAAACTAATGATTGCATACTCTTGCAAGAACCCTACATATCGATCATCTTTCCTTTAAGGTATTTCATCTTATCTCTGCACCAGGCAGCTTTCTCAAACTCCATATCTTTAGCGTAAACATACATTTGATCCTCTAACTTCCCAATAGTTTGACTTAGCTCTTCGATTGAATTGTCTTTGAGTTTAAATTTAAGCTCTCTTTCTAGATCTTGCTTCTTCGGCTTGGACTTGCCCTTAATGACTCGGGCGCCTTCCATAATATCTTTTACTTTGGTTTTGATGCTTTCAGGCTTTATGCCATTGTCTATATTATATTTTTCTTGAATTGCTCGTCTTCTGTCTGTCTCGTCAATCGCTCTTTGCATGGAACCGGTCATTTTGTCAGCATAGAGTATTGCCTTACCTCTAATATTCCTTGCCGCCCTGCCGATGGTTTGAATCATGGTTGTTTCGGATCTTAAGAAGCCCTCTTTGTCTGCATCCAATATTGCAACCAAGCTTACTTCAGGAATATCTAGACCTTCTCTTAATAAATTGATTCCAACGAGCACATCAAATTTTCCAAGCCTAAGGTCTCTGATGATCTCTACCCTCTCAACCGTGTCAGTATCCGAGTGCATGTATCTGGCTGAAATATTATTCTCATTTAGATAGTCTGTTAAATCCTCGGCCATCCTTTTTGTTAGAGTTGTAATAAGGACTCTCTCTTTTAGAGCTGCTCTCTCATTACATTCCCCAATTACATCATCAATTTGAGTTGTAGCAGGACGAATTTCTACATCAGGGTCAGTAAGACCAGTTGGTCTAATAATTAATTCAACCAAGTTATCTTGATGCTCTTTTTCATATCTGCTTGGAGTCGCGGATACGTATACTCTCTGAGGAGCGAGAAGTTCCCACTCATCGAACTTTAATGGCCTGTTATCCATGGCTGACGGCAATCTAAAGCCATACTCAACAAGGGTTTCTTTTCTTGATCTATCCCCTTTATACATGGCGCCTATTTGAGGTACTGAAACATGTGATTCATCAATAAATACAATTGCATCTTTTGGTATATAGTCAAAAAGACATGGTGGTGATTGACCTGGGTCTCTTCCTGATAGATACCTTGAATAGTTTTCAACGCCCTGACAATAACCAAGTTCACGCATCATCTCGATGTCGTAGTTAGTTCTTTCCTCAAGCCTTTGAGCTTCAACCAATTTATTTATTGATCGCAAGTAAGCAAGCCTCTCTTTAAGCTCTGCTTTAATATCATCAATGCAATCAAGGACTGTTTGTTTTGGAGTTACATAATGAGTTTTTGGAAATATAGTTGCTCTGGGTGTTTCGTTTATAACTGCTCCAGTTAAAGGATCAAACCAAGAAAGTTTTTCAATTTCATCTCCGAATAGCTCAATCCTTAGCGCCTCATTATCAGAGTCAGCAGGATACACATCTATAGTATCTCCGCGGACTCTAAAAGTGGCCCGCCTAAAATCTAAATCATTTCTTGTATATTGAAGAGAAGACAGTTTTCTAAGCATGTCCCTTTGGTCAACCGTATCACCGCGGTCTAAGTGCATAACCATTTTCAAATATGACTCAGGCGCACCAAGCCCGTAAATTGAAGAAACGGTTGCAATAACTATGGTATCTTTTCGCTCCAAAAGCGCCTTAGTTGCGGAAAGTCTCATTTGCTCTACATGTTCATTAATCGATGCATCTTTTGCAATATATGTATCTGAAGTTGGTACATAGGCTTCTGGTTGATAATAGTCATAATAAGAAACAAAATATTCAACGGAGTTCTCTGGAAAGAAATCTTTAAACTCTCCATATAATTGTGCAGCTAAAGTTTTGTTATGCGCCATGATGATTGCTGGTCTCTGAGTTTCCTCAATAACCTTTGCCATGGTGTAAGTTTTCCCTGAACCAGTGACTCCAAGCAATGTTTGGTGAAGTAAACCATCACCCAATCCACTTACTAAACTTTCAATTGCAGCAGGCTGAGAACCGGCTGGTTCGAAATCAGATACAACCTTTAGTGATTTAGTCATTTACTTCTCTATCAAATGTTATTTATAATGCACGTCCGCGTTCCCGAATAGCTCAGCGGTAGAGCAGTTGACTGTTAATCAATTGGTCGTTGGTTCGATCCCAACTTCGGGAGCCACTATAGCTCTTACTATTGTACATTCATGATCATAAATTTCTTGATCAATTTATAAAGATTATCTCTTGTGTTTGAAAATGAAGACTCAAGTTGCTTTACTGAATAAGTTGTATTAGCTGGGTCTTCGTTAAGCCAATGTAAATTTTGAGCACTTGAAGGCAAGACTGGACATACCTCTTCTGCGCAAAGTGTAATTGCATAATCTAAATTACTTAAAAAATCTTCATCTAAATCTTCAGTAGATTTTGAATATTGCTCTCGTATATCAATGCCAAGATCATCCATTGCCTTAACTGCATTGGGATGAACCTCTCCAGAAGGAATGGAACCTGCGCTTTGTATATTATGTTCGGTACCAAGCATGGACTTCGCAAGGCCTTCTGCCATCTGACTTCTAGCTGAATTAGCAACACAAAGAAAAAGTATATTCATAGGTCTTAATTGAGGATTAATTAAATTAAGAGTATCTTATAGTTAGAAGGAGTAATCAATATAGTGAAAGAACAATTTACTGTTAAATCAATGCTTAAAGGCTTGGATGGCAAGCTAGGTAATGATGATTATAGTGAGCCTTTAGAAATATTAACTCACTCTTTAAATAAACATAACAAATTTAATTCATTTGGAAAAATTGCATTCAATCATCAATTAAAAAATAGATTGAAAACAAGAAAGCACCTTCATCAACTTCATCTAACCAAGACATTCTCTGACCCATCAGACCCAGTCTTTGTTATAGGCCTTCCTAGGTCTGGTACGACTTTATTATTCAATCTCTTATCTCTCGATGATGCCCATAGATCTCCTCAATACTGGGAAATTATGAATCCCTTCCCCCTTGCAAAAACTTTAAAAGAAAAAGAAAAGAAAATTAGAAAAGTGAATAGAGAATTGAAACTTGCTAAAACATTAATTCCAAAGTTGAGAAATCTCCATACTATAAGAGCTGAGACTCCTGAAGAGTGCGAACAAATAGCAACCATGAATGTAAGAAGTTTTGTTTATCTCTGCATGGCCGATATACCTGAATATGTAGACTATTTAAAAGAGTGCAGCTTCGATTCTGTATTTGAATGGCACAAGAAATTTTTTCAAGCTCTAGAAATTAATAGTAAGCCTGAAAGATGGCTCCTCAAAGACCCAAGTCACATAGGTCATCTTCCAGAAATACTACAAACCTACCCCAACGCTAAGTTTATTCATATACATAGGGATCCAATTGAGTCTGTAGGTTCATTTTGTAGCTTAACAAAAAATATTCGATTAGCTTTTTCTAAGAGGATTGATCCTAAAAGCATAGGGCAAACAGTTGTAGACTTTTGGGTGCATAATTTAAATAAAGGAATAGAAGATAGAAAAAATATACTTTCTAATAATATTGTTGATATTAATTACCATGACTTTATTAAGAGTCCATTAGATTGTATAAAAAATTCTTATGCTCATTTAGGCTTTGATATGACAATCAAGACAGAGAACTCTATTCAGGATTATATTTCTAAGGGTACAAATAAATCAAAAATTGCCCATAGTTATTCTTTAGATGAATATGGTTTAACAGAAGAAAAGGTAAGAGATCAATTTAGTGACTACATGCTCAACTATGATTTTTAATGATAAAATCACATTTTTATATTGAAAGCTGCATCTATGGAAAATAACAAAATATTAAAACTGGCCCTATGTTCTTTTGCTCTCGCCTTTGTTCTTAATTCTTGTTCAAAGAAAAGTGATGAAGCTGTAATGCCTATTATTAAGGAGACAAGCATGACACAAGTAACTATTAAAACTTCCATGGGAGATATACATCTAGAACTAGATGGTGAAAAAGCCCCTATTACTGTTGAAAACTTTAAGACAATAGCTAAGTCTGGCTATTACGATGGAACTATTTTTCACAGAGTGATTAATGGCTTTATGGTCCAAGGCGGTGGTTTAAATGCAGATATGAGTAACAAATCTAGCGGGACTGCTCCAATCCAAAATGAAGCAAACAATGGACTAGTAAATGACCGTGGAACTGTTGCTATGGCAAGAACTATGGAACCACATTCTGCTACTGGTCAATTCTTTATCAACCATAAAGATAACGGTTTCCTTAATCATACCGGAGAGAATGCTCAGGGTTGGGGTTATGCCGTATTCGGTAAAGTTACCGAAGGTATGGATGTTGTTGATGCTATTGCAGATGTTGCAACAGGATCATCTGGTGGGCATCAAGATGTTCCTCTTGAGGCTATTAATATAGAGTCTGTGACTGTTACTGAATGAAGCCACGCTTTATATCAGACTTACACCTAAGCGAAAAACATCCTGAACTTACTCAAGCCTTTTTTACATTCTTAAACGAATCAAAAGAGGCTTGTACTCATCTATTTATTCTTGGAGATCTTTTTGAAACCTGGATTGGTGATGATGACGATACTCCTATTTATCAAGAAATAAAAAATGCCCTGCTATCTTTTACAACTAATGGTCCAAAAACTTTCTTTATGCATGGCAATAGGGATTTTTTAGTTGGTGAATCATTTGCAACAGAAACTGGCATAACTATTCTTCCTGATCCTTATACTTTAGAAATTAATGACCAGAAAGTTGTTCTTAGTCATGGTGACTTCTTGTGCACTGATGATGAGGAATATATTAATTTTAGAAATGAAGTTAGAGAGCAGGATTGGCAATCTAATTTTTTAAGTAAAAGCCTTAATGAGCGCAAGCAAATTGCATCTAATTTAAGAACAGATAGCAAAGAAGCAACTTCTAAAAAAGCAGATTCTATTACTGATGTAAATGAGCAATCGGTTTTAAATTTTGTGAATCAACATGAACCTGATCTATTTATTCATGGTCATACTCATAGGCCTAACATTCATAATGCTGGATCTTCTAAAAGAATTGTTCTTGGGGACTGGGGAAACTATGGCTGGGTTTTAAATATCAATGATCAAGACTTTGAGCTAGAGAAATTCTCTATTTCCTAGTTATAGGCCTTGCTACTAAACCAATAATTAATAAAAGCAGTCCAAGTATCATCCTTGGATCTCCCAAATAAAGCTCTGGCTCTGCTGGAAAAGCGATTGTTTTTTCTAGTGCTGCAACTTTATATTCATGCTCACCCAATAAATCTGGATTAGCTACTATTTCTAAAAATGATCGTCTGCTTTGATATCTCATTAATACTGCTGTTTCCCAAACTTTAGCATTTTTTATGCCAACTACATCCATAGCATCACTGACCGCAGATGAAAAAAATACTGGATGAGATGCTCTTTTGAAGAGCTCTGGATACATATGCTCCATATATTTATTCATAAGATTATCTGCTGAATCGTTTGCGCTAGTGCCATCAGAAAAAGTTGGGTTATCTGACATATCAATAATATTGACCATGAAAAATTGCTTGCCCGAATCTTCCTTCATAAACTTTGTCATTGAACTTAAAAATACCCGTGCTCGATCTTCAGGAATATTATCTTGGACTCCATTTCTTTCAAGCTGGCTTATGAAAGATTTAATCTCTTCATCGCTCAGCTTGCCTCCAAGGTCGGTATACCAAATAAAGAAGGATGAATAAATGACTAATAAGGATATCCAAACTTTCATAATTAGCTTTCTCTCTTATTAGCTACTGAAATTAAAAATATAACTATTGCCATTGCAAATGGAAGCAGGGCTAAATCAACTCCTGGAGTAATATCTTTTGTATATTCACCGATAGAAGTTATATCTTCTCTAATCAGAGGATATAGAAATAATCTTTGGCCCCAATCTAAAATCCAAAATACACTCATAAGAGGTATCAAAGATTTATATCTAAAAATTACTACCCAACAAACAAGACAGAATATAAGTTGAGCATTACCCCACAATGAAAAGAATCTATAAATAATTGGCATAGGGTCTGGATCACCAGTTAAAACAATAAAATTTGCAATTCCATGAAAGCCATAGGATTCAAAAAACATATGTATTATTGAGCGATAAGTCATTAAGACCGTAAATAAAACAAACCCCCATACAGCAATCTTTGGGCTATCGAGCTCATTATTCGCCACCTTGGGCAGTACTTTAGAAAAATTAAACATACAACTATCTTACACAAAATTATCTCAATACAGTGACCATAATTCTGCACACGTATTGATAGATAAAAAAGGTATTGTTGTCATTTAATTTATACTGTATATTTGTACAGTATTTAAAAAATCCTTATGAAAGTTAACTATATCGGAAAAATTTCTGAAGAAAATCTGCCGGCAATATTTGTCCCTTATTTTCTTGAGTCTGTGCATGCAGGGTTCCCCAGCCCTGCAAGCGATTATATTGAAAGCCCAATAGATCTAAATAAGCACCTTATTAAAAATGGCGCAGCTACTTTTTTAGTCAGAGCTCAAGGGCAGTCTATGCTGGGTTCTGGAATAACTGATCAAGCAGTTTTAGTAGTTGATAGAAGTGTGAAGCCTGCTCATAACAGCATTGTCGTTGCCTCTATAGATGGCGAGTTTGTTTGTAAACGCTTAAAACTCAAACCAAAGATGTGTCTGATGCCAGATAATCCTGACTACCCTCCTATCTTTATTAACCATGGACAAGAGCTAGAAATAGTAGGAACCGTAACAGCGGCAATTAATAAATTCTAATGGCGCTTGCCCTTGTAGATTGCGAAAGCTTTTATGCCTCGTGCGAACGAATCTTTCGCCCTGATTTAAAAAATATTCCAATAGTAGTTCTTTCCAATAATGACGGTTGCGTTATTGCTAGAAGTACCGAAGCAAAAAAAATGGGAATTGGTATGGGGGTTCCATGGTTTAAGGTAAAAAAAGATTTCTTGGCTATGGGAGGCCAAGTATTTTCATCAAATTTTACTTTTTATGGTGATATGTCTGCCAGAGTTATGAATATCTTAGAGGGCTTTGTTCCAGAGATTGAGATCTATAGTATTGATGAAGCCTTCTTAGGATTAGACTCTTTAGAAGAACATTACAATTTATATGACTTTGGTTGCCATATGAGAGGCTTGGTTAGGCAATGGACAGGAGTCCCTGTTCGAATTGGCATAGCCCCAACAAAAACTTTAACCAAAATAGCATTAAACGAAATTAAAAGATTAAATATACCAACAAAGGTTCATCAAATTTCTACAAGACAAGAAATTAGAGAGGCTCTTATAAATACTCCAGTACATGAGGTGTGGGGAGTTGGTAGAAGACTTACTGAGCATCTCAACAAAGCTAAGATAACTAATGCTCTTCAGTTAGCAGAAGTTGATCCTCAGCATATTAAACGTAAATTTAATATTGTTTTAGAAAGAACTGTTAGAGAGCTTAGAGGCCAAAGGTGTCTTAATATTGAAGATAATATTTCAGCTAAAAAACAAATTGTTGTTAGTAGAAGTTTTGGCACTAGGGTCACTGACCTAAAAACTCTAAGGCCTATTGTGAGTAACTTTGCTGTGAGAGCGACTGAAAAACTAAGACATGAAAAACAAAAATGTTCTCAAGTTTCTGTTTTTGTAAGAACCAGTCCATTTAGTGACCATAAGCCTCAACACAGAGGTTATAAAACTATAGAACTATTTACTCCAACTAATGACACTAGAGATATCTTAATAGCAGCTAAAAAAGCTCTCCTTCCTATTTTTAGATCTGGATATGATTATGCAAAAGCAGGAATTCTTTTAAGCAGATTTACTAATGAGACCACCAAACAATATTCTTTATTTAAAGACCCTAATGAACCCAAGGAAAATTCAAAATTTATGGAATATATCGACCAGCTCAATATCCATGAGACACAGATTTATTTTGCATCACAGAATACAAAAAGCTGGTCTCCTATGAAGCAAAATATGACTTCACCCAAATACACTACTAGCTGGTATGAATTACCAATAGCAAATCAAACTCAGTAATAAATTAATTGTAAATACGAATGATTATCATAACAATTATCATTAAATATTTACCTTATATCAGTAGTTTACATAATATATAAAATCTTTTATAGTTAGTTAAATTTTATTACTTTTACTGCTTAAGGAGCACTAATATGCCAATGCAACCACTAGAAACACAACAGGCCTGCGCAATCTTAAATGAGATCATGGAGTATGAATTAGCGGGTGTTGTTAGATACACTCACTCAGCGATGATGGTCACTGGCCCTTACAGAATTCCAATCGTTGCATTCTTAAAAGAGCAGGCAACAGAATCACTACTTCATGCTCAAGGAGCTGGAGAATTAATTGCAGGACTTGATGGCCACCCTAGTCAAAAAATTGCAAAGATTGAGGAAACAGGAAGACACGCAATCAAAGATATTTTAGAAGAGAGTTTAGGTCATGAACTGCATGCAGTTAGTCTTTATAAAAAGCTCTTAGAAGAGGTTGAAGATAAATCTATATATCTTGAAGAATATGCTCGAGGAATGATCGGAGAAGAAGAACAACATTCACTTGAATTAAAAAGAATGTTAAAAGATTACGGGTAAAAAATAATTACAGTTTTTTAAAGTATCTTTCATGGTGAGCTTCAGATAATTCTAAAAGCTCTTTATTAATAACATCTTTAATGGTTGTCGGATCGTAAGACTTCAAACTTGCAATACCAAACTGCTGTAAATCTAAAGCTTGAGATCCAGCAGCTCTTAATAAATCAAATATCCATGTAAGCGGATCCATGGAATTATTATAGTTAATTGCATTTTCTTTGAGTTTAAGTTGGAGTAAGTCTTGATCTAGGATATTAAATCTATCCTTTAGAATAAGGACCTTAAATTTCTCTAATCGATCATTAACAAGCGCCCTTTCGTCTTGAGAGAATTTTGGCCATCCAATGATTTCATGAACAAACCTTTTGCAGCCTTTACAGACATCATCGCCATAAGTTGTTGAACAAATGCCAAGACATGGAGTGGTTGATCTATTTTTTTGCATATTTAGCCAAATAATAACTCATTTTCAAATAAAATCTTTGATTTAGTAGAAGCCTTTTGGCTATAGGAGTAAAATGAGCCACGGAGAAAATCATATGTTAAACGAATACAAAGCACACGTAGACGAAAGAGCAAACCAAAATATTCCACCTCTTCCATTGGATGCTGATCAAACAGCACATCTAGTTGATCTTTTAAAAGCAGATCATGAAGAATCAGAATTACTATTACATCTACTAAAAGAAAGGGTTCCAGCTGGGGTAGACCAAGCTGCTTATGTAAAAGCTGCCTTCCTTTCAGATATAACAACTGGGAAATCTGATAGCCCTCATGTATCAAAAGTTGATGCCGTTCAGATTCTTGGAACTATGTTGGGTGGCTATAACATCCAACCTTTAATTGAATGTTTAAAGATTGATGGATTAGGAAGTGATGCTGCTAATGCGCTAAGCAAGACTCTATTAATATTTGATGCTTTTAACGAGATCTTTGAATTAGCTAATACCAACGAGCATGCTAAAAGAGTTATTGATTCTTGGGCTGAAGGAACATGGTTTACAGAAAAGTCTGAAATTCCAGATCAAATCAAATTAACGGTTTATAAAGTTCCAGGAGAAATAAATACTGATGATTTATCTCCTGCAACAGATGCATGGTCAAGGCCAGACATCCCTCTTCATGCATTAGCTATGTTTAAAATGCCAAGAGAAGGAATAGAAAGGCCTCTTGAAACTATTGATGAATTAAAAGAAAAGGGAAATCCTTTAGTGTTTGTTGGTGATGTTGTTGGTACAGGTTCTTCTAGAAAATCAGCAACAAACTCAGTTCTATGGCACATGGGTGATGAAATACCTTGTATACCAAATAAAAAAGAAGGTGGATTCTGTTTCGGTGGAAAAATTGCTCCTATCTTTTTTAATACTTTAGAAGATTCTGGTGCCTTCCCTATTGAGTTAGATGTTTCTAATATGGAAATGGGTCAAGAAATTATCCTTGAGCCACATAATGGCAGAGTATTAGATGCAAATACCAATGAAGTCATTACAACATTTGAATTAAAAACTAATGTCATCCTAGATGAGGTAAGAGCTAATGGAAGAATTCCATTAATCATTGGAAGACAGCTTACAGATAAGACACGTGAAGCTTTGGATCTTGAACCTACAGATGTTTTTAAAAGACCTGATGATGCAGATGATTCTGATAAAGGTTATACGTTAGCTCAAAAAATGGTTGGAAAAGCTTGTGGGGTTGAAGGAATTAGACCTGGAACATACTGTGAGCCAAGAATGACCACAGTAGGTTCTCAAGATACAACAGGACCAATGACTAGAGATGAATTGAAAGAACTAGCTTGCCTAGGTTTCTCTGCAGATCTTGTGATGCAATCATTTTGTCATACTGCCGCTTATCCAAAGCCAGTTGATATAGAAACACAACACAACCTGCCTGACTTTATTATGAATAGAGGTGGGGTTTCATTAAGACCAGGTGATGGAATTATTCACTCATGGTTAAACAGAATGTTATTACCGGATGGAGTTGGAACTGGTGGTGATAGTCATACAAGATTCCCTCTTGGAATAAGTTTTCCTGCAGGGTCAGGGCTAGTTGCTTTTGCTGCAACTCTTGGTGTCATGCCGCTAGATATGCCTGAATCTGTATTAGTTAGATTTAAAGGTGAAATGCAACCAGGAATCACTTTGAGAGATCTTGTAAATGCAATCCCTTATGCGGCAATACAAAAAGGATTATTGACTGTTGCTAAAGAAGGTAAGAAAAATGTTTTTTCTGGAAGATGTCTTGAAATCGAAGGACTGCCAGATATGAAAGTTGAACAAGCATTTGAATTATCAGATGCTTCAGCTGAGCGATCAGCCTCAGGTTGTACAGTTAGACTTAATAAGGAACCAATTATTGAATATTTAAAGTCTAATATTGTCATGCTCAGATGGATGATAGCAAGCGGTTATGGAGATGCAAAAACATTAGAAAGAAGAGCTCAGGCAATGGAAGAATGGATAGAAAATCCAGAACTATTACAACCGGATGAAAATGCTGAATATGCTGAAATCATTGAGATAGATCTAAATGAAATAACCGAGCCATTATTAGCATGTCCTAATGATCCTGATGACATTAAACCTTTGTCTGAAGTAGCTAATACTGAAATTCAAGAAGTGTTTATAGGCTCGTGTATGACTAATATTGGTCATTTCAGGGCAGCTGGAACATTATTACAAAAATATAATGGAACAAAAGCTAGGCTTTGGGTTGTACCGCCAACCAAGATGGATGAAAAGCAACTTATGGAAGAAGGTATTTATAATATCTTTGGCACCTCTGGTGCTAGAACTGAACTTCCGGGATGCTCATTATGTATGGGAAACCAAGCAAGGGTATTAGCTAACTCTACTGTTGTATCAACTTCAACAAGAAACTTTCCAAATAGACTAGGTGATGGCGCTAACGTATTTTTAGCATCAGCAGAGCTTAGCTATAGCCTCTATACTTGCAAAATTACCAACAGTTGAGGAATATCATAAATATATGGAAGACATTAATCCTCTTTCCGATGATATTTATAAGTATTTAAACTTCAATGAAATTGATGCTTATGTTCAGAGTGCTAACAGTGCTGAGATTCCAGCAGTTAATATAGTAAATCCGCTTTAGGCTTTATTGCTTACTATTTTAGTATCGTTACTACGAGAGTTTTGTAATTCCTCAAGGTAGTTTGTACTTACAGGGGTTATATATTTACCTGTAAAAATTGAAGTCTCAAACTCCTCAATGGTAGTATTTCCAACACTTACAGTATCAATAAGGTCTTCTAGAGTCTGATAAATAAGCCAGTCAGCTCCTATTTCTGATGCAACCTCTTCAGTCGTTTTATTTGATGCAACTAGTTCATCTGTTGCAGGCATATCAATTCCGTATAAGTTTTGATATTTAATAGCTGGCGCTGCAGAAGCAAAGTAAACTTTATTTGCTCCAGCTTCTTTTGCCATTTCTATAATCTTTCTACTTGTAGTTCCTCTAACAATTGAGTCATCAACTAACAAAACATTTTTCCCATAAAACTCAAGATCTAAAATATTAAGCTTTCGTCTAACGGATTTTTTTCTTTCCTCTTGATTGGGCATTATAAAAGTTCTTCCAATATATCTATTTTTAACAAAGCCTTCTCTGTATGGAACATCTAAATCAACAGCAAGCTGAAGTGCTGCAGTTGTTGAGCTATCAGGTATTGGAATCACAACATC
>ENA-ORCY01000585-ORCY01000585.1-marine-metagenome-genome-assembly--contig:-NODE-585-length-20913-cov-2.454598_pt1 | contig 20913 bp, 18 predicted proteins | sample MGYA00248634_ERZ508507 | MGnify/ENA primary metagenome ERZ508507 (study PRJEB26178, sample SAMN06266269) | marine metagenome | isolation source: Columbia River Estuary | place: USA:Columbia River Estuary... | reverse complement strand
TTAAACACCTCAATATTCTCACCGTCTCTAAAATTAGACTTGTCTCTGCGACTGTAACTTATAAACGTATGAATTTCACGTAGATTTGCACCTTTTCCCTGAAAAGTTTTGACGAAAGAAGGCTATTATTGACATGCGTCTTGCCTCAAACTTCAATTACTCGATTTTTTCTAGTGCAATCGGCATTAAGCGCTCCACAAACCGACTGTAAGCAAGTTCTGACGGATGCAGTCCATCGGGTGCCACTAAGCTTGGGTTATCTAACCCTTCTCTGGTTATATCCGTAATATAGACATATGAAAGGTTGTTATCGTTAGCGTAATCTTCAGCAAAACTGTTGTACATATCTATTTCAGCACTTATCTTTTGGCGGTCACCGCTTTGACCAAAGGTTGTATATGCGTAATCAGGAATAGAGACTACTATCAATTTACTCTCATCACCCCCCACAAAAGAAATCGCGGTTGTCACTAGCTCAACAAATTCAGCTTCGTAAACACTAAATGGCTTGCCTTGGTACTGATTATTGACTCCGATTAAAAGAGTCACCAAGTCAAAGTCATCTGAGGGGTCTTCAGATGCAATGGCATTCTTTAGATTAGTGGTCGTCCAACCGGTTTTAGCTATCACCTCCAAAGTAACCTCGCTCTGCTCTAAGTACTCTGCTTCGAGGCTACTTCTTAGTTGTTCAGGAAAACTACAGGTATCACACACGCTTTCACCAATAGTGTAGCTATCACCGAGTGACAAAATATCAATGCTCATAGGATCTTGATAACTTCTTCTAGCACCTTCTTCTCGAGCAGATTGAATCTGAGTATCGTTGATGTCATACCCTTGAGCATGCATCAAGCACTGCTCGCAATCATGACCAAGACTCAATACATGACCGAGCTCATGGGCAATAGTTCTGGCGAGGGACCCTCGAACAAAATTTTGTTGAGCTTCGATCAGGAGTGTTTTTTCTGGGATGCCTCCGTCGTTATGCTTATTAGACCAAGATCCAACAACTGAGTGCCACCCAAACGAACTCATCGCGTTACCCTGGGAAGTGTTGCCAATAAAAGGAAAAATATAAATATGGAATAAGTTATCGTCTAACTCTTCCTCTGAACTCCGATTATCAGGCTGCATTAAATTGTAGAGTCGTGGCAATCTCTCAGGGTCAGATTTACCCTCGCTGTCTCTTTGGGAATCTACAATGTACCGGATATCATCTTGATAACCGTCATAGGTCTCGATTGATTCCTGAATAATATTTTCTATAGACCAGTGGATACCAGCCTGTTGCCAGATATCGTTAAGTTCAGGCATTAGAGTCTCAACGATATCACCCTCTGAAACCCAAGATGGCATCGCGTTACCAGACCCATGAATCCACGGATCGTCCTGCATGACATGGAATCTTAAACTCAAATCTATTGCAGATAAAAATCTGGCACTGAGTGATATATCGGCATTCACAGTTAACGCCCTAGGATTTTCGCGATTACCATCAGACCACTGAGTAAACATAAAACCATCATCAGGGGTTGCCGCCACCTCTAAGATAGTGCCGTTTTGATATTTACCTCCTGATGTATCTACCGAACCTCCATCCTCGGATGTGATGGAAACGGTGTAGGTAGGTGGAGCTACGGGCGCTGTATTTGGCTGTTCTCCTCCACCGCCTCCACAGGCGTTAAGCGCAAGAACACAGACCCAAAACACGATTTTCTTCATAAAATGCTGCCATTATAATTATCGATATTAATTTAAATATACTGAAAGAAATCTGTAATGGATTTGTAGTAGCGCTTGCCTTAGGAAAGGCGCCCTAATATTTAAAAACAAGCGCTGATATTTATGGCGTTTTTCGGAATATATCCTGAGGTTTCACTCCTAAAAAATGGCAACCTCGAGGACCCGGGGCTGCCATTTTCTGTGTCTCAGTGTTAGTCTTTTCTTAGGACTGATCTGCACCCTTCAAAGCATACCAACCAATGTAAATATAGCAGAGCATTGGGACAATGAAACTTAACTGAATGCCAATTGTGTCAGCGGCAACGCCTTGAACTAAAGGAATCAGAGCACCCCCAACAATTCCTTGACAAACTAGCCCAGAGCCCTTGCTAGTCATGGATCCTAATCCCTTAACCGCAAGAGTAAATATTGTCGGAAACATAATAGAATTGAAGAACCCAACAGCAAGAATTGACCACATGGCTGTATCACCTGTGGTATTCATGCTGACAACAATCATCAAAATGGCTATAACAGCGTTTGCTGCAAGATACTTGGTAGAAGCAATGTAATTCATTAAAAAGGCACCAACTAAACGACCGACCATAGCCGCTCCCCAATAGTAGCCAACCATCTCTCCTGCCTCCGCAATTTCCATGCCCGCTATAGAACTTTCTGCAAAATAATTAACTAGGAAACTTCCGATGGACACTTCGCCGCCCACATACATGAAAATAGCCAGTGCACCAAGTACAAGGGATCGATGATTCCAGACACTATCCCCTGCAACATCTTCGCTTGTTTCCACGTGAGCTAACTTGGGTAATTTAATCCCTCTGAATAAAAGTGCTGCCACAACAAGAACAGCAGCGATCATCAAGTAAGGCATCTGCACCGCTGAAGCATCTGCAGCCACAACACCTAAAATCAGCATTGAACCAACGAAAGGACCGACGGTAGTGCCTAGCGAATTTGCGGCCTGGGCCAAATTCAGCCGACTCGCCGCCGTCTTTTCTGGGCCTAAGGCGGCAACATAGGGATTAGCTGCTACCTGCAGGATTGTTATCCCGCTGGCTAATACAAAAAATGCGAAAAGAAATAATGAGTAGGCATGAAGGTCTGCGGATGGATAGAACAATAGACAGCCCGTTGCAGTTGTTAGCAACCCGATCACGATTCCCATTTGAAATCCGACCTTATCGATGAGTCTTCCCGCAAATGGAGATACGATAAAATAAGCACCGAAGAAGCAAAATTGTACCAACATAGCTTGGGTATAATTAAGATCAAATGACTCTTTTAAAAAAGGAATCAGAATATCGTTAAGAACCGTAATAAAACCCCAGAAAAAGAAGAGACATGTCATTGCTACAAAAGCAAAAGTTTGTGTTTCTTGTGGCTGGCCGCCAGTTGCTATTCCTTCAGAGCTGTCTTTATTTGAGCTCGACATCATTACCCCCTCGAGTACGCTTTCTATTAAAAAATCTATAAGTGAACGAGGATATGCTCACGCAATCCTCTGCGCAACAAATATACTCAGATTGAAATCCATTTGGCCGCAACATTGCGTTATTTGGTCGACTTTAGGCCGAAAAAAAGGTGTATTTGTCTATTTAAATTGCTGAAATTTTTACTTGACGAATTGACGGCGCTATTTGTTATCAACTCCAATAAATAACGTCAGTGTTGTGTTGACATTACACATGAGACACCTTAGCTTGTGGTCAAGTTATGTCGAGGCTTTGGTTTCAAAAAAAACTAAAAACACAAATCGACATAAATTCAATTTAAAAAGGAGTTTTAAGATGGCATCTAATGCATTAGTGGTTATTTATGGTATCTGGTCACTCTACATAATATTGCAGAGTTAAGGATTGAATCCAAAACACGTGTCTACTGCGTCTAATGCTTGCAGATGATCGAATAAAAATATGGGAGAAGCAGTTTTATCATGAAGAAAAAACTCATTATAGCTGGGGTCATTGCAACCTTAGCCGCACTGGCCTACTTTAAGCAGAGTGGAAATAGTGACGCAATATCAGTCAATATTGCAGCAGCAAAAGTTGAGGAGATCAAGACGTCAATTCTTGCCTCTGGCACATTAATTTACAAAGATCAGGTGCAACTGCGATCCGAGGTGATAGGTCAAGTCAGTGAACTCTTTATTGAGGAAGGGGATAATGTCAGCCAGGACCAAGTATTGATGCGACTTGATCAGCGGAGTTTTAATGCTGACGTGGAGCAACAACAAGCCTACGTAAGAATGCAAACTATCGCTATAGAACGTCAAAAAAAGCAACTGGATAACACCAAAGCGAAATGGCTTCGCAATAAAAATCTCTACGAACGAAAAATGATTGGACAAGATGCATTTGAGCTCATAGACAACCAACATGACTTGGCCAAAATTGATCTACGATCTCGCCAAGAAGCTTTAACTCAAGCGCAAGCAACATTAGACAAAGCCCTCGAGAGGCTTGAAAAAACTGTGTTTCGTTCGCCAATTGATGGAATTGCAACTTCCGTGGATATTAAAATTGGAGAAACCGCAATTAGCGGCACAACAAACATTGCTGGCTCTAACTTAATTACGATTGCTGACCCAGCTTCAATATTAGTCGAAGTTCAAGTTGATGAGGCTGACATCGCTAACGTGCGTCTTGACCAAGATGTTGACGTTTATGCCGTAGCCTTCCCTGATGACGCTCTGATAGGCCAAGTTAAAACAATTGCCACCTCGGCTAAGCGCGCCAGCAATCGAGAAGGCCTAAGTTTTACCGTTAAAATATTACTCGAAAGTGATGAAAATATAGATGTGCGACCAGGTATGAGCTGTCGTGCAGAGATCTTCACAAAAGTTAAAGGGAATACTATTGCTGTTCCAATTCAGTCAGTTATCTTTGAAGAGAGCGAAGGTGAGGGCTCTGATGTGAAAGTTAGGGGTCGACGCGGAGGAGTTCGCATTGGCTCTTCTGGCAACTCGACAATGACGAGCCATGTTTTTGTCCTGATTGACGGTAAAGCAGTAAAGCGTGATGTCGAACTTGGAATCTCAAATGATGAATTGCAGGAAGTCACCGAAGGCGTGGATTTAGATGAAGATATTATTATTGGGCCCTCTAGACTTTTGGGAAAGCTTAAAGATGGTGACGCAGTGCAACTTCGCAAAATCAAGGATGAAGACTGAGTAATGTCAAAAACCAAAGTTATCGAATTACGAGAGATCGCAAAGCATTACATGATGGGTGAAGAAGGGTTTTACGCTCTTGAGAGGATCAACCTAGATATACACTTAAATGATTATATCGCTATTGTTGGTTCATCCGGATCCGGAAAATCAACCCTAATGAATCTGTTAGGGTGCTTAGATTACCCTACCGCTGGAGCCTATAAACTCAAGGGTACCGATGTATCAAGTCTTGATGAGAACCGATTAGCCGAAATTCGAAATCGAGAAATAGGCTTTATCTTTCAGAATTTCAATTTGTTACCTCGAGCCACAGCCTTGCAAAATGTTATGCAGCCATTGGTCTATCGTGGTCTAGCTAAGTCCAAACGTTTGGAAATGGCTAAAAATGCTCTTGATATGGTTGGGCTGCAAGACCGAATGCAACATTTTCCCAACCAGTTATCTGGTGGTCAGCGTCAACGAGTGGCTATAGCAAGAGCATTGGTTGCTAAGCCGGCTATATTGTTAGCGGATGAACCCACGGGTAATTTAGACTCTGCAACAACAATCGACATAATGTCATTATTTGACCGGCTACACGGTGATGGTCAAACCTTGATTGTTGTAACCCACGAGCAGGAGATTGCCGATCGCTGCCATCGAGTGATCACGTTAAAAGATGGCCATCTAATATCGGATGAGTACAACAAATTAGCAAGCACGACTCCACAAAAGAGCGCAGCGTCAGATGTCTAATCTTAGATTTAAAATTATTGAAGGTACAAGATCTGCAGCACAATCAGTTTTCGCTCATCGGTTTCGCAGCTTTTTAACCACACTGGGAATCATCATCGGTGTAGCATCGGTTATTGCTGTTGTTTCCGTTGTTCAGGGCTTTAGTGCTAATGTCAGCGCTCAGTTTGATGGCATAGGTACTAACGTTATTAGTATTGATCGATACACACCACCAAAATCGAGACTACAAGGAAAATATGCTCGTCTTACCTATGAGGATTTTTTGAAAATCAAGCATCAAGTACCCGGTGCAAGTAATGTCACACCCAATCTGCAAATGTGGGGTTCAAATAGTGGTGTTACTTATAGAGGCCAATCTGTCTCTACACGGATATTTGGAACCGCTTCAACCTACCAGAAGCTCGAAGCCGTCTATTGCGAGCAGGGCCGCTTCTTCAACGTAAGTGATGATGAAAGCCGTCGTCGTGTAGCGTTAATCGGACCTTCTCTAGCTAGTAAACTAGAAATCCAAGGAAATCCAATAGGGCAGCACATCTCCATATTAGGTGAGTGGTTTAAGGTTATTTGCGTAACCGAAAAGAAAGGCAAGTTATTTGGTTTCGACCAGGACGATTTCGCATTAGTCCCTTTTAGTGCAGCTCAATCTCTTATTGGGGGTCACTGGGGCTCAAATATACAAATTAGCTTATCTGTAGATAAGTTAGAGCAGGTTCCTCAAGTCAAACGCAACATTACTAGTATTTTGCGTAGAGCCCATAAAATTGACTCTGGAGAGCCTAATGACTTTGAAATTAGTTCTGCTGATCAATTGATGAAAACTTTTGAATCAATTGTTGGTAGCACTACTTTAGTTTTGGCGGGCATTGTGAGTATCTCACTGCTGGTAGGTGGAATCGGCATAATGAATATTATGTTGGTTTCGGTTACTGAACGGACTAGAGAAATCGGCATTCAAAAGGCATTGGGCGCGACGCGCTTTGATATTTTGCTACAGTTCTTGATTGAGGCTGTTTTCCTATGTTTACTTGGGGGGCTAATTGGTCTTCTACTGGGCTTTGGTGCTGGCTCGCTTATCAGTAACCTCACTGACTTGCCCGCAGCAACTGTTCCGATGTGGGCGATTTTACTGTCATTTGGTTTCAGCGCAGGAATCGGTTTAATCTTTGGGATTATTCCTGCAGCCAAAGCGGCAAACCTAGACCCTATTGACGCCTTGAGATATGAGTAGGTTGGTTCGGAATCGCCAAAGCTAACTAGTTTATTCGTATAATAAACTACTATGATTTAATCTAATAAACCCTCTTGGCGAACTTGTTATTTGGAGCATGGAATTGTCACTTTTAGAAGCAATAATATTAGGTATCGTCCAGGGGCTCACAGAGTTCTTACCCGTAAGTAGTAGCGGCCATCTAGAACTCGGCAAAGCGTTGCTAGGCGATACTAGCGTACCCCAAGAAAGTATGATGTTTACTGTTGTAGTGCATTTTGCAACCGCCCTTGCAACACTCGTCATATTTCGAGCCGAGGTAGCTCAAATTGCTAAAGGCCTGTTTCAGAGAGAAAATAACGATGAATTTCAGTTCTCACTGAAAATTCTTATCAGCATGATACCCGCAGCAGCAGTGGGTGTTCTTTTTGCCAATGAGATTGAAGTGTTATTCGACCGTCAAATAGTGTTGGTGGGAGTTATGCTTTGGGTAACAGGCATACTGCTGATAATTGCGGACAACGCCAAAACGACAACTATAGGTGTTTCATTACGTCACTCCATTATTATCGGTGTCGCCCAAGCTATTGCTATATTACCCGGGATCTCACGTTCAGGAGCTACGATTTCAACATCTGTGCTACTGGGTATTGATCGCAGCAAGGCAGCTAGTTTTTCATTCTTAATGGTGGTTCCTCTTATTCTGGGAAAAATAGCTAAAGATCTTATAGATGGCGGATTACAGTTTAACGCTGATCAGGTGAGTGTTTTATGGGCTGGATTCTTAGCTGCCTTCATTACCGGTCTTTTCGCGTGCCAATGGATGATAAAACTTGTTCGTAAGGCCCAATTAAAATACTTCTCCTATTACTGCTTCATCGTGGGCACAATTGCGATTGGCTACGAGCAATTTTAATCCTCTATTGCAGACCTAAGAGCTTATGGGATTGTAAACTCAGACTCCATCTAGGATGAGTTAAACAGTACTCTATCGTTTCCTTAACATGTCCATTTTCATCTTCATCGAACATCGGTTGTAGAAAAAAATGCTCGAAATTCAAATGAACAAAATCTGAGGGCTGATGACCTTCTTGGGGATAAACCAATTTAATTTCATCTCCCTGCTCCACAACCACAGTAGATCCTGATTTAGGACTGACACAAACCCAGTCTATACCTTCGGGTACTGGTATTGTCCCATTCGTCTCAATAGCTACCTCTACGCCTTCGTTATGAAAAGCTTCTATCAGATCTTTATCCAGCTGCAACAAGGGCTCTCCCCCAGTGCATATAACATAGGGGTGGATAATATCTGTAATACTTTCAGGCCAATAGCTCACAACCGCTTTAGCTAAGGCCACAGCATTCTTAAAACTACCTCCACCATCTCCATCTGTACCCACAAAATCAGTATCACAGAACTGGCAAACAGCATCAGCGCGATGTTTCTCTTGTCCGCTCCATAGATTACAACCAGTAAAACGACAAAATATAGCCGGCCTTCCTGCATGCGCGCCTTCACCCTGTAAGGAGTAGAAAATTTCTTTTACTGCATATGCCATTAGATTAAACCGTTATATGAACTCGCTTTAAACTTAAACTTGATCTTGGATGTTGGAGTATCAAGTAACCTTGATCATTCCAGTTGACCCTACTAACTCGTTGCCTATTCTACCTCACGGTGGTGAGAAAGTAGATATTGTGACTGCCGGAACTTGTGTTACTTTTAAAAATTGCCCATGATATATACATGAACATAGTAATGCGTCAAATTTTAAAATTTGGCCTAGAAAAAGCCGCTCAGAGAAATGTAAAGGATTACCCCCAAGTAGCCTGCTTTTCTCATGACATCATATCGCGCAAAATAATGATCGACGGTATTTTTGAGCGTAACGAACTAATAGCTCTAAAGTCCTTTTTAATGTCCGAACCTAACCCTCGGGAAATCTGTTTAGATATTGGAGGCAATATTGGTAATCATGCAGTCTTTTTTTCTGGCCTTTTTGAACAAGTTATCAGCTTTGAACCAAACCATAAAATCTTCCAGCTATTGGCAATTAACGCTGGGCTTGCTGACAATATTACTGCAGTTAACCTTGGGCTTAGTGACCAAACTGATACCTTACCAGCAAGAGTAAATCATTTGAACTTAGGTGGTGCTCAAATAACAGATGCTGCAGAAGCAAATACTGAATTCTCTGTCATGGCTTTAGATGAGTACTTGCAAAACAAAGCACCACGACCTATTAGTTTCATTAAGATGGGCGTAGAGGGTTATGAGCTAAAAGCTCTTCAAGGGGCAACTGAAACTCTGCAAAAACATCAACCAATGTTAGTTTTAGAATTTCATGTCAAAAAAGACAAGACCAAAACTGACGCCATACTGTCTTTTTTAGCTGCTCAAGGCTACGGCTATGCTCATATTTTCAAGCCAAAGTTTTTTTCCCGCGCCAAACCAAAATTCGTAAAAGTTCCACTTGCAGGACTTGAAAACTATCCTACAAAAAACCATAAAATGGTGGTTTTCACGTTTGACTGACTGATCCTGAGAGTCAGTGAAATACTTGCGACTAAACCTCCGAACATAGCCTGTCCCTGTTTCTTCCATCTTCTTATCAAACACTCAGTAATAAATAAAAACAGAACAAGCGAATGCTTTCTTTTTGTCACTAAGTTTACCCTTATGATCCACATTTTATGGGAGACGATAGCCTCTAGGGACTTTATTTTGTGAGCCACTATGCAAAAATGCGAATTCGTATAGATTATTGAAGAAAAACGTCTATTATAGATTGGCGTCTAAACTGAAAAAGCAAGGAGCTATCGGAGTGCTAGATCAATTAATGGAAAAACATAACATTAGCCAAAGTGAACTTGGGAGAGTCACAGGTGTTCCTCAGGCAACTATCAGTCGTTACATAAACGGCACAACCAAATCACTCAAATTTCATAGTCTAAAGGCCTTAGCGGAGTACTTTCAGGTACCGATGGAAGATATCGTCTCGAGAAGAGATGATATTTAAAATAGAGTCATAGACTGATGGGTTTAGCCGGAGAGGCTTGTAAAAAGGGTCCATCCACACAAATACGCTGACCATCTGGAGCAGCACAAGCTCCACAGATCCCCACCCCACACTTAGTTAGGTAATCAATCGCACTAAAGATTTGATCATCTGTGCAGAACTCTCTCTGCACAGCGGCGGCGGCATGTACCATTGGAGACGGCCCACAGTTATAAAAAACCAGCTTGTCTAACTCAGACCGCTCCATCCCTTTCAAACGATCTCGAAGTAACTCAGTTACAACACCCTTAAATCCTTGACTGCCATCATCAGTCGCAACATGCACCTGAGCTATTTTCTGGCACTCTTCAAGGTAATACAGTCGTTCTGCTGTGCGAGCCCCTGTAAAAATCTCGGCGTTGCCAAAATCTCTGGCAAGTTGATAAACCGCTGCTAGACCAGTACCTCCGGCAACTGCCATAATCTTTGCATCTTCAGGTGGAGCTACAGGAATCCCATGAGGACCTCGCACGTAGACTTCCGAACCGACGGGCAAGTCCATTAGTTCATGAGTAAATATACCCACATCGATTACAGCTAACTGAAAAGGATCATCTGAAAGAGCGGAAAAAGGTTTTTCTCCCAAGCCTGGTATCCAAAGAAACACAAACTCGCCTGCTTGGATATTGATTTTTCGATCAAAAGTCAGAACGCAAATATCCTCACACACTCGCTTATTTTCAACTAGAACGACCGGCTCAAAATCCATGTCAATATCGTAGCGAATATGTCCTTCAGCCTTGTTACTGGCAAAACAAATATCAGATTCAAGCTGATTAAAATAACTACCAATATCTTCTGTTGTCATCCCAGTTAGTGCCGAGCCCACTCCCACTATAGTAGAGCCAGCATCTATGAATTCCCTAACATCTGCTGCACTACTCACACCCCCACAACCAAGGATAGGCACTTCCGTAACCGCAGCAATTTCACGAATGCATTTAAGAGCAATAGGCAAAACACCTTTGCCTGACATGCCACCAGCACCATTACTTAGCACAGGTTGTCCGTGGGATGATGTGTACCCTGGACCAACCGTGTTAATAGCACAGAGGGCATCAGCTCCTCCATCCACGGCAGCAAGAGCAATCTCTCCAATATTAGAGGTATTCGGAGTCAGCTTAGGAATTACGGGGATATCAACCACCGCCTTTACCGCAGCAGTCACCTCTCTAACCATATCTGGATCCTGCCCCATAGCCATACCGTAACCCTTAGCGTGAGGGCATGAAAGGTTAAGTTCAAGACCATTGGCAACAGGTGCCATAATTTTTGCCACCTCTACAAACTCTGCAACACTGCCACCAAAAATCGACACTAGTAAAAATCGATCCTCAGGAATAGTAAGCTTGGACATTGACTCCGCAGCCGCTTCGGCACCCGGATTAGTTAAGCCCACTGCGTTGACAAAACAGCCCGGGGCATATTGGCTATAAACCGGTTCGCGATTTCCTGCACGAGGGGTGGGCCCAACACTTTTGGTAGTAATAACACCAATTTGAGGCATCTGATCAAACATCGCCTGAATAATTGAAGTCGCTGTGGTTACAATCCCTGAAGGAATTGTAAATGGGCCCGATAGGGTCTTTCCAAGAAATTCTGTTTTCAATATGGCTCGCCAAAAGCTTGTTAATTTGATGAGGTGGTGCCCTAGCATTATACCGATTCTGTAGAATTAATCTGCCAAGAGTTTAGCTAAGTAACTACTTTATTTAGGGTTATATAATCAAAAAAATGATCCTTTACTGTAATCGTCATTACTCTGGCCAAAAAATAACAGTTTATTTATGTAGATTAGCCCACAATTTCCATCACAGACTGAATAATCGATCATAAATACATTACACTAGTACGCGCACGGTGGTTAGCACGGTTCATTCTAGGCATCGCTCATGTTAATAAACTCTAATCTTTTTAGGACGACAATAATCATGAAACTAAACTCTACCCTAGATTCATTAGCCAAGCCCTTTTCAGCATTAGCACCTTGGATATTGCGCCTGTCGCTTGGTGTTGCATTTTTCCTGCATGGTTACAGCAAGTTCCCACTTCCACCTGAAAAGATGGTTGGGTGGTTCGGAAGTCTTGGTATTCCGGCACCGGAGCTGGTCAGCAGTATGGTTGCTATCGGGGAGGTCTCCGCAGGCATTGGCATTATTATCGGAGGACTTCTGGGTAGCTCTCTCGGACACCTAGTTACCAGAATCTCAGGGGGTACTGTAGTGGTTATTATGGGAGGAGCCTTCTTTATTGCACATTCCGACTGGTTTATCACTGCAAAGTTATTTACCAGTGAGCAAATTTTCCTTTTTGCACTTGGCATGTATTTCGCAATTAAGGGAAATGACTGACTGCCTAAATAGTAAAGGTCCTATTAAATCTGATCGTCCCAGAAGTTTCTTTACTACTGAGGCGTGACATAATACGTCTAAAATTTGAGTTTAACGGCATTCGGAGTTTACTATTACAGTACTGCAGGTATCCTCTAACGCTAAAAGATTTGGAAACAATAACTGATGCGAGTCCCCCCTTTTTTATACAGCCTCTATGAGCGATTTCTCCGCGGTCAGTTGAATTCAACAAAACGTCCATTGCATGTTGGTCTGATTGTCGACGGCAACCGACGTTTTGCTTTGGCAAATGGTTTAGCAACTCGTAAAGCTGGCCACATGGCTGGTTCTGACCGACTCCAAGACTTTTTAAAATGGTGTCTAGAACTCAATATTAAAATTGTAACTCTCTATGGTTTTTCTACCGAAAACTACAAACGAAGTAGTGAAGAAGTTGAAGAATTGATGAGCATTATTCTCAATAAATTTCGTACACTTCAAGCTGACCCACTTATTACTGATGAGAATGTAAAAATTAAAGTTATTGGCAGACGTGATGGTTTCTCCCAAGAGATGCAAGATGAAATCATCAAAGTAGAAGCTATGACCGAGAAACATGACAGCTTTCAACTTAATATCGCAATTGGCTATGGCGGCCGCGCTGAAATAGTCGACGCCGTGAAGCAAATCGGGGAACAAATCAAATCCGGTGAAATAGAGATAGATTCCATCGATGAAGATATGCTGTCCAATCACCTTTACACCGAGGGAATGCCTGACCCTGACCTTATAATTCGCACCTCGGGTGAGGAGCGTCTATCAGGGTTCTTATTATGGCAAAGTGCCTATTCGGAGCTTTATTTTACTGAGGTTTTCTGGCCTGCATTCCGCAAAATTGACTTTTGGAGAGCTATTCGTGTTTGGCAACAACGTCATAGGCGTTTTGGCAAGTAGCATTAGCTGATAAATCCCTAAGATTGGCCGTAATCATAGTAATCCGCAATCGCTAATCCAGCCGCAACACTAGTGAAGGGGTCGTGCTCCACAACCTTACCCGAAAATTGATTTTCCAGTATATCTTTTACTGCCGGGATTAAGGACGAACCCCCTGTTCTGAGAACCAGGTCAATATCATCCGCGCACAAATTAATTTTCCCGAGTATTAAGCTAATTGCCTGCTCTAACTCAAACAGTAAATCAGAAATCATCACTTCAAACTCCCAGCGCTCCAACTCAATTTCTATATCCAACTCAGGGATATCTAATACTGCTGTTTCTTGAATAGAAAGTTGAGCTTTAAATAACTTGATTGCCTCGAAAACCTGATAGCTATAGTTCTGCTTAATCAAATCATAAAGACGCCTAAATTTGGCTGCAGCTGGATCAGTCTGAGCCATACGTTGCATCACCGGGGCTGTAAATTTATTCTGATTAAGCATGTAGCTAACAGGCCAGTTGATCAGTAAGCCTTCAAAGTCTCCAAATGGAAATAAAGTATCGATATTTAGACCATCAACTACCCTACTCCACCGCTCTCCTCTGCCAAGAAGCGGAAATACGAGATCTCTAAAGATGGTTTGATCAATTCGATCACCCCCCAAACCGATACCATGAGTGGCCTCTACAATAAAATGCCTGTTGTTGCGCTTGAGAATACTAAAGTCAAGAGTGCCTCCTCCAAAATCCACGGTTAGAATGCGCTGATCTCCGCCACCTGGATAATTATGTAGGTAACTAATTGCCGCTGCTGTTGGTTCAGGACAAAACTTCTGTTCTTGAATGCCGGCGTAGCCATAGGCCTCAGTGAGGCGGTTCATAGCTATGTTATTACTTTGTTTCTCATTACCTTCAAAATTAACAGGATGCCCGATACATGCGTGATCAACCTTGTGCTTAGGCTAATTGCTAAGACTCGACTGAAGAGCCTTACGAATACCTACTAGAATCGGAGTTACTAAGGCAACCAACCTAAAGGGTCGGTTAAAAATCAATGTCCGATCGCTGTTCTTGTGGCCCAGTAGTCGCTTGGTTCCCCTAAATAATCGGCCTGGCAAGCCAGCGTCATTAAATGCCTGTCCATAAACCTTGCTTGTATCTCCTTCTCCTGCTGGACCATCTTTACTGCCTGCGCTTGTCCTCTCCTCTCCTAATAACTCGGCACTCAGCTCGACGGTTCGTCCACGATTACCGCTAATGTAGTCATCAATAGCCTGCTGTCCAATGACAGTAACAAAGTCTTTATCTAAATAATTAGCGGAAGGCATTATGGCTGCATCGCTTCCAAGTTCGATCAAGCTGACTTTTTTCCCATCAAAAGTCGCAGCAGCACTATTGCTCGTGCCAAAATCAATGCCTATACCTATAGACGATTTATCCTGTGAGATGATTTGCTCCTTAGGGACTTTACTGACGACTAGAAGGGCAGTATTTTAGCGGAAAACAAAAAACAATAAATCAAAAGGTTGAGTCTTTGGCCACAAAATAAAAAAGCTAGATGAAATTCAAGCCGATTAAGCAGAAAACAACCTCTCGAACTGACAACGAAGAAAATCATAGATCCTAACATTGCTTAATCTAAGTCATCAAAGTGGAATTGACTCAAATTTGTTCTCAACTCGATTTTTGACAACCTCATCAGCCCTAAAAATCTGTCCATTCATCGCGATATAAACCCCTGCTGAAATCGCTTGAATCGCCCCAACGGCACAACCAATATTGAAAACCGCGTCATTTTCGGCGAACGCAGCCGGCTGCAAAGCACCGGTCAAAATAATCTTCTTATCTCTAATATCTTCTAACCATGTCGCTGTCTCAACCATCCCGTCAGTTCCATGAGTGATTAAAATATGCTCTGCATCAGAATTCTCGACAGCCTCATGTATAGCTTTGCGGTCTACATCAGTCATATCCAGACTATCAACTCGCATAAGTTGGTGCACAAAGACCTCAAATTCCACATTCATCCGCTTTAGTAAGTCACCTATCACAGGATGTCCTACTTGAAATTCGCTGGCTGCATCAAAGTAAACTTTATCGATCGTTCCACCGGTGGTAAAAATCACTAATTGCTTCATATCTACTCTCATTTACGAATAATATTTTACACCTGAAGTCCACTACTGATGACATACTCGTTCTAGGCTAATAATCAGCGTATAGTGTAATACAAAGTCACTGGCTACCTCTCGTTTAGTTATGCTGATCCAAATAATATTTGGGACCGTAAATAACCTAAATAGAGGAGCCTCAGGTATGTTGGGTGTCAAAATCAAATACAGCGATGACAAAGAAAAAAGCGGGGTTCGCCCCGCTGTCGTAAGCACTGAAAAACGAACAGATCAGTGGTCACTTTTGCTCGTCTCTATCGGCGAAAGTCAGGATCGAAAAGCATTCGCGCAATTGTTTGCTCATTTTGCGCCTCTGCTGAAGAGTTTTGCGGAGGCCAGTCGCCACGAGGGATGGTTTCCGGGGTTAAGTGAAGATTTAGTTCAAGAGGTGATGATTAAAGTCTGGCAGAAAGCTGCAGGCTACAAACCAGAAAAGGCGTCTGCCACAACTTGGATATATACCGTTGCTCGAAATTGTAGAATTGATATGTTGAGAAGGAAAAGTAACACCCAACACTTGCCTCTGGAGAATGAAGACTTTTGGCATGAGCCAGATGAAGAGACACCAGTGTCTTTACTCCGACAAAAGCGTAGCGAGGACAAGGTTCAAGTGTCGCTTGCCCAGCTTCCTAAGGAGCAGGACGAAATTCTCAGAAAAGTTTATCTAGAAGGAAAGTCACACGCCGAGGCATCTGAAGAGCTTGGATTGCCATTAGGTACCGTCAAATCAAGAGTGCGTCTAGCACTACAGAAAATGCAGATTTTGGTAGCCCCAGAATTTAGAGAAGAGATATTATGAGTTCGATTAAACACCACCCCAGCCGCGCTATGCTAGTAGATTTTTCCGCAGGAAATTTGGGGACTGCGGAGTCCATTTGTGTTTCGGCGCACCTACACTTTTGTGACCAGTGCCGCAACGAGTTAATGCGTCTAGATCAAGTTGCCTCACAGTTAATGACTGAAGTTGAGCCTCAAAGCATCGATGAAAACCTGTTTGACTCAGTGATGTCGAAGATAGATGCGTTGTCCGAGGTTCCTACGAAGGTAGAAATTGAAGAAACAACAGAGTTCCCGCACTCTGTTGCAAAACTGATAAAAGAAACAGAGAGCGCACCTAACTGGCGTCGAATGTCCCCTTCAGTTGATGTTGCAAGGGTTCGAACTGGGCAGAAAAAATTTGAAGTCGCCTTGCATAGAATTTGTGCAGGCGGAAAGACTCCACATCACGGCCACAAGGGCACCGAATTTACAGTGGTACTCAAAGGCAGTTTTTCTGACGAACAAGCTGTTTACTCGGAAGGAGACTTTTTGCTTCGCGGACCGGGGGACGAACACCAGCCGATGGGAGCACAAAATGGAGAATGTATATGCTTGTCCGCCCTCGAGGCCCCAATTAAACTTTCCAGTCCCTTGGGTTTTCTAATGAAACCTTGGTTACGAATCAACCCAATGTAGTACCCCTCTGCTCAGGCGTGTCTCCATCTTGGTAGTAGAGAAGCATTGCTTTTTTAAAAATAAAAAAAGGGTCTCCACTGAGACCCTTTTTTATTATTTACAGGTTATTTAAAAGTCATACTGCGCTCTTAAATACCAAGAACCACCTTCATAATTGGCTGCGGTGCGTCTCGGATAAGGTAATCCTACACTCATGCGGTTGGCATTAGGAGCACCAATTTTGTCAACGTACTCATCAAAAATATTTGATCCACCCGCGGTCAACCGTAGGTTATCAGTGACGTCATAGCCAAGCTCAATATCCATATAAACGATACTATCTATCTGAGCTGATGGACTTGTTTCAGCTCCAATAGTTCCTCGCTCATCATAGTGCTCGCCATAAAAGTTCAGACGCGCCATCAGGCTCCATTGCTCATTGATGTTGGTAAAGGTATTAAGCACCCAGCGATTCTCTGGATAGTTATTCTCAATGTCTTCTACCAACGAATCTCTCACTGGTTGAATACCATTAATTAAATCTTGCCCGGTCACATCGACAGTATTGTAATTAAATGCAAGGCTTGCTGTTGTTTCCATACCAGAGAACAACTCCATAGAAGAAGACAACACTAAATCAAAGCCTTGGTGTTCAACATCCATTGCATTAGTGTAAAACGAAACAGATCCACCGCTACCATTCGGAATATCACCCGTACGATAAATTCGATCTTCTACTTCGATTTTATACATATCAAATGTCAAAGTAGTGTTGTCAGTAATATTAGAAGTAAAACCAAGACTCATATTCACCGACTCTTCCTCTTTCAAGGGAGCACCACCAACAGCCAAGGCTGCTGCACTAGTAGGCCGTACCAAACCCTCTTCAACTTGAAGTCCCGTGGTGCCATCAAAAGTAGTAATCAACGTACTCACATTGGCCTGCCCCGGGGTAGGAGCGTGGAAACCCGTAGATAAAGAACCTCGCAAGGTAAAGGCATCATTCATTGTGTAACGCCCTGCCACCTTCCCATTAACTGTATTGCCGAAGTCTGAGAAGTCTTCATATCTCAGGGCATATTGCATCATTAATGCATCGCTAATGTCGTGCTCCAAATCAACATAAAAGGCCATATTATCTCTGGAAAACTCACCCGCATCAGCTGGCTTAACACTGCTCATGCCACTCGTATTTCCGTCTATAGCCGCCTGTTCACCGGGCACTGTGGTGAAGGTTTCTTCGCGCCATTCAGCACCGAAAGCAAGAAACATATCCGAACCAAGTGTTTTACCAAAATCGGCATTAAGATTTGTTTCCTCTTGATCATAGCCACCCATATCGAAATCACGCTGGAAGCTACCATCACTAGCTACTCCTAGACTCGGAGCCGTCGTGTTGTTAAGGAAATAACGCAGTTCATTCGACCCGTGACCAATGCTCACATCATAAATTGTGCCGGTACTCATCTCACCTTTAATTCCTGCCACAAATGACATATCTGTCTGGGCACCATCTAAGAAAGGTGTGTAACCTTGGCGAAGAGTATCTGCTATCCAGTTGTCCTCCTGGCATAGTGCAGCAATCGTGCTGTGTCCAGTTGAGCAATCAGAGTCATAACCGGCTCGATAGAAAAAACGATAACGTCCGTCTGTCTCTGCATAACCACCATGGGCATACAAACTAGCGCCATCACTAGCATCACCTGTTCCAGCATTGAAGAAGAATCGCTCTCCACTAGTCTCTGGTCTTCCCCATGTCTGAACAAAGGGTGAGTCACCAAAGGGAGAATCTGCGCCAACATTTGGAACACCTGCATCGATTAAACCTTGGCCCACAGGACGCTGAATACCACGAGATAAGGCATCGTTGTCAGTTGATTCAAAACTTAGGTTGATAAAACCATCATCACCTAAGGCAAAACCGCCATTGGCCGCCACTTTGACAGATTGTTCACCTTCAAAAAACTCACCGTATTGAACCTGAACTTGACCCCCTTCAGCGTCATCCTTGAGACGAAAGTCCATCACTCCAGCAATAGCATCAGAACCATACTGAGCAGCTGCGCCATCCCGTAAAACTTGAATGTTTGATAATGCGATACTAGGGATCATACCAATATCAACACCATGAGCGCCGTTACCAGCAGCTGGAGCAAAGAACTGCACCAATGCTGAACGGTGGCGCCGCTTACCATTCACCAAGACTAATGTTTGGTCAGGCGCCATACCTCTTAAAGATGTTGGGCGAATAAATGCACTGCCATCACCTGTCGCTGGAGTCGCAGTATAGGAGGGAACCAATGCCTTGAGTGTGTCTGTAAGGTCTGCCTGATTACCAAAAGCAGATAACTCGGCTTCAGATAAGACATCCACAGGCACTGGTGATTCTGTTGCCGATCTAGGCTCATTACTTCTGCTTCCCACCGTCACAACTTCTTCAATACTTAATTCATTCGCATCCTGCGCGTAAGCAACCTGACCTAGAGATGCAATAGCAGTTGATATAGCAACTACTAACATCTTCGCTTTGTTAACTTTCTTCATTCATATTCTCCATAATGTAATTTTTATTCAAGAACTGATAATTAATTTCCTCTTTCATCTTACTATTTTGCCTAATAAAAGAGAAATTTTATTGTTATTTGAATAAATAAGTAGAGAATAATCGAATGTTAATCAGGAAAAGTTATTGAACATCTTGTCCCGAAGTTTAAGTTAATAATTCATTGATGTACCATGGAAAGGGCGAAATAGACGGTTTCGCTTAAGCACTCATAATCTTACATTAATGCCTTGATCAAACATAAATTGCTTAGCCTGCGGAACACTGTACTCAGCGAAATGGAAAATACTGGCTGCTAAAACTGCGTCAGCTTTGCCCAATGTAATTCCGTCAGCTAAATGTTGCAACGTTCCAACACCGCCGGAGGCAATCACAGGCACGGAAACAGAGTCACTAACAGAAGCTGTAAGATCAAGATCAAATCCGTTTTTAGTACCATCACGATCCATACTGGTGAGTAGTATTTCACCGGCACCCAGATTAGTCATCTTTTCAGCCCAAGCTATCGCATCTATTCCCGTTGGTTTTCGCCCTCCATGGGTGAAGATCTCCCAACGACTCGACTCACTCCCTTCCACTTGCTTGGCATCAATAGCGACTACAATGCATTGACTACCGAAACGTTGCGCTGCTTCAGCAACAAACTCAGGATTAGAGATTGCCGCAGAATTTATTGCGACCTTATCTGCCCCCGCATTGAGTAAATTGCGAATATCATGCATTTCACGAACTCCACCACCAACTGTCAACGGAATAAACACCTGGCCAGCCATTCGCTCAACAGTATGCAGCGTGGTATCTCGTCCTTCATGACTAGCAGTGATATCAAGAAATGTTATTTCATCGGCACCCTGCTGATTGTAACGACGCGCCACCTCAACTGGATCTCCAGCATCTCGAATATCAACAAACTGAACACCCTTAACAACTCGGCCTTTATCAACATCAAGACACGGAATTATCCTCTTAGAAAGCCCACGACTCACTCGCTTTTGCTCTTTAAAAAATGGCCCAATTTGCCCGCTTTAGTAGACAAATATTGAGCATTGTGAGGATTACTATCTGTCTGAATGGGCTTGCGCTCTGCAATCTCAAAACCAAGATTTTCTAGGGCTTTAATTTTTCGCGGGTTATTGGTCATTAGATATAACTTCTTTGCTCCAAGATGATTTAGCATGGGCGCACAGATAGCGTAGTCTCTTAAGTCAGCTCCAAACCCAAGTCTTTCATTGGCTTCCACCGTGTCGGCTCCCGCATCCTGAAGATTATAAGCCCGAATTTTATTCACTAAACCGATACCACGACCTTCTTGGCGAAGATACAAAATCGCCCCGCGACCCTGCTGCGAAATGCGCCTCAGAGCTTCATTTAATTGTTCTCCACAATCACACCGGAGACTACCTAGCGCATCACCGGTCAGACACTCTGAGTGGATACGTATTAGTAAAGGTTCATCGGAGCCACAGTCGCCCATTGTGATGGCAATGTGCTCCTTGCCTTTGAAGGGATCTTCAAAGCCATGGATATCAAAAATACCCCAACGAGTAGGCAACTTTGACGATT
>ENA-ORCY01000579-ORCY01000579.1-marine-metagenome-genome-assembly--contig:-NODE-579-length-21147-cov-2.553156_pt1 | contig 21147 bp, 20 predicted proteins | sample MGYA00248634_ERZ508507 | MGnify/ENA primary metagenome ERZ508507 (study PRJEB26178, sample SAMN06266269) | marine metagenome | isolation source: Columbia River Estuary | place: USA:Columbia River Estuary... | reverse complement strand
TTTCTGCATAGGTCCATGCACTGGGTCCCATGTTCATCCGCGCATGCACCAAGGCCAACAACATCACGCTGCGCATATGGTGCAGTTCCGTGCCTACGGCTCGCCAGTGCCAAGCTGAGGCATGGGCCGCATCTAAAAGTTCGGGTTGATTCAGAACATCGCTGCTGGTTTCGGACAGGTCCCATGCGGCGTTGTTGGATTGCATGGCAAAGAACCTGTGCCAGCTTTCAATTTGGCCGCTTCGTCTTTGAACACATCGACAAACAAGCCGCCAATAATTTTGCGTTTTTGTTCGGGTTCACTGATACCCGCCAACTTGCCCAAGAACAAATCGCTTGCGTTGACGCGAATTACACGCGCATGCAATTTGCCTTCAAACATTTCCATAACCATGTCGCCTTCATTGAGGCGCAACAGTCCATGGTCCACAAAAACGCACGTGAGTTGATCGCCAATGGCACGGTGAATGAGGGCTGCAGCTACCGAAGAATCAACGCCACCGGACAAGCCCAAAATAACTTCTTCGTCGCCCACTTGCTGGCGAATTTTGGCAACGGCTTCTTCAATGTAGTCGCCCATGATCCAGTCAGGGCTGGCTTTGCAAATGTCCAAAACAAAGCGGTTGAGCAAGGCTTGACCTTGAACGGTATGTGTCACCTCTGGGTGAAACTGCACCGCGTAAAAACGACGCGCTTCATCGGCCATGCCTGCGATGGGGCAAGCAGGCGTCGAGGCCATCACTTTAAAACCCTCGGGCAACTGCGTCACCTTATCTCCGTGGCTCATCCAAACCTTGAGCATGCCATGGCCATCTGCCGTGGCAAAGTCCTCAATGCCCTTGAGCAATTCGGTGTGGCCATGTGCACGCACTTCGGCATAACCAAATTCGCGTGTAGTGCCCGCCTCGACTTTGCCACCCAATTGTTCGGCCATGGTTTGCATGCCATAGCAGATACCTAAAACAGGAAGGCCTAATTCAAACACAGCATCGGGCGCACGATCGTCGACTTCATAAACACTGGCGTGTGAACCCGACAAAATAATGCCTTTTAGGCTGCCATCTTTGGCGTAGTCACGCACCCAATCGCTGCTTACATCGCAAGGATGCACTTCACAAAACACATGGGCTTCACGAACTCGGCGCGCAATGAGTTGCGTCACTTGTGAGCCAAAGTCGAGGATCAGAATTTTGGAATGCTGCATGGAACGTTGAGAATCAAAAAATAGTTTCAAACAAAGCGAAGCACTGAATCAATCAGCGCGGTAGTTGGGTGCTTCTTTGGTAATTTGCACATCGTGCACGTGGCTTTCGCGAATACCGGCTGTCGTAATTTCAACAAACTCGGCTTTGTTGCGCATGTCCTCAATGGTGGGACAACCGCAGTAACCCATGCTGGCGCGCAAACCACCCTCCATTTGGTACAAGATGGCCACCACCGAGCCTTTGTAAGGCACGCGGCCTTCAATGCCTTCGGGCACCAATTTGTCGGCATTTGGATTGCCAGTGCTTGATTCTTGAAAGTAACGATCGGCACTGCCCTGCTGCATAGCGCCAATGCTGCCCATACCGCGGTAGCTTTTGTAGCTGCGACCTTGGTACAAAATAACTTCGCCTGGCGCTTCTTCGGTGCCCGCAAACATGCCGCCCATCATGACGGTGTTGGCACCGGCCGCAATGGCTTTGGCAATGTCACCGCTGTAGCGAATGCCACCGTCTGCAATCAGTGGCACGCCGGTACCTTGCAGCGCTGTGGCCACATTGTCGATGGCCATGACTTGCGGCACACCTACGCCCGCCACAATGCGGGTGGTGCAAATGGAACCAGGGCCAATGCCCACTTTGACGGCGTCTGCACCCGCCTCGGCCAAAGCCAAAGCCGCAGCGCCGGTAGCGATGTTGCCGCCAATGACTTCGATGTGCGGGTAGTTTTTCTTGACCCAACGCACACGATCAATGACACCCTGACTGTGACCGTGGGCTGTGTCAACCACAATGGCATCGACACCCGCACGCGACAAAGCTTCTACCCGCTCTTCTGTGCCCTCGCCCACGCCTACTGCTGCGCCGACCAACAATCGACCCGATGCATCGCGGGCCGCTAGCGGAAAATTGAGCTGCTTGGTAATGTCTTTGACGGTGATCAAACCCTTCAACTCGAACGCATCGTTGACCACCAACAAGCGTTCCAATTTGTATTTGTTCAACAGGGCCTTAGCCTCCTCGGGCGTGGTGCCTTCGGGCACAGTAATCAAACGCTCACGGGGCGTCATGATTTCGCTCACGGGTTGGTCGTATCGCATTTCAAAACGCATGTCGCGACCGGTCACAATGCCGACCACTTTGCCGCCATCGACCACTGGAAAACCGGAAACGCCCAATTCATCTGACAATGCCATCACAGCGCGTACTTTGGTATCGGGCGTGATGAAAACAGGATCGCGCAACACGCCTGATTCGTAGCGCTTGACTTTCAAGACCTGCGCCGCCTGCTCTTGAGGCGTGAGGTTTTTGTGAACAATGCCAATGCCGCCTTCTTGCGCAATGGCGATGGCCAAGCGCGATTCTGTGACGGTGTCCATGGCCGCAGAAACCAGAGGCAAATTCAACCAAAGTTTGCGTGTGAATTGCGTGGAAAGGGACGTGTCCTTGGGCAGAACTTGAGAGTAGGCTGGCACCAGCAACACATCGTCGAAAGTGAGGGCTTTACCGAGCAGGCGCATAAGGGAGGGCTCCAAAAAAAGGATTGTACCCTCGTCACTGCCTTGGGGCGCACCACTCCAAAAGCCTAATAGCCGGCTACAGCCCCAATTCTGCGTCTAGCAAAAAGACCTGTTCTGCCTTTGCCCTGCCCTTTAAATCTCTTTTTTCGAGCCATTTTGGGATCTACCAAAAGTGGGCGGTAAATTTCCAAACGATCGCCTGGCTTAAGGGCGGAAGTCCTTTGGACAATGCGGCCCCAAATTCCCAGCCCGCGCTCATCTTCAAAAGAAGTCTCAAGGACTTGGAGATGGTCATGCAACTCAGGGCGCAATTTCAAACACTGAATGGCGTCAAATACCGTGCAGCCTTCAGGCAAGGTCAAGCTCAGGTCAATCATCTGCCTGGCTTCGGGACTGAAAAGGCATTGAATTTGCATCATGCGCTGTCAGATCCGTAAACTTGTTCGGCACGCTTCACAAAGGCATCGACCAAGCTAGCGGCTATTTTGTCAAACACGGGGCCCACCACAGCGGCCAAAGTGGCGCTTTCAAAACCATATTCAAGAGACAGGGTGACCTTGCAAGCGCGCTGAGAATTGTCGCCCACGGGGTCAAAGGTCCAAGTGCCATCTAATTTAGAAAATGGCCCCTTGACCAATTTCATTTGGACCTCGTGATTTTCAACGTGTGTGTTGTGAGTGACAAAAACTTGGCTGAAACCCGCTAAGCCAATTCCAACCTCGGCATCCATTTCATGCTCAGTGAATTTCAGCACTTTGGAGTGACTGCACCAGGGCAAAAATTGGACGTATTGGTCAACATCCGTCACAAGACGGTACATTTCCTCTGGGGTGTACCAGATGAGAACAGATTTGAGGAGTTTCTTCATACAATAAGACTAATTCTGTAGATTGTAATTTCTCAGAGGCCTCTCTTGCAAATACAACAAACATAAGTACTTCGCAGTCTCTCACACATGGCTACGCCACCTTCAAAAAACAAAGGCCCAGGTAAATCTGGCCTGATTGCCGAAAACAAAAAAGCCGCCTTTGACTACTTTTTTGAGGAACGGCATGAGTGCGGCATGGTGCTTGAAGGTTGGGAAGTAAAAGCTGTCAGGGAAGGCAAGGTTCAACTGACAGATGGTTATGTGGTCATTCGCAACAAAGAGATGTACATCATCGGTTGTTTGATCAACCCCCTTAAAACCGCCTCAACGCATGTCAACCCAGAAGCGGCCCGCACCCGCAAGCTGCTTTTGAAGCGCGAGGAAATTGACCGCCTCACCAGCAAAGTCGAACAGAAGGGTTTCACGCTGGTGCCTATCAATCTTCATTGGAAGACAGGCTTCATCAAGTGCGAAGTTGCGCTTGCCAAGGGCAAGGCGGAACACGATAAACGCGACACCATCAAAGATCGCGAGGGCAAGCGCGAGGTAGAGCGGGCCATGAAAAGCCGCAACCGCTAAGCTGCGCTCAGTTCAAATGACGCAATGGATGCGTCTCTGGCGTCCAAGGACTTTCGAAAAAAAGCGGCCACTCGTCTTGAGCAACATCGGCTATTTGCGCATGCGCCCACTTAGGATGGTGATCTTTGTCAATGGCCAACGCGCGAATGCCCTCCACTGTCTCACTCTTTTGAAGCAAGTGAAAACAGTGGTGCACCATGTCGCGTTCCATGCGCAAATCGTCGGCCAAGCCCATGCTGCGTGCTTTGCGAATTTGAGCCAAGACCACATGCACCATGAGGGGCGAAGCCTTGTTAAGACTGGCCAGTGTTTGAAGCGCCCAAGCAGACTTTTCTTGCTCTAAGGCTAAGCTGATTTCCAAGGGGCTAGAAAGTGCAAAGCATTTGTCGATGGCCGCTTTGTCAGGGAACTGCGCAGGCTCAAACTTTGTAAATTGGCTTTGCACCCATCGCTCTACTGCTTCACCACTTTCAAAGGGCGTGCTGAGCAATGTTTTCCAGATGAGCGGCAACCTTTGGGCCTCAATCAGGCCATCGGCAAGTCCAGCCAAGATGGCCTGATGGCCATTGATTTTTTGTCCAGTGAGTCCTAAATACTCCCCCAGATGACCTGGGCATCGGCTGAGAAAATAACCGCCACCCACATCTGGAAACAAACCAATGTGCGTTTCAGGCATGGCCATCTGCGTTCTGTCTGTCACGATGCGCACACTGGCGCCCTGACTGATGCCCATGCCACCGCCCATCACCACACCATCCATAAAAGCAAGGTAAGGTTTGGAGTAGGTGTGAATCAAATGGTTCAAAGCATATTCTTCTGTGAAGAAGTCGCCTAGGCTGTCATCACCTGCCAGAGCCGCTTGATGGAAAAAACGAATGTCGCCGCCAGCACAAAAATGTCCAAATGCCTCTTCTTTGCCCTGCCCCCGAACCAGCACAGCTAAGACCTGCGGGTTGTTCTGAAATTCCAGCAAGGCATTGGTCAGCAAGCGCACCATGTCAAGCGAAAGCGCATTCAAGGCCTTGGGTCGATTCAAGGTAATGCAACCCACACGCCCCGACACTTCATGCCTAACAAGGGCTTCAGCATTCATTGAAGGATTGCTCACATTCACATCAGACATTGCGTTGTCTCCATCCAAACCATTCATTGGCAAACAAGGCTGCAATGACCAGGCTACCACCGATTAAAACACTGAGCTGGGGCTCTTCGTTGGCGCCCCACCAAGCCAAAGCAATACCGAAAATAACTTCCAGCAATGCCAACAAAGAAACTTCGGGCGCCTTTAACACCCTAGCGCAGATGACTGACAGCGTACACGGAATTGCCAATTGCACAATGCCCAATAAGGCGAGCAAACTGATGTCGTGTGCGTTGGCTTGTAAGGGCCAAGCCATTGGCAGAGTCAGGATGCTAGAGATGATGGCACCCAATAGAACCGCTGGAACCAAGTCAATGGAAACGCCCGATTTTTGACTTAGGTGGGTCAAATTCCATTGCGTCGCTCCCGCCAAGGGGACAAACAGTGCAATACCGACGCCCAACAGAAAATTGGGGTCTCCCAATTGCAATTGGCTCACAAACATCATGGCAATGCCAGCGCCTGCAACGCCAATGGCAATCCATGTGCGAAGTGGCAGGCGGTGAGAAGTAAAAAGCCAGGCGCCAAGTGCAGTGAGCAAAGGCCCACATGCCAAAGTAATCAAGACATTGGCAACGGCTGTGAGTGTAATTGCCATCATGAAAGCTGTGAACATGATGCACCAGCACACACCTGACAACCAAAAATAGCGATTGCGCCAAGGTAGCCGTTTCCAGACCCCCAAGCCTTGCCATGCAGTCAAAATAATCACCAGACCAAGCACAGTGAATGCGCTACGCCAAAAGGTCACTTCAAAGCCCCGCGCTTGATCAAGGTGCCTTGTGACGACGCCCGCAATGGACCACATTGCGGTGACCAGCACCATCAAGGCAACTGCGTGACCGTGCTTGAGTTTGAGCACTTTGGGTGCTTGTAAAGATTATCGACTTGATCGCAAATTAAGCGCGACCAGCCTTCTTGCGCTCGTGCTCTTTCAAGAAGCGCTTGCGCAGACGAACACTCTTAGGCGTGATTTCAACCAACTCGTCATCGTCAATGAACTCAACGCCGTACTCAAGCGTCAGGTCAATGGGCGGCGTAATTTTGATGGCGTCCTCTTTGCCAGAGACGCGGAAGTTGGTGAGCTGCTTTGTACGCGTGGCATTCACCACCAAATCGTTGTCACGGCTGTGGATACCCACAATCATGCCTTCGTACACAGGGTCATTGGCCTTGACAAACATGCGACCGCGATCGTCCAACTTGCCCAAGGCGTAAGTGAAGATTTCACCGTCGTCCATGGAAATCAGCACGCCGTTTTTACGGCCACCAATTTCACCTTTGTGCGCTTCATAGCTGTCAAAGATGTTGGAAATCAAACCAGAGCCACGTGTCAAGTTCAAGAACTCGTTGGTAAAACCAATCAAACCACGGGCAGGAATGCGGTATTCCAAACGCACACGGCCGCGGCCATCGGGTTCCATGTTCACGAGTTCGCCTTTGCGCTCACCCAAGGCTTGCATCACGCCGCCCTGGTGTGTTTCTTCGATGTCGGCTGTCACCAACTCGATAGGCTCATGACGCTCACCATTGACGTCGCGGTAAACCACGCGGGGTTTAGAGACTGCCAGTTCGTAGCCTTCACGGCGCATGTTTTCGAGCAAGATGGTGAGGTGCAATTCACCCCGGCCTGCCACGTCAAAGATACCTTCTTCATCGGTTTCTTTCACGCGCAAAGCAACGTTGTGTTGAAGTTCTTTTTGCAAACGATCCCAAATTTGACGGCTGGTCACGTACTTGCCTTCACGACCGGCCAAGGGGCTGGTGTTCACGCAGAAGTTCATGGTCAGTGTGGGCTCATCGATTTTGAGCATGGGCAAGGGTGCTGGATTTGTGGGGTCAGTGACTGTGACGCCAATGTTCAAATCGGCAATGCCGTTGATGAGCACAATGTCACCAGGGCCAGCTTCGGTCACTTGCACACGCTCCAAGCCACGAAACGTCAGAACTTGATTGACGCGGCCTTTGATGGCAGAGCCATCAGGGCCTTCCATGACCGTGATATCCATCATGGGTTTGATGGTGCCTTGGCTGATGCGGCCCACACCAATGCGGCCCACAAAGGTTGAAAAATCCAGTGCTGAAATTTGCAATTGCAAAGGTGCTTCTGGGTCACCTGCTTGTGCGGGCACATGGCTCAGTACAGTGTTGAAAAGTGCAGACATGTCAGGACCCCACTGCTCGCCTGGCGCACCCTCTGTCATTGATGTCCAACCGTTAATGCCAGAGGCATACACCACAGGGAAATCCAGCTGTTCGTCAGTAGCGCCCAATTTATCGAACAAGTCGAAGGCCTGATTCACCACTTTGTCGGGGTTGGCGCCCGGCTTATCAACCTTGTTAACCACCACGATAGGCTTGAGACCCAAAGCCAAAGCTTTTTTGGTCACAAAACGCGTTTGGGGCATGGGGCCTTCTTGCGCATCAATGAGCAACACCACACCGTCCACCATGGACAATGCGCGCTCTACTTCACCGCCAAAGTCGGCGTGGCCTGGGGTGTCAACGATGTTGATGTGCGTGCCTTCCCAGCTGACGGCACAGTTTTTGGCCAAGATGGTGATGCCACGTTCGCGTTCGATGGCGTTGTTGTCCATGACGGTGTCGACCACTTTTTCGTGTTCGGCAAATGTGCCGGACTGACGCAGCAGTTGATCAACCATGGTGGTTTTACCGTGGTCAACGTGGGCGATGATCGCGATGTTACGAATTTGTCTAGTCATGCTAAGGTCTTCTCCAAAATTGATTGAATCTCTAGGGGGCTTAGCAAGCGCCCCGGAATAAGTTCACCAGCTTTCACATGCGCAGAGCCCAAAAGCGCGCGCGGTGAATCGCCGTACACAGCAACATGCAAGTTGTCGGGCCAATCGCCCCGACGGCGCACGCCGCTTAAGAATCTGCCAGCATCATCTGCGGGCAAGGTGACAGGGGTATGACCGTCGAGCAAAGCGTCGACGGGCAACAATTTCATTTCTCGATCTGCTTCAGGCAAAGCTTCTAATTCTTCAAGGCTGATGCATTCGGCAATACCGAAAGGGCCGGTTTGAATGCGGCGCAATGCGCTGAGGTGCGCACAGGTGCCTAGTGCAACGGCAATGTCTTCGCCCAAGGTGCGAATGTAGGTGCCCTTGCTACAAGTCACTGTCATTTTCAAGCGACGCTGCGCATTGACAGGTGCAATTTCTTCTAACGCTAACTTGTGAATGACGATATGCCTTGCTTCGCGCTCTACTTCAATGCCAGCACGCGCGTAGTCGTACAAGGCTTTGCCGTCCTTTTTCAAGGCGCTGTACATCGGTGGAATTTGATCAATGGGTCCAGTGAACTTAAGCTGCACCTGCTGAAGTTGTTCAGGCGTCAAGTTCACAGGCTTTTCGGCAACAACTTCACCCTCTAAATCGCCTGTGCTGGTTTGAACCCCCAAAACGGCAATGGCTTCATAGGTTTTGTCAGCGTCTAAATGCAGCTGACTGAACTTGGTGGCTGCGCCAAAACACAGTGGTAAGACACCCGTGGCCAGAGGATCTAAGGTGCCTGTGTGCCCTGCTTTTTCAGCGCGCAACAACCACTTTGCTTTTTGCAAAGCATCGTTACTCGACAAGCCATATGGTTTGTCTAGCAACAGCACCCCATGCACAGGGCGCCGTTGCACCCTGGTGCGTGGCGCGTTCATGTCAGACCTCGTCTTTGGAACGTGAAGCCACTGCCTTGGAGATCAAGGCATTCATGTCCGATGCACGCTCGGTGGTGCGATCAAAAATGAAATGGAGTGTGGGAACCGTGTGAATTTGCAAACGCTTGAACAAGCCATTTCGCAGAAAACCAGCCGCAGCATTTAAGCCTTCGGTAGCCTCCTCTGGCTTGCCCGTGATAAGGCTGAAAAACACCTTGGCATGTGCGTAGTCGGGGGTGACCTCAACTGCATTCAAAGTGACCATGCCCACACGGGGATCTTTGAGCTCGCGCGCAATCAGCTCCGACAGATCCCTTTGGATCTGGTCGGCCACGCGAAATCCGCGATGGGCTGAGCTGGTAGGTTTGCGAGCCATGGTGACTGATTGATTGTCTGATGGGTTAAGTTAAATCGTCCGCGCGATTTCTTTAACTTCAAAGAACTCGAGTTGGTCGCCCACTGAAATGTCGTTGTAGTTTTTGAGTTTGATACCGCACTCGAAACCTTCTTTGACTTCGCGAACGTCGTCTTTGAGGCGTTTGAGTGAGTCAATGTCGCCGGTATAAATAACCACGTTGTCGCGCAGCAGACGGAACCTGGAAGAACGCGTAACCTGACCGGTGGTGACCATACAACCCGCAACCGTACCAATTTTGGATGCCACAAACACGGTCCGAATTTCGGCCATGCCAATGACTTCTTCTTTTTGCTCGGGTGCCAACATGCCAGACATGGCGGCTTTCAGTTCATCGACAGCGTCATAAATGATGTTGTAGTAATTGATGCTGACGCCGTTGCTTTCGGCTTGTTTGCGCGCGCCTGCATCGGCACGCACATTGAAGCCAATGACGACCGCTTTGGATGCGATGGCCAAATTGATGTCGGACTCGCTGATACCACCCACCGCGGCATAGACCAATTGAACCTTGATCTCGTCGGTAGACAGTTTGAGCAAAGAAGCGGCCAAGGCTTCTTGTGAACCTTGTACGTCTGCTTTGACAATGATGGGCAAAGTTTTGACTTCGCCAGCACTGATGTCTGTGAACATGTTTTCCAACTTGGCGGCTTGCTGCTTGGCCAGTTTGGTGTTGCGGAATTTGCCAGCACGGTAAGTGGCAATTTCACGGGCGCGACGTTCGTCATTGAGAACCATGAATTCGTCACCGGCTTGTGGCACTTCCGTCAAACCCTGAATCTCGACAGGAATAGAGGGGCCAGCCGATTTGATGGCCTTGCCGTTTTCGTCCAACATGGCTCGAACACGGCCAAATGTTTGACCCGCCAACACCACATCGCCGGTAGACAAGGTGCCCGACTGAACAAGTATGGTGGCCACAGGACCACGGCCTTTGTCCAAGCGCGCTTCAATGACCAAGCCTTTGGCAGCTGCAGCCACAGGCGCACGGAGCTCAAGCACCTCAGCTTGCAACAATACTTGCTCTAGCAAAGCATCAATACCGGCACCTGTTTTGGCGGAAACTCCCACGAAGGGTGACTCACCACCAAACTCTTCAGGCACCACTTCTTCTGCGACCAACTCGCCTTTGACGCGGTCGAGGTTGGCATCGGGCTTGTCAATTTTGTTGATGGCCACAACAATGGGCACACCCGCTGCTTTGGCATGCTTGATGGCTTCTTTGGTTTGCGGCATCACGCCGTCATCGGCGGCAACCACCAAAATGACGATGTCGGTGGCTTGTGCGCCACGTGCACGCATGGCCGTAAAGGCTTCGTGGCCTGGGGTGTCCAAAAAGGACACCATGCCACGATCTGTTTGAACGTGATAGGCACCAATGTGCTGAGTAATGCCACCGGCTTCGCCAGACGCCACTTTGGCACGGCGAATGTAGTCAAGCAGAGAAGTTTTGCCGTGATCAACGTGTCCCATGACGGTGACCACTGGCGCACGTGGCAACAATGGCGCATCACTTTGTGACACTTCTTCATCGGTAAATGCTTCTGGATCGTCTAGCGCAGCAACCACGGCTTTGTGGCCCAACTCTTCCACCAAAATCATGGCGGTGTCTTGGTCCAAAGGCTGGTTGATGGTGACCATCTGACCCAGTTTCATGAGCTGCTTGATAACCTCAGAAGCCTTGATGGCCATCTTGTGAGCCAACTCGGCCACGGTGATGGTTTCTGGCACATGGACTTCAATGATGCGAGTTTCGGCAGGAGCCGCTTGCACATGCTCTTCGCGATCACGCTCGTTGCCTCTGCGATTTTTCGGACCACCGCGCCAATTGTTTCTTCCAACGCCACCGCTGGTATCGCCACGTGTTGGAATGGCTTTCTTTTTGGCAGGATCACCTGCCCAACTTGACGAAAGCTTGGCAGATTTAACTTCCTTGTTGCCGCCTGGTGCAGCATCTTTGGCTTCTGTTGCAGCAGCAACTTTTTTGGAGACAGCGCCAGGCACTTGAGCTGGCTTGTGAAGCGTTCCTTTGGCAGCTTTTGGATCAACTTTAGGAACTTCTTTAGGGGGTGCCTTTTTAGCCGGACCACTCATCATGGCGCGAATGGCTTCTGCTTCTGCCAACGCTTTATTGCGGCGTTGGTTTAGATCACGTTCCCGAAGTGCTTCATCTTCAATGATGGCTTTTGCATCGGCATCTGCCTGATCTTCTGCAGCTTTGATCTTGGCTACCTTATCAGCTTTGACCAAAGCCTCAGCATTCACGCGATCGTTTTCGGCAGATTGGGCAATAGAGGGATCAACAGGCTTAGAAGCGGCATTGATGCTGTCTGCCTCGTGCTGAGCAGCTGCGACTTTGGCACTGCGAATGGCAGCGGCTTGAGCCACAAGTTCTTCGGGTGATGGCACTGCAGCACCGTCATCGGGTTCAGAGGCTTGCTTGACCTTAGCCTCTTCGCGTTTGGCCAGTTCCTTGGCCTCACGATCACGGCGTTTCTCGGCCAATTCTTCTTCTTGGCGCCTTAATAACTCGGCCTGACTGCGGGCTTCCTCTTCGCGCCTTGCCAATTCGGCATGGTCGATGAGGGGTGCTGCAGGCTCGGCAGCCGACGTCGATGTTGTTTCGACTTCGTCATCACGCTTGATGAATGTGCGTTTTTTACGCACTTCAACTTGAATGGTTCTTGCTTTGCCAGTGGCATCGGCTTGTTTGATTTCGCTGGTGGATTTTTTCACCAACGTGATCTTTTTACGCTCGCCGGCGACAGTGCCATGACTGGCTTGCAAATAGCTCAAAAGCTTTTGCTTGTCGTTTTCAGTCAGCGCGTCGGTGGCCGCTGACTTGTCGACACCTGCTGAGTGCAACTGCTCTAGCAAGGTATCTGGTGATTTTTTGAGTTCGCTAGCGAACTCGGCGACAGTATTACTGGACATATGGGGTTCTAGCCTCCTTGAGATTAGGCCTGACCAGCGAACCAATGTTCGCGGGCTTTCATGATCAGGGCGGTGGCTTCACCATCGGTTTGTCCGGTGATGTCGGTGAGTTCGTCAGTGGCCAAGTCGGCCAGATCGTCGCGTGTATTGACACCCGCTTCAACCAATTTGGCAATCAACTCGGGGGTCAGGCCTTCAAGATCGCGGAGGTCTTGAGAGACATCGTCAACACTTTCTTCTCGCACGATTTCTTGTGTGAGCAAAGCGTCCTTGGCGCGAGTGCGCAGTTCATTCACAGTGTCTTCATCGAAGCTGTCAATCTCCAACATTTCTTGGATGGGCACATAAGCCACTTCTTCCAAGCTTGTGAAGCCTTCTTCAATCAGAATGTCTGCGATTTCTTGGTCAACATCCAATTTTTCCATGAACAACGCGCGAATGCCGGTTGTTTCCTCAGCTTGCTTTTGAGCAGATTCAGCGGCATCCATGATGTTGATTTTCCAACCGGTGAGGTCGGAAGCCAATCGAACATTTTGTCCGCCACGGCCAATGGCGATGGCCAAGTTTTCTTCATCAACAACCACGTCCATGGCGTGCTTTTCTTCGTCAACCACAATGGATTGAACGTTGGCAGGTGCCAAAGCGCCAATGACAAATTGAGCTGGATCTTCACTCCACAACACAATGTCAACTCGCTCGCCGGCCAGTTCGTTGGTAACGCCATTGACACGGGTACCGCGAACACCGACGCAGGTACCGATAGGATCAACGCGTTTGTCATGAGACAACACTGCAATCTTGGCGCGTGAACCGGGGTCGCGTGCGCAAGATTTAATTTCTAGCAAGCCTTGTTCAATTTCGGGAACTTCTTGACTGAAAAGTTCAATCATGAATTCGGGTGAAGAGCGAGACAAGATGATGGGCGCACCCCGCAAAGTGAGATCAACTTCCATGATCATGGCGCGAACGCGGTCACCATTGCGAAGGTTCTCTTTGGGAATCATTTCGCTGCGACGCAGGCGGCCTTCAACACGGCCAGACTCGACAATGATGTCGCCCTTGTCCATGCGCTTGACGGTACCCACCAAAATTTTCTCGCCGCGCGCCATGAACTCGTTGAGTAACATTTCGCGCTCGGCATCGCGAATCTTTTGCAAGATGACTTGTTTGGCCGCCATGGCGCCAATGCGGCCAATGGGCAATGATTCAACGGACTCCTCGATGTACTCGTCAACTTCAATGTCCGCAATTTGCTCTATAGCTTCAAACAGCAAAATTTCTTGGTCGGGCAATTGCAAACCTGCTTCATCTGGCACCACATGCCAGCGGCGGAAAGTTTCGTAGTTGCCGCTGTCACGGTCAATGGCAACGCGAATATCGACGTCACCTTCGTAAAGCTTTTTAGTAGCTTGGGCTAAAGCGGATTCAACGGCACCAAAAACGATGTCACGTTCAACGTTCTTTTCACGTGAGATGGCTTCAACCAGCATCAACAGTTCGCGGTTCATGTTAATTCTCTCCTAAGTCTGTTTTGGGCTTACGGCCCTTGAAATCAACCACTGGCGCGAGACGCGCCTCTCTTAATTCATTCAAATAAAACCCAAGCACTTGCATGGGCACTGGCGGACGGTTTTTGCTAACACGCGCACCAGGCTTTGGCTCGGGCGCATCTGACCAAACAATTTGCCATGTATTCTCGGCATCGGCTTTTTCAAGCGTTCCCCTGAACTTCTTTCGCGTTGCATTGACCAATCCAGCAGCGGCCTCTCCCATGGGGGCCTTCAGCGTGATATCAATCAACTCGCCTTCAAATCGGGCCAAGTCTTTGTCATTGCGCAGCGGTCGATCAATGCCAGGCGATGACACTTCTAAACGGCGGTATTCAGCACCGTCTACCTCAAGCGCAAACATCAATTGGCGATTGACCTTTTCACAATCTTCAACAGTGACCAACGGTATGTCGAATCGGTCAACACCTTCCTGCCAAGGGTTGTCGATGGTGATGCGCACAAGACCACCGGCTGAGCGTTCAATCTCAACCAGTTCATAGCCCAAACCGGCTACGGTTTCTTCAACAATCTGCTGCAATGCCACTCGAAATGGATTTTCTTAAAAAGGGTTAACTCAAAATTGCTTCATTTTTCAAAGGATTTTTGAGCAGTAAAAACCCTGCTCACTAATCGATCGGCCAAAAAAAACGGGCGGTGAAAACCCGCCCGTTTGGTCGTGAACCCGCATTCTAATCCATAAATACTTGATTTGGAACGATTTTGTTGGAAAAAAGCGGCAACTTAGGCCAGTGTTTGGTTCAGTTGAGGCACGGCTGAAAGCAAGGTTTTTGTATAAGCCGCCTGCGGATTGTTCAAAATTTGAGAAGCTTCTCCAATTTCAACAATTTCCCCTTCATGCATGACCGCCACCCTGTCGGCCAAATAAGCCACAACCCCGATGTTATGGGTCACAAAAAGAAAGCTGACACCCAGCGAATCTTGGAGTTCTCTGAGCAAGTTCAAAATTTGCGCTTGAACCGACACATCCAGTGCTGATGTGGGTTCATCGCAAACGATCAAACTTGGTTTGACAGCCAACGCTCTTGCAATGGCAATTCTCTGTCGCTGGCCGCCTGAAAATTCGTGGGGGTACCGGTCGAGGGCATCTTTGCGAAGACCCACCTGGTCCATCAAAACCTTCAAGTCAGCCTGACGTTGATCGGTTGACCACTCAGGGTGAAGGCTCTTCATGCCCTCTTCCAATATTTCCTGCACTCGCATGCGAGGATTCAAGGAGGCAAAGGGATTTTGGAAAATAATTTGCAGTTGACGTCGCGAGGCCATCAGGTCTCGTCCCTTCAATTGGAACAAATTTTGTCCCTGAAGAACAGCAAGACCAGTGACCTGGGTTTGAGGCGTTAACAATTGAAGCAGTGCTTTGCCAATGGTGGTTTTGCCGCAACCTGATTCCCCAACCAAAGCCAATGTTTGGCCTTTTTGAATGTCAAAACTGACATTCTTAACGGCCTGAAAGCTTTGTCGCCCTCCCAATACCCCGCCACCCATTGAATAAGTCACTGACAAGTTTTTGATAGAAAGCAAGACTGAATGGTCATTGGAGACCATGCCGGAACGATCGAGCAATGGCGGCAGAGACATGGCTTGAAGTCCGACGTCATGAACCCTGACGCATCGAACATGGTGATCCTCAGTCAGGGCTGTCATGGGGACTGATTTTTCAACACATGACTCTGTTTGATAGGGGCATCTTGGCGCAAAGCGACATCCATGAAAAGTCTGCGTCAAAGCAGGCACCGTGCCTTGAATGGCCGCCAATTGATGGCCTCTTAAGTCTTCACCCGGCAATGCCTGAAGCAGCAATTTGGCATAAGGATGCGACGGCCGAACAAAAAAATCTGCAGCCGAAGCGACTTCAACGATTTGGCCGGCATACATCAAAGCCACCTGATCTGCCATGCCACTCACAACGGCCAGATCATGAGTGATCAGAAGCATGGCCATGCCGCGCTCCTTTTGCAGGCTTTTCAGCAAGTCCAAAATCTGCGCTTGGATGGTGACATCAAGGGCTGTTGTGGGCTCGTCTGCAATCAATAAATCGGGTTCGGCTGCCAAGGCGATGGCAATCATGACCCGCTGCAATTGACCGCCTGACATTTCAAATGGGTAATTGCCCATTCGCCTTGCAGGCTCTGGCAAGCCAACTTTGGTCAGCCATTCAATGGCACGCGAACGTGCCTCATCCCCTTTCAAGGACGTGTGCTGAAGAATAACTTCCAAAATTTGATCACCCACCGTCATGACCGGATTGAGGCTGGTGGATGGCTCTTGAAAAATGATGGAGATGCGACGTCCTCGAATAGATCGCATCTGATTTTCACTGAGCTGAAAAACATCGACATCCGATAATTTGACTTGGCCACTTTGAATGACAGCATTGTCAGGTAGCAAGCGCAACAAAGAGAGTGCTGTCATGGATTTTCCGCACCCGGATTCGCCGACCAATGCAAATGTTTGGCCTTTATGAAGGGTCAAATTGAGCGCATCCACCGCGCGAGCCATGCCCAGCTCAGTTTGCAAATCAACCACCAGATTCTTCACATTCAGTTGCTGGGTCATGCTGCCACCTCTTGTGTTGGCGCTGTGGCCGAACTTGCGCTGCGAAGTCTGGTTCGAGGATCGAAGGCATCTCTGATGGCATCAGCCAGTAAGTTGGCACTGAGCACAATCAGGAACATAAAACCGAAGGCCGTCGTCAGTGTCCACCAAACCAAAGGCGTTGCCGCCAGCTCAGCGCGAGCGGTGTTGATCATGACGCCAAAACTGGCGGTCTTTGGATCAACGCCCACGCCGACATAGGACAAAACAGCTTCAGCCAAGACAAAACTGGAAAATTGCATCACGGTATTGATGAGCACCAAGTGCATCAAATTAGGAATGATGTGACGCCATAAAACGCGAGGGGTTGAGACACCAAAAGCTCTGGCAGACTGGATGTATTCCAATTCGCGCAACTTGAGAGTTTCACCACGAACCAGTCGGCACAATCCCGTGAACGAGGTGATACCTAAGATGAGGCATAAGAAAAACAAACGGGCATCGGCACGTTCTAAAGATGTTTCAAAAATACCTTGATTTTTATCGATGAAGACTTGAAGCAGCAATACCGAGGCTGCAATCAATAGGACATCTGGAATCGATGCAAGGAGGGTATAGACATATTGAATGACCTCATCCACCCAGCCACGCAAATAGCCCGCCATGACGCCCAGCAGCAGCGCCAAAGGCAATACCACCAGCGTAGTTAAACCACCAATGACCAAGGCGGTGCGAACACTCTTCATGGCAAAGACCAATACTGAATTGCCAGTTCGATCAGTACCAAACACATGGTAGCCCTGTGACAGGAATGCCACCCAGCAGATTGCCAGGGTCATGAGGGTGAAAGTGATGGCCATCGAGCGCCATGGCCATTCGGTTTGTCCATGTAGAAATTTAGAAGCAACGATTGCCAAACTTTGCCGACTTCCATAACGGGCCAGCAAGAGTCCAAGCATCAGCACGCCAAGCACAATGCAGCTTGCCCACCCAAGCGCAACGGCAGTTCGTTGGTAAATATCGGCCGAAAGTTGAAGCTCAGGTTGGTCGAGGTGTTTGCCGCCAAACCGCAGGCGCGGATAGTCACGAACTGACACCCCATCACGCTCGAAAGTTTCTTTTCGAAATGCAACTGCCGACAATGGTTCAGAATAACTTCGCTCTCTGGCAGTTGCGAGGGGTTGCAATATTTCATCAAGAACTGAATTGGCTTCAGATGAATATTGAATAGCCTGACCTGGTGCAGATGGCAAAACTTTTCTGTAATGAATGGAGTCTGTGAACGCCACCAACAAAAAGAATCCCAAGACCATGCTGCTGACCATGGCCACAGGCCGTTTCATGGCCAAGCGCCAATTGGCTCTGAGGTTGCGATCTGACCGAACATGCCAGATGTACCAAAGTACAAACAGCAGGATGGCATAAACAAAAATATCGGTTATCAGGAATACGGGTTGCATGGTGCGCTTACTGCAAACGAATGCGTGGGTCAGCCAAGGTGTAGCTGATGTCGGTCAAGATCAAACCAAGGATGTACAAAAATGAACCCATGAAAACCATCGCTCGAACGATGGCAAAGTCTTGGCCTGCAATGGCTTCAATCAAATAACTGCCCAAACCTGGAATGGCAAAAAATGATTCTGTGATCAAACTGCCCATGAACAGCAAAGGAATCACGGCCACCGAGGCACTCAAGATGGGAATGAGTGCATTTCGAAGAACATGAACCAAAAGGACCCTGCTTTCCGATAAGCCTTTGGATCTAGCGGTTCGAACATAGTCTTTGCCAATTTCTTCCATGAAAAGCGTTCTGTTAAATCGCACCTCGCCACCCAGTCTAGACAAGATACCCACAGCAATGGGAAGCACCAAAAAGCGCCAAGCATCCATCCCAGGCGCAAAGCCCGATACGGGCATGAGCTGCAACACACGCGAAAACATGAACTGCCCCATCACGATGAAAAACAGCGACGAAATGGACATGAAAACCACGCACAAAACGGTGCCCCAAAAATCAAGGTAGGTGGCTCTAAAAAATGCCAAGCCCAAAGCCAACACGATCGACACGCCTAAGCCGACAACAAAGGTCGGTAATGCCAACGCAAGAGAAGGCCCAGCACGCCTCACAATTTCTGAAGCAATGTCACGGCCGCTGTCTGCACGACCAAAGTCAAAGGCAAACATTCGCAAAGAACTGTCCATGAACAATGTATTGCTTAACTTTGCAATGCCCTGCTCTTGTTCATTGAAAAACAAAGGACGGTCATAGCCCCGTTCTGCCTTCCATTTTTCGATGGCATCGGGTGTGACGCGCTTACCACCCAATTGCATGCGTGCCATGTCGTCTGGTGTATTGACTTTGAAAAAAAGGACAAAGGTGAGTAAGTTAATGCCAACCAAAATGGCCAAGCCATAGGCCAACTTGCGTGTTAAAAATCGCAGCATCACAAACTCCTTGTGGTGGCAACGCCCGTTTGCACGGCACGCTGTGATTGACGCCTTCGCCAAGCTTGCCAAGCAGGCCAAGCTACTGCAAGTAATAAAAGAGGCAGCACGGCAATAGGCCACCAAATGGCTTGATTCCACTCTTTGATTTTGCTGATGCGCAGAGGGGCATCAATTCTCAAATACGGCAAGTTGTCGCGAATGATGTTGGAGGGCTTGCCGTTACCCACCCACTGATGGTAGGCGCCGCCAAATTCTTCAGACCATCCAAACAGCATGGGCATTTCCTCCTGCATGATTTCAATCATGCGGGCAATCATGGCGGCTCTTTCAGGCGTATCTTCTAAGTCTTTCATGCTAGTCGGAGTGTAAAACAAATCAACTTTATTCATAGTTCTATACCTTTTCAATGTAGACATCTTGATAGCCTTCAGCTTTGTAAATAGCTGCTAACTTTTCTGCTTCACCTTTGGTGAGATAGTATTTATTTGCCTCAACACCACCAACCCAAACTGTATATTTATTCATAACTATAACTCCTTTCCAACTGTATAGATTATAAAGCCAGACAATAATAACACTATTATAAACGCTACGTCAATTATAATCATCTTGTACCTCCACTTCAATGAAAGAATCTAAGTCAGTCGGCTCTGCCGGAACAACTTCTACTAAACTATATTCTGCATTTCTTAAATGCATAGCAGTTTCAGTAGCATCTTCTAAGTCTTGACAGACCATTACATTACCATCGAATATAACTTTATACATAAGCATTGAGCCTTTTTGTTTTGAAGTTAATTTAATAGAGCCTACTACTTCGTAATAGGCTATAAAAATTAACTAAACTTCGTAGCAATCTACAACATTTTCCCATTAGAAATTAAAGACAAAAAAAAGGGAGAGCCGAAGCCCTCCCGATAGATTTTATTTAGCGATAGCTTCTAGAAGCTCTAAGATTTTAGCTTGAGTAGCTTCCATTGCCTCAACTCGTTGAGTCAAAGTTGATTCTTTCTTTGGAGCCTTGGAAGCCTTTGGCTTGGCTTTCGCTTTTGATTTCTTGGTAGAAATCATATGAAGGAACTGCTCTGGAACACAATCCCATTCAAACCATTCTGAAACATCAGAATGGGTCATAAAGCTATCAGAGTCTCTATAGTGCTTATTAAGCACCGCATTAAAGACTTTGGTCAATCCATATCTCTCCGATGGAGAGGAAGCTTTGATTGAAGCAAAGTGGCTAGCCACTGCAAAAACTTGTCGAGCCGTAGCAATTTTGTTTGAGTCGATTGAGTTGAAGTTTGATTTGGCCATTATAGTATTCCTTATTTATTAATTTAAAAAGTCACAAGTGACTTCTTTTTAAATTAATAAATAAGGAATACTTTTTAGTATCTCCATAACCTTTTATAGGTTATGGAGATACTAAGTTCGGCTCTAAGACTTTTAAAGTCTTCAAAGCAGCGCGAATCCCTGTCGGGATTTTCCTTGCAGCTCGAAAGACTTAGGAGACTTTAAAAGTCTCAGGAGGGGTTGATTAGTCGTAGACTAAAAAGCTTGTAAGTCGTTGAAAAGATTGGAAGTCTCTGGAGTAAACCTAAAGGTTTAAAAAAGCTTCAAAGCCTCCCTAGTTTTGTAAACTAGAAAACTTGTTAGCTCTTCTAAGACTTTCAAAGTCTTCAGAGGGGTGGGCATTGAAGACTTTGAAAGTCTTTGGAGTGGCTTCACAGAACTCCTAGTCTTTTAAGAAGCTCTATGGAGCTTTTAAAAGACTAGGAAGATTTTCTAAGTCTCTAAAGACTTAGAATTTTTGAAGTCTTTAGAGACTTCAGGGGGTGGGCAAGCTGCCAAGGGGGGTACTGGGATATATATACAATCATATACATTTTATGGAGATATGCCATGTAAACCAGATAGTGCCGCAGCTTTAAAGGCTTTAAAGGGAGGGGCAAGGCTTGGGAAGTCGGGCGGCTTCCAAAGGCTTTAAAGGGAGTGGGGGTTTATAAACTGCGGAATATACGGTGTATAAGTACGCATATAAGCATTAACTTAAACCTGTATTACATATGCTATAACCCCGGTGGGCTTAATATCTATTATACCCGTAGAATAAGCATCTGTCAAGTTTTTTTCTTGATTATTTTATATATGCTCTCTTTTATGATAGCTTTTGGACAATATAACCTTATATTCAGTCATAACTGATAGTATATGTAAAAAAGTTATAAAAAAACTTGACAAACCTCCATATTACGGGTATACTAG
>ENA-ORCY01000571-ORCY01000571.1-marine-metagenome-genome-assembly--contig:-NODE-571-length-21346-cov-9.059617_pt1 | contig 21346 bp, 19 predicted proteins | sample MGYA00248634_ERZ508507 | MGnify/ENA primary metagenome ERZ508507 (study PRJEB26178, sample SAMN06266269) | marine metagenome | isolation source: Columbia River Estuary | place: USA:Columbia River Estuary... | reverse complement strand
GATAGCGGTTGTCAAAAAACTGAAATTAGTGATGATGTAACAATTACCTGTAGTCAAGGACAAGGACAATCATTAAATTATGATAAAAGCTACTGTATTGGTGGTGTTATAGATGATTTTATAAATACTATATCTCCTAGTGTTGATGGTAATGGTGCTGATGCTGCTGATGCTGGTGCTGGTGCTGGTGCTGCTGCTGCTGCTGCTGCTGCTGCTTCTGCTGCTGCTTCTGCTGCTGCTGTTGTTACTAATCCTAATCCTATTAAAGGTTGCGATGTCGTTTCATTCTCGGCAACTAAATCACCTAAATCAATTCCTAGCTCCATTCCAAATGAATTGGTTATACTTAGCGTTAGTTTCGGGTCTGCTAAAGTAATGTCTGCATCAAAATCTAATTCAGAAAAATCATAGCCAGTTTGCCCTGGAGTCAATAAATAGTTAAGGCTAAAACTTGCATATAAACCATTTGTAAAATTCACAGTTGCTGTTGTATAAAAATAGGGGGCTTTTAAAGAATCGGACCTTCCATTATAAACATAATTGCTTAAATAATTAGTTTGGATTTTAAAGTTAGTAGAATCGTTTTTTGCTATTGATTTTCTCATTGGCTGAGCAGCTACCAAAAGGCTTACTAATAATGCAAAAAAAAGTAAAAAAACTTTATGGCACATTGTTTGTTTATTTTTGGTTTTGGACAAAAATTATTATAAAAAGTTTAAAGACAAGTTACCTTTTTTTTACAAACTTATTGCCTCTTTGCTGCCTTGGAGCATACGCCGGGGTAGGGCCAAACATTTCAGGTACTACTCCTTTTAAAACAGGTACCCCTAATAGTTCTTCAATTTCTGCAAACTTGCCCTGCTCTTTTTCTCCCACTAAAGTAAAGGCTGTGCCAGAAGTAGCCGCCCTAGCGGTTCTACCAATTCTGTGAATATAATCTTCACCATCATTGGGCACATCATAATTAATGACTAAATCAATATCATCAATATCTATTCCTCTACTTAAAATATCGGTGGCCACTAAAATATTCGTTTTTTGATTTCTAAAATCTTGTAAATATTGTTCTCTGCTTTTTTGATCTAAATCGGAATGTATTTCTGCTGCCGATAATTTAGCATGTACTAATTTAGAAGTCAATTGTTTCACATTCGATTTCTTAGAACAAAAGACAATTACTTTAGAATATCTTTTTGAACTTAGCATATCAATAATAACAGGTACTTTTTGTGTATCATATACCATGAATGCTTTTTGAATAATTTGCTCTGGTGGTTTGGATATGGCAATATTAATTTCAACAGGGTTTACTAAAATTTTCTTGGCAAGTACCCTCATTTTCGCAGGCATAGTAGCTGAGAATAATAAATTTTGTCTTTGCGCTGGTAAAAAAGTAATAATTTTTGCAATGTCATCCGAGAATCCCATATCGAGCATTCTATCTGCTTCATCTAATACTAAATACTTTAAGCCTTTTAATTTCACATAGCCCATATTTAAATGCGCTATCATTCTACCTGGTGTGCATACCACAATATCCACCCCGCTAGTCAATGCCTTCTTTTCTGCAACAAAGGAGCTTCCATCTCCACCGCCATATACCGCAATAGAACTTACGTCTGTGAAATAAGAAAGGCCCTCAATGCTCTCTGCAATTTGTATGGCTAATTCTCTGGTTGGAACAATAATTAATGCGTTAATATCTCCTGCTGTATGCGCTGAAGTAAGTAGTCTGTGTAATAAGGGTAATAAAAATGCAGCTGTTTTACCAGTGCCGGTTTGAGCTGCTGCGATAATGTCCTTGCCTTCTAAAATGGGAACCATTACTTGTTGCTGAACAGGGGTGGCCGTCTCATAGCCCATCGCGTCAATGCCATCCAAAATACGCTGATCCAATCCTAAATCGATAAACTTCAAAATACACTATTTTAATAATGTAACGAAGGTACGACTAATCAAGCAGCTTAGTTATGAAATGGGCTATTTACTTGGTGAATAGCGGATACTCTTAGGATGAAAGTACTCCCAAGAATGCAGATACTCTTGATAGCTTGCAATAGGGCTTAAAGACAAACCTTTCAATTTACCATCAATGCATAGACCGTCTACATTCCAAAGAGACTGCGTATAAGTATCAACAATAGAATCATTTATTTTACGAAAATCTAAGGTCATATTATTTACAGTACGGTTATATGCATGAAAAGAAGCGCTATCATTTTCTAAAAGAATTAAAAGGGGCAAAGATGGTAGTGAATCTTGAATGATTTTATTTTTTTCTAAAAAATTCCAATCGTAGGTTTTTGAATCATCCGCATTACTAATACCTAAGACCCAAGATTTAAATTGCCAAGAAGCGGTATCTCTTTTAGTTAAATCACTTTTCGACTTTCCTTTATCATAAGTATCCATTTTAGCAAATGTGGCTGCAAATTTTTCATCGGGTTGAAGTACTTCTGCATTGGGATACTTTCTAAACCAAGCCTGTAAACTTAATTGCTCTGATTTTATTTCTTTTAATTGGTAACCTTTTAAAGGTCCTGCAATACACTCTCCGTTTGATTGTCTCCACCAACTTTTAGTACTGGCATCTTCAAACATGGCATTGAAATGATCCATACCCACTAGTCTAAAAGTTTCTAGTTTCCCATTCACCATTGGGCTATATACGCGTCCTGTTCTACATACTGTGCAATAGGTAACCATTACGGGGGTTTGACCAATACTATCTCTTACTTGATGATGATAGCCAACTAATTGTATAGGATAGGCCTTCTGCAGTCCATTTTCATTAACTCCTATTACTAGCTTGTCAATAGGTATTTTATTTTCTGCAATTTTATAAAAATAAGTATGGGTGGGTTGTAAAAACATTTTATCTGCTTCCATCATAAAGGTGAAAACATAAAAAATACCAATATACAAAGTGGTTAATAACCCCAAACCTATTTTTTCCCAATTTGAATTTCCTTTTATAATTTTTATAAAAGGTATTAGAATAATTAAATATAAAATTATACGAATGATAGTTTTATTACTACCCAAAAAATAAGCTAAGTCAATAGAATTAAATGTTTGACTGCCAGGCATAGGCATAATCAAATACACTCTTAGGCATTCAAAAATAATTAACAAAATAAAACTTAGATAAAGCATCCATTTTTTCATATAAAACTATTTACAATTCATTAGTGTTGTATAATATGTTTATTAAGCATTTTGTTCTTCTTTTTCAAAGTAAGCTAACACTTCTTGCCAATTATTAACTCTAAAATGATGTTTAATATTTACATTATGCGATGCATGAAATAAAATAGGCTTACCTAAGCAGTAATCTAAATTCTTGCAATGATCGTCAATCATGTAATCGGTTTTTATAACGGCCTTACTTCCGCAAAAAATCATATTCTTCCAACTAATAAAAGGAAAGTACTCGGCAAGCCATTCGTGTTTTTCGGCAAGTGATAATGGAAATTCAGTAGCCGCTGACACTATATATATTTCATATTTTTTTCTTAAAATTTGAATAGCCTCCAAAGCACCTGGCATTAAGGGTACTGTTCTAAAAAAACCAGGGGTATGAATAAAGCGTCTAGCAGCTGTTTTATCGGGGAAGGCTTCGTCTTCAGAAACACCTAAAAGGGCCGTCCTGTCTACCTTTACATTATACTCTTTCTCATATAAATTCACCAAATGGGTTTCAATATCGGCTATGACATTGTCCATATCTATGGCTATACTTTTAATCATATTCATTTAAGTTATATTGTTTCTAACTAATTAGCAAAATTAATAGTAACAAAATTAAATCACTCATTTTTATGCTTTAAAATTATGTTTATTTTAAGTAAAACTCACTATTTACATTATTCATTTTATACATTATTCATATTTGTTACTCAATAGAAGTCATAAAAAAGGCCCCGATAGAATCGGAGCCTTTAAGTATAATAAATAAATACAATTACTTTACAATTCCAATTTGTTGTAAGAAAGCATAGTTATCGAAGAAGTCTTGTTCTTCTGTAATTTTGCCATCTACTACTGTAGCAATAGTACAACCAATTACATCTACTGTTTTACCAGTAGCAGGTATACCAAAGAAAGGACCTGTATGTGTACCTTTAAACTGCCAGTACTTCACTACTTTATTACCTTTACCAAATATTTCTTTTATAATAAATTCTCTATTAGAAAATCCTGTAACATAGTTAGCATAGTATGCTTTAGCACTATCCTTGCCTTTAATTTCAGGAACAGTATGTAAAACTACATCAGCAGCGTAGGCTGTATCTAAATAGTTTACATTGCCTTGATTAACCACCACTTCCCATACATTGTCATAAAATTTTACATTGTCATTTTCAAGTTGCTCTTTTTTTGCAGCTTCATTGTTATTTGCAGATTCATTGTTACATGCAAATAACATAGTAGAAAGAAAAATAACTGATAATAATTTTTTCATTTTTTTAGTTTTAATTATTTTTTGATTTCTTAAAGATATGAATTTAAAATAAAAAAAATCAATCTATTTTTTGAATTTCTAGGTCTCCTATTACCCTTGGGATAGCCCTTCTATTTAGAAAACGCTGTTCTTAAGGTAAATATTAAACTAAATGAATTAATTTCGGTTTGAAAGTATGAAAATGGCACCTAAATAATACTATTATGAAAAGCGATATACTCCATAATTTAGATAACCCCAGGCAGCTTGAAAAGCTATACAGGGAAGATGCTTCAAGTTTTAAAAAAGAATTTAACCAAATCTATCCTGGGCAGCAAGACAAGGCTAGTCTGGCCTTCTGGAATGAAAGACTGAACTACGAAGCAGCAAAACCATCTTGGGGCTCTACAACTGAACTGGTAATAGTTATAGTATTTGCTTTATTAGCGGGGCTTATTGCTAGTATACCCAATATTACAGGCATTGATAATGAAAAGTTTTTATTCAGAAATATTTCATTTATTGTATTTCCATTACTAAGTGCCTATTTTATTTGGAAACAAAAATTAGCATTCAAACAATATTTGTTTCCTCTATTAGCTTTTATAATAGCGGCTGTTTATATTAATCTACTTCCAACCAATAAAGAAAGTAGTTCCATTATGCTTGCCTTTATACATTTGCCCATATTTTTATGGACAATATTTGGGTATTCTTTTTTGGGAGAGAACATAAAAAGTAGTCAAAGTAGAATTGGCTTTTTGCGTTATAATGGCGACTTAGTAGTAATCTCAGGAATTTTATTATTATCTACTGTTTTATTCTCTGCTATCACTGTAAACTTATTTGATTTAATAGGTATAAATATTGAAATTTTTTATTTTCAAAATATTATGATTTGGGGTATAGCCGCCATTCCTATAGTAGCCACTTATTTAATACAAACGAATGCTCAATTAATTAATAAGGTCTCTCCTATTATTGCTAAAATATTTACGCCGTTGGTGTTTATTAACTTGTTTATTTACTTATCGGCCATGGTGTACACTAAAAAGTATCCCTATCAGGACCGAAACGTACTTTTATTATTTAATGTATTATTAATGGGTGTGATGGCATTAATTCTTTTTAGTATTGCAGAAGCAGGAAAGGCTACTAAAAATAAGTTTAGCCTCATTGTTTTATTTGGCTTATCTGCGTTAACTCTTATTGTGAACGCTATAGCGCTTTCTGCTATTGTTTATCGTATTAATGAATTTGGTTTTTCTGCTAATAGAATAGCCGTTTTAGGAGGCAACCTATTAATATTTATAAATTTAGTGCTGGTATCCTATAAATTATTTTTAACCAGTTTTAAAAACGGTACCATTGAAGAAATAGAAGAATCTATTGCAGGCTACCTACCTGTATATGCTATATGGACGGGTTTAATTACTTTCTTAGTTCCATTATTATTTCAATTTAAATAAGCATTCTATTTATATGAATGAAAAGGTAGGAGATCAACTAATAAAAAAGCCCCCAAAGAAATCTTTGAGGGCTTTTTATTTAAGTAGCATTTTTATAGTGCCAAATGCATATTAATATCCTGGATTTTGTGTAAGCACCGTCTTTCCCTCTTTCTGAGAATTTAATATTTCATCAGCTGGAATAGGATATAGGTTATGCTTAGGTAAAAATGTTTTACCTACTAAGTAAGACCTTTTAGTAATTACTCGGCCAGTATTATCTTTACCCGATACTGATTCTGCTTTTACATAATCGTTTAATACTTTTTCGGCAATACCCCAACGAACAAGATCAAAGAATCGGTGGCCTTCCATTGCAAACTCCAATCTTTGTTCCATATGAACCGCATTTTTTGCAAATGCCGCTCCGTTTGATGTAAATCTGCCTGCAGGATATAGCCCAACCTTAGTATTAACAGTTGCGTCTTGACTAGCAGATTTTTGAGCTCTCTCCCTAATCATATTTACATATTCTTGTGCTTTATCTAAGCTACCTAATTCAGCCTCGCATTCTGCCAACCATAAAATAACACTAGAAAATTTTAATAGTCTAAAATTATTATTTACTGAACGTCTATCGGTTGCATGTGTTGTAGAGTTTTCTTCACCTACATAATACATCCATTTTTTTCCAGTAAATGGTCCGCCATATAATTGGTCACGTACCCAGCTACTACCAGGCATTTTACCCCAGTCAAGGAAGTTTACACCTCTTCTACCCACCGTCCAATCTAAACGAGTATCTACAGAAACTGTGTTGTCCAATGTAAATGCTTCAGAAAATTTTAAACCTTGGTCGTTAGAAATATCTTCTTTGTTATAGGTATCTGCACTTCCATCTACAGCAGCACCAATAAGAGGAAGACCTTCCGCATCGGTTTTAAAAGCATTCACTAAATTATGTGAAGGCTGATAGAACCCGCAACATCCACGTCCAGGAGAGGTAGATGTGTAAGGCCAGTTTAAGGTAGCTCCTTTGTTACCATTTCCTCCTGTAGTTCCATCATTAATAGAGAACTGTACTTCAAAAATAGACTCCCTATTATTGTTGGTTACTGTTTTATAATTGTCATGGTATTGAGTAACTAAGGATTTTCCAGAGTTCGTATAAACATCAAGCAATTCAGTTTTAGCAGCAGCCCATTTCTTTTGAAAAAGTAATGTCTTACCTAAATATGTCTTTGCAGCCCATTTGGTTGCTCTACCTTTCTGAGTTTGAGTGGCAGGTAAATTTTCAGCTGCAAATTTAAAGTCGGCCTCAATTTGTGGCCAGATATCTACAGTATTTGTTACCAAAACACCACTTGGATTGCCACGATCGTACATTTTTTCATCCAAGTAAGGAACATTACCCCACATTTTTTTTGCTTCAAAATGATAGTGCCCTCTTAAGAAACGCGCCTCTGCTAAAGCGATTGTTTTTTCACTTGCTGTCATGTCTTTTACAGCAGGGTCGTTAGCAATTTGAATTGTCTCATTGCAACGAGAGATAGCATCATATAAATGTTGCCATTTTCCTCTAAGATGTGTATTATCTGAAAGCCAGTTGTACTGCTCTAAAAAGCTTTGCTCGGGTTGGTCGCCTGCATCTGTTCCTTTATAAGAGTCATCTGAAACGACACCTCCAAAAACCCAATTGTCTACAGAGCCATGCCATTGTGTAGTACCAGATCCAACACCATCCAATAAAGAATAAGCACCAACTAATAAGGCATTTACACCCGTTTTACTTTTTAATTGCTCGCCACTGGCTACACCCTGAGGGCCAACTTCCAAGAAATTTTTCTGACATCCAACAGCCATGATAATGACTAGTGCCAGAAGTAAAGTTATTTTTTTCATATTGATCAGTTTTAAATTTATGATTTATTTAAAATTTAAGTCTTATGCCTAACATAAAAGATTTAGCAGTAGGATATGCTCCTTCGTCTATACCCATATGGTAGTCTTGGTTATCATTTCCAGAGGTACGCAAGTTAATGTCTGGGTCATAGCCTGTATATTTTGTAAGCGTAAATAGGTTTTGACCTTGTACATAAATTTGTGAAGAGGAGAAGATACCAAACTTCTTCATAACAGATTCAGGAATAGAATAAGTTAATTGAAGGTTACCCAATCTCATATAAGAACCATCTTCAATGAAGTAAGAAGAAACCTGTTGACTTGTTGCGTCACTAGAATTCAACCTTGGTAATAATGGATTAGCAGTTTCGCCATAAGAACCATATAGCATTCTTTCAGAACGATTTCCTTGGAATACATTGAAGTCAGTCCAGTAACGAACATAGTTGAAGATATCTCCACCCTGTTGTCCTTTTAGAAATATAGCTAAATCAAAGTTTTTATACCCTGCAGTCAAATTCACACCATAAATAAAATCTGGATGTGGATTTCCTAATATAGTTCTGTCTGCAGCAGAAATGATACCATCTTTATTCACATCTCTGAAATTAAATACACCCTCTCTTGTGTAAGTTCCAAATTTTGGTGCAGAAGCTGCTTGCTCAGCAGTAAGAATACCATCTACTATATATCCATAGAAGCTAGAAATAGGGTATCCTTTTTTAGATGCAGAGATTGAAGGAAGACGGGTAGTAAAACCAAATAAAGTTGCATTTGGGTCGTCATTTAATTTAATGACTTCGTTTTTATAGCGACTCAAATTTACGTTAATAGAATAACGTAATTTACCAGCCATCGCCTTATCAGTCCAAGTTAAATTCAAATCGATACCCGTATTGCGCATAGTACCTATATTAGTAAATGGAATGGTACCTTGTCCTTGAGCTCTTGCTATTGCAATTTGTGCAAGCATATCTGAAGTTTCTCTAGTGTACCAATCTAATACTACATCTAATTTATTTTTTAATAAAGATGCATCAAAACCAATATTGGTGGAAGTAGTGGTTTCCCATTTTCCATTCGCATTTCCAAACTGTGTCAAATCGAAACCAGCGGAAACTGAAGTTCCTGAACCACTAATATCATAACCATTGTTTGCTGGATCTGCTGTATATAAAGTATAAGCATTGTATACGTTAGGGATTAACTGATTACCTGTTTTACCCCAACCAGCTCTTACTTTTAAATCTTGCAACCAAGAAATATTGTTCAATGCCTTTAATTCTGTCAAACGAACACCAAAAGATCCTGCAGGGAAAACGCCATAGCGATTTGCTTCAGCCAAACGTGAAGAACCGTCTCTACGAACGGTGAAGTCACCTAATAAGAAATTATTATAATCATAATTCACTTTTGCGAATTGAGAAAATAACCTAGTTCTAATTGCACCGCTTCCTGCATTGGCTAAACCTGCAGCAGAACCTGCGTTAAGATAACGATAACCCTCATCATCAAATGTGAAGTTACTTCTGCTAGCATTAAAACCAAATCCATAGGTACTCACGGCTTCCGTTCCTACAAGCACATTGAAATTGTGTGCACTCTTTATGGTGGTATTATAGTTTAATGTATTGTACCATGTCCATGAGTTATCATAATTATTGAATACATTCAGACTATTGGTATTTCTTGGTTCTGCTGCTTCAATGTTTCTAATGAAATACTCTGAGCGGTTAAAGTTATTATACTCTATTCCAATACTTGAACGCGCCTTTAAGTTTTTCATAAGAGCAACTTCAGCAAATGCATTTCCAAATACGTGGGTGCCCAGTGTTTTGTTGTCCTTGTCTCTGTACAAGCCTGCCAATGGATTGGTAGCATTTCCTAGGTTTAAACCTCGAGGTCCACCAAAGCCATTAAAAGGAGAAAGATTAGTTCCGCCAAGTGCTGCTGGGCCACCTGTTATGTCGTAAACAGGAATTATAGGATGAATACGAAGGGCAAGCATTATAGGATTTGACTCATTGTTATTATTAATACCCGCTCTTTCGTCATAAGAAAAAGTTAGGTTTTGACCAACTGTAAATTTCCCTTGAGTGAATTCGGTATTAGCACGAATTGAATAACGCTCATAATTAGTATAACTAAGAATACCATCTTGTTTAAAATAGTTTCCTGAAAAGGAATACTTTGCTTTGCTTGTAGCACCAGAAGCACCAATTTGATAATTAGTTATAGAAGCGGGATTAAAAATCACATCCTGCCAATCGGTACCTGCTTGATTGGCTTTATTGATGTTAAATCTTGTTTTTCCTAATTCAGGATTATTAATATCATTTGTGTAAGAAGCTGGATCAGGAGCTGAACCAAAAAGGTTAGGGAAAATATAGTCCGCCATTGTCACCCCTCCACTTTCAGTGAAGCGATATTGAGCCGATGGAGAACTAATCCATGGCTTATTACCTGCTCCCACATTTGATTTAAATAGATATTTACCTAGTTCTTCTGCGTTAAGCATGTCTAGCATCTTACCAGCGGTTTGTGTTCCCGAATACATTTCAAAAGTAATTTTAGGCTCGCCAGTCTTACCTTTTTTAGTAGTAATAATGATTACTCCATTTGCAGCACGAGAACCATAGATAGAGGCAGCAGAAGCGTCTTTTAATACTTGCATTGACTCAATATCATATGGGTTAATTTGATTGAGGTTACCTTGCGTAGGAACTCCATCAATTACATATAAGGGACTATTATTATTAATTGTACCAAACCCCCTGATACGTACCATGGTTCCACCACCTGGAGAGTTGTCATTACCAACTACCACACCAGCAGCTTTTCCTTGTAACATTTGCGTTACACTTGCTGTAGGGGTAGCTTGAAGCTCTTTAGCAGAAACTACTGCAACGGCACCGGTGATATCCTTTTTTCTTTGTGCAGAATAACCTGTAACCACGACCGATTGAAGCATGTTAACGTCCACGTCAAGCTCAACATTTAAGGTTCCAGTGGTAACTTTTACGTCTTTTCCAAGGTAACCATTGTAATAAAATGCCAAAGTTTTTTGGTTGGCATTTGCAGTTAATTTGAAATTTCCTTCTGTGTCTGTTGTGGTTCCAAGATTAGAACCCTTGATTAATATTGACACTCCGGATAAAGGCAATTTAGTTTCAGCGTCTATAACTTTACCAGATACAGTTTGCTGTGCCATAGCAAACATTGTAGATAGAGTTAGTACAAAAGTCAAACTAAACAGTCGAATTAACCTTAAGTAAGGTGTTGTGTTTCGCATATAATTTATTTTAGTTAAAAAAATTTACTATACAATTTAGGATAATAATTAATATGAATAAAAATAAATTATTAACAAAATATTATGTTTTATACACCGCCGGTCTTTAGAACTAAAACAGGGTGGCTAGATGCCAAAACGCCCTTTTAGATAGATTTTCTTCTATTAACTATTTGCTTTTATTCAGTATATTCAAGTATAAAAACTATATATTATGGATAGAAGAAATTTTGTTCAAGCAGCTACACTGTTACCTGCCATGGGGTTCATGCATCTAAACCCATCAGATAACAGTAATAGTACACCTAGTACACCAAAAAATACTTCAAAAATTAAGCTAAGCGTTTCTAGCTATTCCTATTGGCATTTCAAAGGTGAAAAATACCCTATTCAAAAAGTAATAGATCATGCTGCTTTGCTAGGATTAGAAGGCATTGACGTATTGCATCGCCAAATGGAAAGCGAAGACAATGCCTATCTTCAAATGCTAAAAAAACATGCTTTTGTTAATGGCATTGCCATGACCTGTCTTTCTATTCATCAAGGTTTTGTTACCCCTGATAAGGAAGAATTAAAAAAGAATGTAGCGCACACAATCCATTGCATTGAATTGGCCTACAAAATGGGAATACCCTGTATGAGATTGAATACAGGGCGCTGGAATACCATCAAATCTTTCGATGATTTAATGAAAAATAAAGGCATTGAACCTGTGCTACCAGGCTACTCTGAAGAAGATGGCTACAAATGGTGCGTTGATGGCATCCAACAATGTCTACAAAAAGCCGAGGAATGTGGAATCCTATTGGCACTAGAAAACCACTGGGGACTTGGATCTACGCCTGAAGGAATGCTAAAACTGCACGATACGGTAAACTCACCATGGCTTGGACTGCTAATGGATACGGGTAATTTTCTTGAAGAACCCTATGATAAACTTGAAAAAATTGCCTCAAAAACAAGCTTTGTTCAAGCGAAAACATATTACGGAGGTGGGGAGTGGTATTCACTCGAACTTGATTATCCTAGAATTATTGAAATACTCAAAAAAGTTAACTACCATGGTTATATATCTATTGAATTTGAAGGCAAAGAAGATCCGCTTACTGGAGTGAAAAAAAGTGTGGATCTATTGAGAAAAGCAATAGGATAATTTTTTTACTAAGATTGCACGATTACCATAATGCAACTGAAAAAAGCTATGCCCAATTTGATGACTAACTAGGACATGGCTATTTAAAAAAAATAATATTTTAGTTAATACGCTTCAATCGAATCATATAAAATTCTAAATCATCTGCTGCGTTTAGAACAGTTGCTTTTGCACCCATTATTCCTTTTCCTTTTGGCAGCATAATGCGCCCCAAGTTTAAGGGTTTAAAATCTTTTAGAAAAGATTCATCTCTTTTAACTCTATCGTTTTGAACACCAATAAGAGGCATATCATTTGCTACAATAATGGGCTTGGTGACAGAACTGTTTTGAAAACTTAATTCAATTTTTGTACCAATATTTTTTTCGGAACAAGCGTAGTAAAATTCAATTTCGAATTCCCCTTTTTCTAGTACTTCTATATTCCACAATATACTATCCTCTGTACTGCGCCATTGCTTATAATAACTATCATTAGGATGAATGCTTGAACGAACAATATTACCTCTCGCATTGGCTTCTGAGGCAGGTAAAACATCATTGATAAATAGTGGATCGCCAATGAGTAAAGGTCTTTCATCTGTGAGAGGCATTGCTGCAACCACCTCATTTTCCCATTGTTTCTTTTTAAATAAAATATCATTGTAGGATGCAGGATATATTTTTGCAACATCAGTTGTTTGCGCGCTATCACGAATCATATCATAGAGTTGATTGCTGGCATCTAATCGATACTGTGTTGTGCGAATGCTGGTTTTGCCATTCCAATAAGTGGGTATAAATCTGTTTTGTAAAGCGCTTGGGTTTTGGCCCATTAATAAGGGCGTTAAGTTAAGTCCGTCAAAAGATTTTATTGTTTTGTATTGTACGCCAGACAAGCCAAGCAAAGTGGGTAGTAAATCAATGCTGCCCGATAGGTTCTCTATTTTTTGAGATGCTTTGATGGTATTTTTCCATTGTATGATTAACGGCGACCTTATGCCCCCTTCATCAGTGGTGCCTTTGATACCTTTCATACCTGCATTCCATCTATTGCCATTAGGACCGTTATCAGAAAAATAAACGATGATGGTATTTTCAATTAAATTTAATTTTTCTAACAATTCTATAATCTTACCTACATTCCAATCTAAATTTTCATTCATCGCTAATACAGCCTTTGTATGTTCAACATCTTCTTTATTAGGTACTGTTCCTTTTTGTACTAATATTTTATCTTTATATTTTTGCCAGTATTCATCAGGAACCTGCATGGGGCTGTGTGGTGTATTATATGCGAAATAAGCAAGGAAAGGTTTTTTTTGGTTTTGTTCTATAAAATCTAATCCATGTTGTGTTAAATTATCTGTGATAAACCCCTTTGCTTGAACTATTTTTCCATTCATTTGCAATTGAGGATCAAAATAGTTTCCTAAATGCCCAATCGTAAATCCGTAAAATTCTTGAAACCCTCTTGCATTTGGATGATAAGGCCCTTGCGCACCATTATGCCATTTTCCAAATAGCCCTGTTGCATAACCCCGTTTTTTAAAAATATCAGCTATGGTAACTTCATCCAAGTTTAATCTTTCTTTACCAGAAGCTACTCCATTCACGCCGCCTCTTAGATGGTATCTACCCGTAAGGAACTCTGCCCGAGTTGGAGAGCAAACGGGGCTTACATAAAAGTGGTTAAAAAAAGCACCGCGCTTTGCCATTTGATCTATGTTCGGTGTAGATGCCGCCTGGTTTCCAGTAAGACCAAGATCGCCCCAGCCTTGGTCATCAGCAAGTATGACAACTATATTAGGGGGTTGAGAAGTGGAAGGTTGCGCAATACCGATTGTGTAAAAAAGAAACAGTAAGACTACCTTAATTTCATATTTACGGGATCCCATTTGATAATTTTTTTAGTAAAATAACTCTCATTGCAAGCTAATGCAGGAGCTGCTGCTCTAAATCCAAAAACCGCATCTTCTGTTACTGGCTTGCCTGTTCTTACTGCATCAAAGAAATTTGTAAAATGATCTAAATTAGCATTATACCCCATGGGTGCTTTAAAAATAATATCTTCTTTTGTTTTTCTTTTTCTTTGTTCTACTGTCCATTTTGCATCATACTCTTTTTGCATTTCTTCTTGTATACTTTTTGAGAAAGTAAATAAAGAATCGCCCCCTCCACCAATACCAGGCGCCTCAGGCATGATGCTATGTTTTATAGTAAGATTATTACCAGCTACTTCTATAAGCCCTTCAGAACCCACTAATCTTATTACTTCTTGACCACCAGTACCACTAATAAAATTCACTTGCAATGTCATTAAGAAAGCAGCATGCTCTTTAGTTTTTGGATATTGTAGCACACCTGACATTACATCTGGTAAATTTCTACCATCATTCCAGTAACTAAATTGACCTGTGCTATAAATATTTTCAGGGCCATAAGAATTGGTGATGAAATGTGATCCACTTAACAAATGCACAAATAAATCTCCTGCCACACCTGTGCCAACTTCTTTAAACGCTCTCCACCAGAAAAATTTCTTGGCATCAAATTCCATTTTGGCGGTAGCCTCAATAAAAGTGTCCCAATTTGTGGTCATGGCATTTGCATCTTTAGGTATGGTATACTCCCAGGCACCAATAGAACTTTGTCTGTCATATACTGCATTGACCATATTCAATTCTCCAATTTCTCCTGCAGCCAATAATTCTTTTGCTTTTGCATAACCAATACTGCTTACTCTTTGGCTTCCTACTTGTAATACTTTACCCGATTTTTTTACAGCTTCTATCACTGGAACACCTTCGCTAATTTTATAAACCATTGGTTTTTCACAATACACATGCTTACCTTTTGCTAAGGCGTCTATTGTAATACGTGCATGCCATACATCGGTAGTGCAAATTAATACGGCGTCAATATCTTTTTTGTCTAGTAAATCCTTATAATTAATAGTGGTATACAATTCTTTTCCAAATTCTTCTCTTGCATTTTCTAACCTTCCAGTATATAGATCACAAATACCTGCTAATTCAACACCAGGTACTTTGAGTGCTGTTCTTAAATCGTTGTGGCCTTGTATGCCATATCCGATAACACCAATTCGTATCGTATCGTTTGATGAAATTTTTCTATTATATATTAGCATACGTTCTTCCGCATGCGCATTTGCTGCCAAAGAAGATAGGGGCGAAGCGGCTGCTAAAAAACTAGTTACACCAATTTGTTGTAGAAATTTTCTTCTTGAATTTAAACTGTCGTTTTTCATAGGTAGAATTTATTAATTTAAATATAGCATTCAAACATTGTCTAGCTTACTTATTTTTTGGGTGCTGGGAGAAAACCACTCTTGCTTAGGTCTTCAAATAATTTCTTTACTTTTTCTGTACCGTTTAAAGGATTTATGTCATAGTAAAAGTATAGTTCTTCATCGGTTCTATGCATGGCATTTTCTTGAATAGCTCCTTGTGATTTATATTCTGCAATTGTCCAGTCTGCTACAATTTTGTAGCTTAATTTATCGTTTTCAGCAAATCTATAGGCCCTATTTAATCTAAATGGAGGAACATTCGTATTAATTTTACTTATGTCAATGCCTGGTATTCCTGTCAAAACAGGGTCGGCATTACCATTCATCTTAGAGGCTCCTGCAATAATAATTGGCTTCTTACTGCCTTTATAACGCTCAACTGCTCTTAGGCCCATGATAACAGAAGTAATATGGTGACCATGTTGTCCTGTTCTTGGAGACATAGTAATAATAAAATCATATTCTCTTTCTGCAAGTAATTTGTCTAATCTTTTTTCGATGTAACTAATATCCCAATTTTTACCATATAAATAAGGCTCATAATTAGTAGAATAAAGGTCGTCTGGTTGTTCCATAAAATAAATATTTCTTACCCCAAGTATTTTAGCAACATTTATTATTTCTTGTTTTCTAATAATAGCAATATGGGTTCTAGCTACAATGGAATCCGTCAAGTTTATGCCATAATAAATTGCGCCTAGTTGTGCATCCGCAAAACCCCCAGCACCATCAGTCATTACAGCCATATCAACAGTGCCTTTCAATTCTTTGGTTATTTTAAACATTGCAACAGAAATGGAACTCTCATCATCTGGATGTGCGGTAATTACCAATACTTTCGGACCTTGTGCAGAAGCAGACAATCCAATAAGTAAAAACGATAAAAAGAAAATAGTTTTTTTCATAAATAAGTTTTTTGTTAAAAATTAAATATAAGATGCCATGAATTATTAATCGATCTAATTTAGTCTATACAAGTTATAAAGTTTTTGCATCTGAGGCAATTTTAATTTTTAATTCCACCCCGCACCATTTCCTGTATTTGAATTCGCAGGTTCGGTCTAAGCTATGGTTTTACCCTCCTTAAATTAATTTATGGATGCAGCTACAATAGATGCTTGAGTATGTAACTATTAGGAGATTAATGAATTAGGTAATGAAAAGCAAACCGATATTATGATGAAACTAGCATTATAAAAAACTTATAGCAAGGCTTTAAATAATTCTTCTAATTTACGCTCATCTAATTGTCCATTGGTTCTTACACTACTGCATAAGTCAATGCCATATGGTTGCACATGATCAATGGCCATTCTAATATTGTCTTTATTAATGCCTCCTGCTAAATAGGTAGGAATACTAATATTTTCTCTAATTTTTTTACTTAAATCCCAGTTATGTGTTTTGCCTGTTCCTCCTAATACCTTGGTAGACAAATTAGGATTACCACTGTCTAGTAAAATAGCATCTACCCATTCTGCTATTTCAATAGCTTCTTGAACAGCCTTCTCATCCAACACATGAATTACTTGAACCAGTTTAACATGAGGTATGGCTTCTCTTATTTTATGATATTCACGGCCACTTAAGGCATCAACCATTTGAATAGTAGTTGTATTGACTTTATTGTGGTGTTCAATAATTGCTTCAGCTGTTGTTTCACTGGTTAATAAAAAACTATCAATGGGAGGAATTACGGTTTTGGCTATACTATTAATAAGTTCATCTGTGATAATGCCAGGGCCACTGGGCATTCTTCCCACCAAGCCAATAGCTGCGGCGCCGTGCACAATTGCTAATTTAGCTTCTTCAATACTACTAATGCAACAAATTTTTACTTTAATCTTCATGATGAAATATATATTGAAGCAGGTTTACTTATCATTCAATCCAACGCCAAGTCCGAACATTGCTGCTACTAAAGCAAGGTGAATGATTAACACCGCTTTTTGCCATGTAGGTCTTTCATTCCATTTTTGTTCTGGACTGAATGGATCAAATGCCAATCCTATACCCAAGGATGCAGCTGCTTGAACATAGTCTTTAGAGAAAATGGCTTGGTATGAGCCTAATAGTAAAAAACCAATATAGAGATACTTGCTGAATGGTGCGTTCATTTTGAGTATGTTTGATTTAGAACAAAATTAAAAAAATAATTCATTTTTAGAAAGGAAAAGAATTGAAATTAATTAACAGAAACCTCAACATTTTTTCCTAGTCCAAATTCAAGCAGCCTGTATAAAGTAGAAAGTTGAATATCTGTTTTACCATTTTCAATTCTAGAGATAAAACTTTTTTTGGCGCCAATCTTATCCGCTAATTGCTCCTGAGTCATTTTTGCATTTTTTCTTTCTTCTTTTATTAACTCTCCTATAAGATAGGCTTTAGCCTTTATTTCAAACTCAGTTCTCCTCTCTGAACCTTTTATACCATAACGTCCAGTTAAATGCTCATTAAAATTTGTGCTCTTATTTTCTTTCTTTGCCATTACTTGTTTATTTAGTCGTACTAAAATATTCTTTCATTAATTTATTCGCCAACTCTATTTGTTGTGATGATGTTTTATTTGATTTCTTTTGATAACCATTAAATAAAACAACTATTTTCCCTTTATCAAAACAACAGAATATTCTAAAAATATTGCTGCCATGTTCAACTCTTATTTCATACAATCCTTTTTGTCCTTCTATATGTTTTAAAAACTTCTCTGGAACTTTATCGATATGAGTTAGTAAGAATAAAACGTAATCAATTTTTTCTTTAGCTTTCTCTGATTGCTTATCAAAAAAGTCATGAAAATGATTTCTATAAAAAACCAGCTCTCTTACTTGATTCATTGAATCCCTCGTTTACAAAGTTAACTTAAAATGGAACTTTAATAAAATATTTTAACTACTTTATTGAAAATAAATATCTGAAGGAAAATGAAAAGAAAACAGCGTATTTATACGCTGGCACTAAAAATCTAACTCACTGTTAGCCAATAAAAAGTCTATTAAAGTTGCGACTTTTCAATAAATCATGAAATTATAAAGTTTTCTAATAGTAAACAACTTTCATCCTATAAAAGAGCCTTTTAATGACGATTTTAAATTCGATCCAATATCTTTACGATTCAATCCAATAGAACTATGAAAAAAATCCAACTCATTATTTTATGCTTGTGTATAGCTTGGAGTTCTTTAGCCCAAAATGCATACAACATTATCCCTTTGCCTAAATCTTTAAAACCTGCTGAGGGTAATTTTACGATCAAGAAAGGAATTTCAGTGTACATAAATTCAGATGAATTTAGTCCATCGGCTAATTTACTAGCCTTGCAAATTAAAAATGCGTCGGGTCAAACAGTTCCTGTTAAAATCGCTAAGTCCGCCACTTCAGGAATAGTATTTAGCAAAAATGATGCTTTAGGAGATGAGGAATATCGTTTACAAGTGACGTCTAAAAAAGTAGAAATTCAAGCAAAAACTGGAAAAGGTGCTTTTTATGGTTTACAGACTTTGCTCCAATTGATGCCTGCGCCTATTTACGGAAATGAGTTGTCGACGGTTGCTTTAACAGTTCCTAATTGTTTGATCGAAGATGCTCCACGTTTTAGCTACCGCGGTTTAATGCTAGACGTAGGCCGTTATTTTTTCTCAGTGGATGCGGTAAAACGCTACATCGATTTGATGGCTATTTATAAATTAAATACGTTTCATTGGCATTTGACTGAAGATCAGGGCTGGCGTATTGAAATAAAAAAATATCCTTTGTTGACCTCTATATCTTCGGTGCGGAAGGAAAGTATGTTGGCCCATTACCCGGACCAAAAATACGATGGAAAGCCACATGGCGGATTTTATACACAAGAGCAAATTAAGGAAGTAGTTGCTTACGCCACTTCCAAATATATTCAGGTAATTCCTGAAATTGAAATGCCAGGTCATTCGACGGCTGTATTAGCAGCCTATCCACAATTTGGTGCTAATGGGGATAAAATATTACAAGTAAAAACAAAATGGGGCGTGGCTGAAGACATCTTGTTTCCACGTGAAGAAACTTTTACTTTTTTAGAAGATGTGCTAACCGAAGTGATGGCATTATTTCCAGGTCAATATATCCACATTGGTGGGGATGAATGTCCCAAAACTCAATGGAAGGAAAGTCGTTTTTGCCAAGATTTAATTAAAAAATTAGGCCTGAAGGATGAAAATGAATTACAAAGTTATTTCATTCGCCGGATCGATAAATTTGTTACGTCCAAAGGAAAAAAATTATTAGGTTGGGACGAAATTTTAGAAGGTGGTATATCGCCAAATGCGATGGTCATGTCTTGGAGGGGAACTAAAGGTGGTATCGAAGCTGCGAAACAAAATCACGATGTTGTGATGTCGCCTAACTCCTATTTCTACATCGATTATTACCAATCGGAGGCTAAAACAGAACCCATCGCCATCGGTGGATTTTTACCTTTAAGCAAATGCTATTCTTTTGAACCAGATTTACCTGAATTGACGGCTGAGGAAGCGAAACATGTGGTGGGCATTCAGGCCAACTTATGGACCGAATATATCAGCAATCTGCCTTATGCGGAGTACATGACCTATCCGAGAGCTTTGGCTTTATCAGAAGTTTCTTGGTCTCCCAAAGGATCAAAAAATTATGAGGATTTCAAAAAGCGTTTGAAAGGACATATGCCTTCGATGGATGCTTTGAAGATTAATTATTCCAAAGCATTCTTAAGTCAGCCATAAACAGGATCTCTATATTTAGCAAAAAAGCCATCATTTCTGATGGCTTTTCTTGAGTGCTCCCCTTACAGACGAAAGATGCAACTATAATGCGATGATTGAGTATGTGACTATCAGAAAATTGAAGGGTTGAACTATCCCAATTTTTTTAAAATCGTTACTCCCTCTTCCCAATTCGTATGACCAGAAGATGTATTTATGTGACCAGCATCTCCAATGTTTATAAATTCACTGCCCCAATTTTCCGCAAAAAATTTTGCTCTCTCTAAAGAAACCCAAATATCATTTGAGCTGGCTACAACAATAGAATTGAAATTTAATTTATCAAGTGGAATAGGTGAAAATCCTTTTGTCGGGAAAGTGTAATTTGGTGCTTCAAGGTCACTCGGTGCTACTAGCATAGCTCCTTTAATATTTCTTTTATACTTAGCAGACCAATGTGCAATAGTTGAACAACCTAAGCTATGTCCAATTAAAACGACAGATGATAATTCATAAGATGTTATCATAGCATCCAAATTTCTAATCCAATCTTCACAAGTTGGGGTATCCCAATCGGACTGTTCAACTCGGGAAAAATTGGGAGCGGAGTTTTGGAAATAAGTTTGCCAATGTTCTGGACCTGAATTGCCCAGACCAGGAACAATTAAATAGTTTGTCATATTTACGAAGGTGAATTGATTTATTAGAAATCAAGCTCTAATAACAAAGATATTGAGTTGTAGCTTTTCAAAAAATATAAACCTCTAAAAACTAAAAGATGCAACTATCCTAACTCACTGATAGACAAAGAAAAAGCCATCATTTCTGATGGCTTGTCCAGTGTGGCTCCCCTTTTCCTCGAAAGATGCAACTATAATGCTATGATTGAGTATGTGACGATCAGGAAATTAAAGGGTTGAACTTCGTGTCAGATTACAAGAAGTTTAAACATTGGTATTATGTTTTCTTTCTTGAATTCTATCATACTCCGATTCATAATCTTTAAATTCTGTTGCTAAAAGTTTGTCCCAAATACGAAAATGAACGCCATAATTTCCATTAAATTTACTGTGGTGCATATTATGGTGTGTGCTTGATGTC
>ENA-ORCY01000568-ORCY01000568.1-marine-metagenome-genome-assembly--contig:-NODE-568-length-21430-cov-3.865312_pt1 | contig 21430 bp, 19 predicted proteins | sample MGYA00248634_ERZ508507 | MGnify/ENA primary metagenome ERZ508507 (study PRJEB26178, sample SAMN06266269) | marine metagenome | isolation source: Columbia River Estuary | place: USA:Columbia River Estuary... | reverse complement strand
ACTGAAATTGCTTTTTCAGATTGCTTTCTGTTAAACCCTAAAACTTCTAATGCAGATAACGCTTCTTCTTTGTTAGTATTGTTTGTGTTTAGGGAAAGTTCATCAATATCAAAGGTTTTTAAGATTTTATCCTTTAAATCTACAATAACACGCTGTGCTGTCTTTGCTCCAATACCTTTCACAGATTGTATTAAAGTCACATTCTCTGTAGCTATTGCATTTTGAACCTCTTCTGAGCTCATTGATGATAACATAGTTCTGGCAATACTTGGCCCAACTCCAGATACAGAAATCAATAATTTAAATACTTCTCTTTCGGTTTTGCTGATAAATCCATAAAGTGTATGAGCGTCCTCTCTTACAGAAAGATGAGCAAATAATCGCACATTCTCATCGTCTGAAAGTGCCGAAAAAGTTTGTAGTGAAATGTGTAACATATAACCAACTCCAGCACAATCTACAACTACATATGTTGGGTTTTTTTCTACAAGTCTTCCTCTAATTTGTGTAATCATATTCTTATTTCTTCTTCTAATGTAATAAATTATTTATTCCTTTCGTTGTTTTTGTTGAGCATCTACAACCGCAACTGCTGCCATATTAACCATTTCATCTACACTTGCTCCTAATTGGATAATATGTGCAGGCTTTTTAAACCCAAGAATAATAGGCCCAACAGACTCAGAACCATCAATTTGTTTCAATAATTTATAGGTAATGTTCGCAGATTCTAAGTTGGGAAATATAAGAACATTTACTTTCTTTCCATTTAATTTAGAAAAAGGAAATTCTTTAGCAAGCATTTCTGGATTTAAAGCAAAATCTGCTTGTAATTCTCCGTCTATATTAACATTAGGAAAATGCCTGTGAATATACGAGACTGCATCCTGAATTTTTCTTGAACTATCTGAGTTAGATGATCCAAAGTTAGAAAAAGAAAGCATTGCAATATTTGGTTTCATCCCAAACATTTTAGCAATCTTATACGTCATTTGAGAAATCTTAGCTAGATCTTTTGCTGATGGATTTATGTTAATGGTTGTATCTGCCAAAAACATAGGCCCTTGTTTTGTTAGCATTAAATTGGTGGCAGCTATTCTTGAGACTCCCTTGTCTTTTCCAATTAACTCAATCATTGGCTTCACAACTGTTGGGTAAGGTCTAGAATATCCTGTTATTAAAGAATCTGCTTCACCTTCATTTACCATCATTGCTGCGAAGTAATTTCGTTCTCGCATTAACTTTTTTGCTTGATGTAAACTAATCCCTTTACGTTGTCTAGTTTCCCAATATTTGGTAGCAAAATAATCTCTACGTTCTGTTTCTTCGTCTGTTTTAGGGTCATAAATTGGAACCTCTGCTGTAAAGCCTAGCTCTTCTTTTAAGGCTAAAATAACATCTTTTCTACCTAATAAAATTGGATGACCTATTTTTTCCTCGTGTACTCTTTGTGCTGCTTTCAATACATCTAAATGATCTGCTTCTGCAAAAACAATACTCTTTGGGCTTCTTTTGGCTCTGTTGTGTAGCAGTCTAATTTCTTTACTTCCAATACCAGACCTGTCCATTAATTGCTCTCTATACTTATCCCAATCTTCAATAGGCTCTTGGGCAACTCCAGATTCAATGGCTGCTTTGGCAATTGCTGGAGGAATTTCATAAATTAGTCTTGGATCAAATGGTTTTGGAATAATATATTCTTTCCCAAAAGACAAGCTTACTTCATCATATACAATGTTTACTTGTTCTGGAACCGATTGTTTGGCTAAATCTGCTAATGCATTTACAGCAGCCATTTTCATTTCTTCATTAATTTTTGTGGCTCTAACATCTAGAGCTCCTCTAAAAATAAAAGGAAAGCCTAATACATTGTTTACCTGGTTAGGATGATCTGATCTTCCTGTAGCCATAATAATATCATCTCTCGTAGCACAAGCAACATCATATGAAATCTCTGGTACTGGATTTGCCATGGCAAAAACTATTGGATCTTTTGTCATAGAAAGCAGCATCTCTGGAGTAACTACATCTCCTTTAGACAGGCCAATAAATACATCTGCATTTTGCATGGCTTCTTCTAGAGTATTAATATCTTTTGCTGTAGCAAACTCTTGTTTTTGAGACGTTAAATTATCTCTATCTTTTCTAATAACTCCTTTGCTATCACACATAACAATATTCTCATTCTTTGCTCCTAATCTAAGGTACAATCGGGTACAAGATATAGCTGCTGCTCCAGCTCCGTTTACAACTATCTGAACTTTAGAAATATCTTTTTGAGTAATTTCTAAGGCATTTTTAAGCGCTGCTGCAGAAATTATAGCAGTACCGTGCTGATCATCATGCATCACAGGAATATCTAATTCTTCTACGAGCCTTCTTTCAATTTCAAAAGCTTCAGGAGCTTTAATATCTTCTAAGTTTATTCCACCAAAAGTTGGTGATATTGCCTTTACTGTTTCTACAAACTTATCTACATCTGTTGCATCTATCTCAATATCAAAGACATCTATGTCTGCAAATATTTTAAATAATAAACCTTTTCCTTCCATTACAGGCTTTGAAGCCAAAGGACCAATATCTCCCAAACCTAAAACAGCTGTCCCATTTGTAATAACTGCTACTAAGTTTCCTTTAGCAGTATACTTGTATGCGTTATTCTTATCTTTTACAATTTCTAAGCAAGGTTCTGCAACTCCTGGAGAATACGCCAAAGCCAAATCATGTTGGGTAGCGTATTTTTTAGTAGGTACAACCTCTATTTTTCCTGGTTTTGGCTTTGCATGGTATAACAAAGCTTCATGCCTTTTTCTAGAATCACTCATCTAATCATTTTTTGTTTGAGACTTACAAATATAGCCTTTATCAAAGAAAAGAGATCTATAGAATATTAAGACTTTATTGTATCTTGTTTAACAAAAATTATAGTTCTTGATACAATGGTATCCTATAAGTTTGCTATTATAAAACCAATAGATTTTGATATGAAAAAAATCACCCTATATACGCTCTTATTGTGTAGCTTTTCATCTTTTGCTCAGATTACTGGAAGAATTACAGACACAAAACAAAACCCGTTATCTTTTGTAAGTATTTATCTAGATAAAACAGTAGCTGGAACTACCTCTAATGACAATGGAAATTATGAGTTAGATATTAAAAAAACTGGTGACTATAATGTTGTTTTTCAATTTTTAGGATATAAAACTATCAAAAAATCAGTTTCTATTGCTAGTTTTCCTTTTCAATTAGATGTTATTTTAGAAGATGAAAAAATAATTTTAGATGAAATTTCTATTTCAACAAAAGACAATCCTGCCAATAAAATTATTAGAAATGCTATTGATAGTAAAGATAAAAACACAGATAACTTTAGAGAATTTACAGCCAATTTCTATTCTAGAGGTTTATTTAAAGTAAAAGAGGCTCCAGAAAAAATTCTTGGGCAGAGCTTAGGTGATTTAGGAGGAGGATTAGATTCTACAAGAACCGGAATCATTTATTTATCTGAAACGGTTTCAGAGATAACTTTTCAAAAAAAGCCTAGAAATTTTAAAGAAAAAATTATTGCTTCAAAGGTTAGTGGTTCAAATAACGGAATTAGTTTTAACAGAGCTGAAGAAGCTAATTTTGATTTTTATGGAAACACTGTTTTTGTAGCGGAAAGTAATTTGGTTTCTCCAATTTCTGATGTTGCTTTTGGGTATTACACATTTATACTAGAAGGTTCTTTTTATGATAAAAACGGACGGTTAATTAATAAGGTAAGGGTGCTTCCTAAAAGAGATAATGATAGAGTTTTTAGTGGTTTTATATACATAGTTGAAGATGATTGGGCTATTTATGGTATTGATTTAATTGCTACTGGAAAGCAAGTTGGTATTCCAATTATTGATGAATTAAAATTCAAACAAAATTACAATTATTCAGAAACAAATAATGCTTGGATTAAAATTTCACAAACCATCGATTTTAAGTTTGGACTCTTTGGCTTTAATATTGATGGGCGGTTTTCCGCAGGATATTCTAACTATAATTTTAACCCTGAATTTACAAAAAAAACATTTACAAAAGAGGTCTTATCATTTGAAAAGGGTGCCACAGAAAAAGACACTGTTTTTTGGAATCTATTAAGGCCCGTACCTCTAACACTAGAAGAAACTGAAGACTATACCTTAAAAGACAGTATTAAAGTGGTAAGAAAGTCTAAGAAATATTTAGATTCTGTTGATGTAAAACGAAATAAATTTAACTTACTATCGCCTATTACAGGTTATACGTATAGTAATTCATATAAGAAATGGTCCGTATCTTTTAATTCTCCTCTAGCAAGTTTAGCCTATAATACTGTTAAAGGATGGAACGTATTTACAGGTGTTAGATATTTTAAACGTTTAAATGATAAAGGAAAATGGATTAACACCGGTGTTACTCTTAATTATGGCATCTCAGAAAAGAAAATCCGACCTGTATTTTTTTTTACTAAAAAATGGAACAGCCTAGAGAGACCTAGGTTTTCTATTTCTGGCGGAATTACGACTCCTCAATTTAATAACAGAAACCCCATTTCTAGGCTTAATAATACAGTCTATTCTTTAGTTAGAAAAGAAAACTACTTAAAAATATACGAACAAACATTTGGTAAAATTGAGTATTCTCAAGAAGTAACCAACGGTTTTTCTATGTCTGGCTCTCTAGAATACGCCAATAGAAAACCGTTGTTTAATACTACAGACTATGTTACTTTAGGAAGAAATATTGCATTTCAATCTAACAATCCTTTAGATCCTACAGATTTTACAGCTCCATTTGTACAACATAATATTGCCAGCTTAAACATTGGCACAAAGATTGTTTTTGATCAAAAATACTTGTCATATCCAGACAGAAAATTTGCAATTGGTAACTCTAAATACCCAGCTGTATCTATTAACTATCGTAAAAATTTCGGAGCAAGTTCTAGTGAGTTTAATTCTGATTTATTTACTGCTAATCTTCGCCAATTTGTTTCTTTAGGAAACTTTGGTAATTTTAGATACAATGTGCGTTCTGGAATTTTCTTACAACAGAAAGACATTCCGTTTATGGATTATTTACATGCTAATGGAAATCAAGTAAAATTAGCTCCCTCTAACAAAATGACTAGCTTTGGATTGCTAAATTACTACCAATTTAGCACCAACGATAAATATGCTGAGGCTCATCTAGAACATAACTTTAAAGGTTTTTTATTAGGTAAAATTCCACTCATCAACAAACTAAATTTTCATTTGGTTGCTGGCGCAAAAGGATTGTTTTCTGGAGGAAAGAAACCATATTCAGAATATTCTATTGGATTGGATAATATTGGGTTTGGAAAATGGAGATTCTTACGTGTAGATTATGTACGATCTAACTTTAACGGAACAAAAGGAGAGGGTTTCTTATTTGGTGTTACCTTCTAATTAAAATATCCGTTATCTTTGACTTTATGAACTTAAAAGTACTTCTTTTTGGAATATCAACAGACCTAATAGGTGCAACAAGCATGGTTTTTTCTATTTCTCCAAACACAACTATTTTAGAGTTTAAGACACAGTTACAAGAACAATATCCTCAATTGACCGATATTAATTCATACGCAATAGCTGTAAATGAGAGCTACGCGCATAACGAAACTGTCTTAAAAGAAAATGATATAGTTGCTATTATTCCGCCAGTAAGCGGAGGATAAAGTATCATAATGTAAAAAATAGAATTACTAGTTCATTTTTTCATTAGATCATGTATAATTATCGGAGATACTTCTTATCTACATAGAAAGTTCCAAAGGGAAGAATTGATGCCAATAAAATAACTCCAAAATTCTTTGCACTCCATTTCATCTCAGATTTCAATAAAAAAGCTACTACTAAATATCCTACAAATAACAATCCGTGTGGCATACCTAAAAGCTTTACATATTGAGGGTCATTCATCCAATACTTAATAGGGACGGCTACAAAGAGTAATAATAAATAAGAGGTTCCTTCTAAAAAACTAACAACTCTAAAAAAGGTTTTCATGATAATTGATGTCAAAAATTATTATTGCAAAGATACGTGCTAGATTTCCTATTTTTGTAAAAGCATGGGCAATACTTATATTAAAATTACTTCAGAAAAATTACGTTTAGACGAATGTTACGAATTTGTAACAGATGATTCTTGTGGTGGAATTGTAGCTTTTGTAGGAACTGTAAGAAATACTACCCAGAGCAAAGAAGTAACTCAGTTAGATTTTTCTACTTATAAACCCATGGCAATTAAAGAAATGAACCATATTGCAGAAATTGCTCTAGAAAAGTTTGCCATTAAAAAAATAGCCATTCATCATGCAGAAGGTATGTTACAAATTGGTGATATTCCGGTAATTATAACCGTTGCTGCTCCGCATAGGAAAGCCGCTTTTGAGGCCTGTGAGTTTGCTATTGATACTCTAAAAGAATCTGTTCCTATTTGGAAAAAAGAACATTTTTCTGATGGTGAGGTTTGGGTAAATGCACATCCATAATTAATAAGAAAGTGAAAATGATTTAATGATTAAATAATCTCCATTTTCTTTAATAAGAAAGAAGCATTCATGTTTTTACACACCCCTTTTTTAAAGAGGTAATCAAAATATAATTCATCATTACTAATTTCTGCATCAAAATAATAGTTCTTAATTTCTGAAAAATCAGTGGCTAGCTCACATAAACTCACATCGTGTGTCGCAATAATTCCTGTAGATTTAGATGATACTAATTTTTCAATAAATTTCTTCGATCCAATAGCTTTGTCTTTGCTATTGGTGCCTTTTAAGATTTCATCTAAAATGATAAAGTAATCATCCTTATCTATGGTATCTACAATAAATTTTAATCGTTTTAATTCTGAATAAAAATACGATTCATCATCAGCCAAAGAATCTGATGTTCTCATACTTGTAATTAATTTAACAGGACTATATATATATGATTTGGCACAAACAGGCAATCCAACATTTGCCATTACAATAGACAGAGAGACTGTTCGTAAAAAAGTGCTCTTTCCTGCCATATTTGCTCCTGTGACAATAAAAAATTCTTGATCGTAAATCTTTAAATCATTATCAATTCTTTTCTCTGAATTTAATAACGGATGTCCTAATCCAACAGCCTTTATAATGGCATCTTGTTTTTGAACTTTTGGAAACGTATATTCTGGATGATTATACTGGAAGTTTGCCAATGAATTTTGTGCATCAAAGAAAGCAATGACTTCAAACCATTTTTTTACCGTGTGTTTATAGTTAGTAATCCAGATTTCTACCTTAACTGCATTTCTGAGATCCCATAAGAAAAATGCATTTCCAACAAAGGCTATTAATAAATTATTTCGTTGATCAAACGCATCTAAAATTTTAGAAAATTGTTTAAAAATTACAGAAGCTTGTAACTTTTCTGATTGAATAATTTGTTGCTTTTCTTGCAACTTTGCTGATGAAAACTTTCTGTTTTCTATTTCCTGCAATAGCAAATAATACTGCTTAAAAGTAGCTTTAGCCTTATCTGCCCGTACATATATTTCTTGGGTTTTTTTAAAGAAAAGAGCGGTAATTCCTAAGCCTATAAAAACCCAGAGAATTAGAATACTAAATGGAATAATTGCAAAAGAAACCAATGCTATTAATACAATACTTACTAGAGAAAAAACAGTGGGTAACTTTGAAACTATTGTTGAAAAAACTGCAGAATAGTTCTGAATAAAATCTAGAATTTCCTTTGTTGAATACCTTGTTGTAACCAAACTTGCTAGTGCAGAAAAATGCTGCCTCCAGGCTACTTTCTGTGATAATTCTTTTAGTACCTCTTGTTTTTTATCAATAGAAAGAATATGATTTTCAGTAATTGTTTTCGCTAATTCTTTTGCTCCCTGCTTTGTTGAAGTTCTATTGATGTATTGAAAGAAAGAACCTCTTCCAAACAAATCAATATCATTGCTATAAACATGAGTAGGGTCTATAAACTCCTCTCCTGTTTTTAGAAATGAAAAATTACCTTCCAAGACTCTAATTTCTGTCTCATTTATTTTAATCTTAGTGATTAAAAGTTTTTTTGATTCTTTAGCATCTAAATACTTTATCAATAAAATACCGAAAACAATAACTCCAACTGCTCCAATAACTCCAACAATTCTAAGGGTATCAAACAAAAAATAAATTCCTGCAGAAGTGAGTACAAAAACAATCAACCGTAAAATACTGAGATTGGCTAACTTGTTTTTTGTTTCCTTTAATTCTGTCTCTAAGCGTTGTTTCTCTTCTGTATAAAAATGCACTAGTTTCTTCATTAATAACTTCGTATTCCTCCTGTTAAATTTAAGACATCCAATGTTGGATATTTTGCTTTTAATTTTTTAGTTGCCAGATAACTATTAACTCCTTTTTGGCATACCATCACATAGGTTTTTAGCGGATTAATAGTAAAAGTACTGGCATCAAATTCTTCTATTGGTATAGTTTGAGATACTTTAAAAGGTACTTTTAAATTAGGTACTACAGCAATTAATTCTAAACTTAAACTACGCTCAGTGTCTAACAATCTTACTTTTAATGCTGCTGGTGATATTTGCCAATCTGGATTTTGTGTTCCACAAGCAGCATCAAAATAGGTTTCTATTTTAAATAATGATGCTATTTGTTCTTTCTCTATTATAGATGAGATTTTCATCTTTAATTGCCTATTTTGAAGTGCATTGTATACTAACAATTTATTTGCTAATGGTTTTCCAATACCTGTAATAATTTTTAAGACTTCGTTTACTTGACTTGTAGCAATCATTCCTACAATTGCATTAAGTGTTCCGGCTTCTTCACAATTGGGAACATCTGTATTCATTACAGGAAATGCATCTCTTAAATTTGCTGAATAACTCCCGTCTTCTTGTAAAAGATTAAAGCTACTTACATAGCCATCAAATTTATATAAAGAACCATATACTAGTGGCTTTCCTTCTAAAACACACACATCATTTAATAGGTATTTTGTAGGCAAGCTATCGGTTCCGTCTACAATGATATCATAATCAGAAATTAACATACTTGCATTCTCTTTTGTAAGTGCTTGTGTTGAAAAACTTACCTGGGTAAAAGGCGCCCTTTGTTGAATGAAATTTGATAAACATTCAGATTTATAGTGATCAACGTCATCTAACGAATAAAAAACTTGCCTATGTAAATTAGTAATAGCTACCGTGTCAAAATCTATCAAATGAAGCTTCCCTATTCCGCTTGAAGCTAAATACACAGCAATAGGGCTTCCCAAACCTCCGCAACCTACTACCAAGACTTTTGCGTCTTGGAGTTTTTGTTGTCCTAATTCACCTATCTCCGATAAAGTGATTTGACGTTTGAATAGATCTGATTTAGAAATTATAGACATCTTTTAATTTAATTCATTTTTTGCAGCAGCATATTCTTCAGGTGTATTTATGTTTCTAATCAATTCATCATCAACTTCAACAATTTCTACTTCAGAGTTAATCAACATTTTACGCGGGCAAGAATACCCCTGTGCTAGATATTGTAATAAAACCGGATATGCTTTTGGTTCGTAAATAGTAATTAATGGTTCTGGAAATTGTTTTCCTTTTCCTTTAATAGCAGTAGCTACTTTGGCTGGGTTTCTTTTTTCTAATAATAACTTCACCAAGTGTTCATCTACAAATGGCAAGTCGGTTGCTAACACCATCCAAGCAGAATTTGGATCTTTTTGAAAGGCAGAACATATTCCGCCAAACGGTCCTAAGTTGAAAAATGTATCGTGAATTTCTTCAAGGCTTTCATCAGTATTTGCATTGTTCCTTTGAACAGAATAATAGGTTTTCAGCCCCACATTTTCTAATAGTTCTTTTACAACCAGTTTTTGAGGTTTCCCGTGGTAATTTAATTCAGATTTATCTGTTCCCATTCTAGTGCTTTTCCCTCCAGTTAAGACCAATCCTTTAATTGTTGGGACTGTCTCTGAAATGAGTTTACTAATATGATTGGTAATTTTTTCAACATCATTAATTTGGTAACAAGGTATTTCTCTCCAATTAAGAAATGCATCTTTTAATGATTGAAATGGTTCTATGTCTTGAGTAAGTTTTACAAAAAACTGAACCTCAGAAATCTGATTTATTCGTTTGTTGATGGAGGCTTCTTTTTCTGGATCTAAGAAAATAATTTGTTTTTCGCCTGCATAATGATTTCCATTAATAAATAGATAATCGAACTGAGAAAATTGAATGCGTTGCAAATACTCATTTATAGGACTAGATGTTGTAACACTTAAATTACCATCGTGGTGAAATGTAAAATCTGTCAATAGGTTTGCTGAGACATCTTTGGCATGAGAAGCATCAAAATAGGCAAGATTGTAATGCGATAAACTTTTAGAAACTTCTAGAACCAAATCAGAAATAATACTGCATTTTGCTCCTAGAATAGCTATTTCATTTGGTGCAAATTTCCCATTTTTTCTTCTAACTAAGTTTGTATGTTTTTGATGATTAGCCATTTTTTATATCTGATTTCCCTCCTGTTTTTTCCAACAATTTCACTTCTTTAATAATCATCTCTTGACTAATGCTTTTACACATATCATAAATAGTTAAACAGGTTATATTTGCTCCTGTTAAGGCTTCCATTTCAACACCTGTTTTACCTTCAATCATTACTTTACAGTAAACTTCAATATGTTTATCATCTACAATATTAATATCTATATCTACTCCATTAATCAATAAAGGATGACACATTGGAATAAGTTCAGAAGTTTTCTTTACGGCCTGAATTCCAGCTATAATGGCAGTTTGAAAAACTGGTCCTTTTTTAGTGATTAACTCATCATTTGTAAAATGAGAAATCACTTCTTTCCCTAAAAACATGCTTGCTTTTGCAATGGCGGTTCTTTTGGTAATTTTCTTATCAGAAACGTTTACCATTGTAGGATTATTTTTTTGGTTAAGATGATTAAAACTGCTCATTATCTATATCTTATTACTGGGTAATTTTCGCCTTTTTTAAAGGTAGTTTGTTTTCTTGGAAGTTCAATAAACCCATCTGCCTCTACCAAACTTGCTAAGTCTCCAGAACCATTTCCTTTTACTGGAAATGCAACTAAATGCCCAAATTTAATATCAACTCTTACTTGTAAAAAGTACGTCAATTGAGGTTTAAAAGAAACGTCTTCTCCAAGGATCACTGTTTCTTCTTTTAACTCAAATCCAACTGATTTTGCAAACCATGGATAAAAATACACCAAACAATTTACATAGGTTGAAATTGGATTTCCAGGGAATCCAAATACCTTACAATTATTTGTTTTCCCAAAGAAAAAAGGTTTCCCAGGTCTTTGTGCCACTCTATGAAAAAGTTTTTCAACCCCCAGTTCTTCAAAAACCTCAGGCAAAAAATCAAATTTTCCTTTACTTACTGCACCGCTAAACAATAAGACATCATACTCTTTTAAAAAGGTTTCAATTTTTTGTTTGAGGAGTTCTTTATTGTCTGTGATATGAGCGGTTTTAGCTTGAATATTTAGTCTTTCTAGCAAAGAAACCAGCGTAAATGCATTGCTTCTTCTAATCTGATGTGCTAATGGAATTTCATCAACCTCAACCAATTCATCTCCAGTAGAAACAATCATCACATTCGGCATTTTAGCAACTTTTACCGTAGGTTTTCCAACCGTAGCAAGCACTCCTATTTCTGCCGCAGAAATAATGCTATTTTTTGAAATTAGTAAATCTCCTTGAGCTCTGTCTTTTCCTTTTGAATGAATATTTTTACCTAGTTCTAGAATGTGTACACTAATTGTTGCAATTCCATTTTCAATAACCACATCTTCATAACGAATTACAGTATCTGTATTTTCTGGCAAAACAGCTCCAGTCATTACTTCCATGCAATTAGAAGCTACTTTCATTGTTTTCTGTTCTGCACCTGCAGCCTGAACTCCTTCAATAAAAAATGCTCTAGTTCCTTGATCAAAAAAACGATGATTAACGGCTATTCCATCCATAGATACTCTGTTAAATGGTGGAAAATCTCTGTCTGCAAGAATATCTTCTTTTAAAGTACGGCCTACAGATTTTAAAAATGGAATTTCTTCTACTCCAAAATCTTGAGTGTTATTTAAAATAGTTTGTAAAGCTTCTTGTACTGAAATCATAGATTTCTGTTGATTTATTTTTTTGGTTGTTTGTTTAAATTTATCATAGATGCTTTACTAAGTTAGAAAGTACATTAATTCATTCTCACATTATATTAACCACCGATTGTACTCATGCTTTCGGAAACATTTCCTTCTTTTCTATTGGCTTCAGCTATAAAACCATTTGCTGGTTTTTCTTTTACCAGTTTTAAGAAGAGTTCTTTTAATTGGTCATTACTGGCTCCGTTTCTCAAGAAATCTCTGATATTAAAAACACCATCATCAAACAAACAGTTTTTAAATGTTCCTATGGGTGTAATTCTAATTCTATTGCAATCTCCGCAAATAGTTCTGGTAAAAGCTGGAATAATTCCCACGGTTCCTTTGTGCCCGTCTACTCTAAAATTCTTTGAGGTTGAAGATTTTTCAGAAACAATAGGCTTCGCATCAAATTTGGTTTTTATCTCTTCTAAAATTCGAGTATAATTCCAATTTTCTTTCATCTCTCGCTGACCTTTTCCATTAAAAGGCATTTCTTCAATAAAACGAACGGCCACATTATTGTTTTTTGTTAAGGCTACAAAATCAACAATTTCGTCTGTATTAAATCCTGGCTGAACAACAACATTTAGTTTTAAATTCAAACTACTTTTTTCTAATGCTTTAAACGTTTCATACACTTCTGGAAACACATCTCGTCTGGTAATTTTATTAAACTTCTCTTTCTGTAAGCTATCTATACTTAAATTAATGTGTTTTATTTTATCCATCTTTTCCAAGACCGGAATATGCTTAGAAATCATAGCGCCATTAGTGGTAATATTAATAGCTTCTAATAAATCATTAAAAGAAAGCATTTCTAAAAATCCAACAAAATCTTTTCTTACAAAAGGCTCTCCTCCTGTTAACCTAATTTTTGTGACACCCAATTCTGTTAGCACACGAATAATTCGATACATTTCTTTGAACGTTAATAAATCTGCACGAGGAGCAATTTCTATTCCGTGAGCAGGCATACAGTACTGACAACGCAAATTACAACGGTCTGTAACCGCTAAACGAACATAGTCCATTTGTCTTCCAAAACTATCTATCAATTGTTGCTGCATGTTCAACTGGTTTATATCAACCTTTTTTAAATTTAACTCGGTAATTTCTTGTGTAACAATCCAAAAATAAATGCCCCTAAAATAGCTCCTAATAACACAACTAAAATACTAACCGCTCCATGACCAATTAATACAAAAATTGGTCCGGGGCAAGCTCCTGCTAAGGCCCATCCTAGGCCAAAAATACTCCCTCCTACAAAGGTTCTAATAAATCCTTTTTTCTTGGGTTTTACAGTAATTTTATTTCCTTGAAAGTCTTTAATAATGCCTCTTTTAAATAACTGCATTAGTACAATTCCTATGGCTACAGCAGAACCTATAACCCCGTACATATGAAATGATTGAAACTTAAACATTTCATAAATTCTATACCAAGAAACCACTTCAGACTTGCTTAAAATGATTCCAAATATAATTCCGATAATTAAAAATTTTAGATGCTTCATAAGTTAAAAGAGTAAAGGGAATAAAAACCAAACCATTAGTAAACCTCCTGCAAAGAAACCAATAACAGCTACTAAAGAAGGTAATTGTAAATTACTCAATCCAGTAATTGCATGTCCGGAGGTGCATCCTCCTGCATAACGAGTTCCAAATCCAATACACAATCCGGCAACTAACAAGATTAAAATTCCTTTGAGTGATCCCAAATTAGCTACACTAAAAATTTCTGCGGGTAAATAATCACTTCCTGCATTAGCAAAACCAAGTGCTGCCAATTCTTTTACTGTTTCTGGATTTAAAGCAATAGCATTTGAAGACATTAAATATTGACTAGAAATAACCCCTCCTATGATAATACCAAGTACAAAAACTAAACTCCATTTTCTTGCCTTCCAGTCAGTTTTAAAATAGTCTGAAAAATTTCCTGCACCACCTATGGTACAAAAAGTTTCTAAATTGGTAGAAACTCCGAAGGCTCTACCGTAATAGAACATTAAAAATAGCACAAAAGCAATTGCAGGACCTGCAACATACCATGGCCAAGGTTGTAAAATAAATTCCATAATTATTATTTTATTTGTTTGTGTATATACTGCATAATTTGAGTTGTAGCGCCAATATTTTCTTTAATATAAGAGTCGTTTATTGCACCCGTTTGCTTTCTAAAATTAATATCATTTTTTAATTTATTAAAGGTATTCGAAAATGCTGATTGATTGCCAACAGAAATACATCCACCTAAGTTCACTAAATCTACAGCTTCTTTAAACTTATTGTATACTGGGCCAATAACAACAGGAATACCAAATGTGGCTGGTTCTAAAATGTTGTGCAACCCTGTTTTAAAACCTCCTCCTACGTAAGTAGCGTCTGCGTACGCATATGTTTTGGTAAGTAATCCTATGGTATCTAAAATAAAAACCGTGTATTCTGATAGATTTTCTCCGTCTTTTTCAGAATATAAAATAGTTTCTTTTTCAAGAGAATCTTTTAGTTTTTGAATTGATTTTGCATCTATGGTATGTGGTGCAATAATAAATTTTTCGCCTTTAGATTTATTAATATAGCTTACGAAGAGTTCTTCGTCTTCTTTCCAAGTACTCCCGGCAACAAGAGTGTACTGATTATTTTTAAATGCTGAAATATATGGCAATGAATTGTCTTGCTCTAAAATTTTTGCAACACGGTCAAAGCGAGTATCGCCACTTAAAGAAATATTCTTACAATTTATAGATTCTAGTAAATTCTTTGAAGATGAGTCTTGCACAAAAAAATGATGAAATGCTTTTAACGATTTTCGCATCCATTTTCCTGTAGGTTTAAAAAAAACTTGATTTTCTCTAAAAATACCAGACACCAAAATTGTTGGAATAGATTGTTTTTTAAGCTGCTGAAGTAAATTAGGCCAAAATTCATATTTAACAATAATGGCAATTTCTGGATGAACCATTGCTACAAAACGTTTCATGTTTGCTTTAGTATCAAAAGGCAAATAGCAAATAATGTTTGCCAAATTAGAATTTTTTCTAATTTCATATCCAGAAGGTGAAAAAAAAGTGACTATAATTTTATGATCTTGATAGCGCTTTTTAACGGCTTCTATAATTGGTATCGCCTGTTCAAATTCACCTAATGAAGCTACATGAAACCATACCGTTTGATCTTCTTTTTTAATTGAAGAAAGCTTTTGAAAAGTTTCTTTCCTTCCGCTTACAAATAATTTCATTTTTGGATTAAACAATGCATACGTTCTTAAAAAGAAAAAAGTAAGATGCGCTGTAAAATTATAGATAAAATTCATCTTTGTAAATGTACAAAATAGCGCATAAAAAAAACGTCCAAACTATGTTTGGACGTTTTATATTTTTATGCATTATTTCTTATGCCTCGAAAGGAACAATAGAAACATATGATCTGTTATCTTTTTTCTTTCTAAAAGCAACAACTCCATCAACTTTAGCATGTAATGTATGGTCTTTTCCCATATATACATTTTCGCCTGGGTTGTGAGTAGTTCCTCTTTGACGAACAATAATATTACCAGCTATTGCTGCTTGTCCTCCAAAAATTTTAACTCCTAGTCTTTTCGATTCTGATTCTCTACCATTCTTCGAACTACCTACTCCTTTTTTATGTGCCATGATCTTATGGTTTTAAAATTGAAATTTTTATTTACTTAATGCATCAATTAATTCAGCCTTTTTTAAAGAAGTATATCCTGAGATACCTTTTTCTTTTGCTAAAGCTTTTAATTGAGCTACGGTCATAGAACTTACATCGGTAGATGTTGTTTCTTTAACTTCAGCTTTTGGAGCTTCTACTGCTTTTTCTTCCTTTTTAGGAGCAGCTGCTTTTTTTGCTGGAGCTTTCTTTGCGCCCGATGCAGCGATACTCTCAATTTGAATTTCGCTTAAAAACTGACGATGTCCGTTTTTCTTTTTGTAACCTTTTCTTCTTTTCTTTTTGAAGACAATTACTTTATCACCTTTAAGATGACCTAAAATTTTGGCCGTTACTGCGGCTCCTTCTATAGCTGGGGCGCCAATAGTTACATTTTTACCATCTTCTACAAGCATTACCTTATCGAAAGTTATTTTAGAACCTTCTGCTTCTTTTAAACGGTGAACGTATACTTTTTGGTCTTTTGCTACTTTAAACTGCTGCCCTGCTATCTCTACAATTGCGTACATACTGTTGTGTTTGTTATTAGCTTTTTGATTAAAATTCTGCTTTTCATTGCTGAAAATGCGGGTGCAAATATACTCTTTTTTTAAAATAAAGCAATAGCTAGTAGTCAAAAAAACAGTGAATTATAAAAGAAGAAAAACTTTAGTTATTAGGGATTGTAAAGGATAGTCCTTATTTTTGGTCAAATTGTTTTTTAACTTTTCTTTTTTAACTGTAACAAAAGACAATAGTTGTCGTCAAACAATAAATTTACATAACCTAAAATTTAATCAATGAAAAGAAGTATTTTAACACTGGCTTCAGTGTTTTTAGTAGCATTTTCTTCAAGTGCACAAAAAGTGGAATTTGAAGAATATGATTTGAATAATGGTATGCATGTTATTTTGCATCAAGATAATGCTGCTCCTGTGGCTTTTATTGCTACTTACTATCATGTGGGAGCAAAAGATGAACAGCCAAACAGAACTGGAATGGCTCACTTTTTTGAGCATTTGCTTTTTGAAGGGTCTAAAAATATTGCCAGAGGAGAATGGGATAAAATAGTGTCTTCTGCTGGTGGAAATGGAAACGCAACTACCGATGACGACAGAACGTATTATTATGAACAGTTTCCTTCTAACGAAGTAGCTACTGGATTGTGGCTTGAATCAGAAAGGTTATTACATCCAATTATAGAACAAGTGGGAGTTGATACACAAAATGAGGTAGTAAAAGAAGAGAAAAGATTGCGTGTAGACAATCAGCCTTATGGCAGTTTCTTGGAAAATGTAAAGAAAAATATTTTCAAAAAACATCCTTATAAAGGAACAACAATAGGCAAAATGGAGCATTTAGATGCTGCAACTTTAGATGAATTTTTAGCATTTAACAAAAAATTCTATGTTCCTAACAATGGAACATTAGTTGTTGCTGGTGACATCAATATAAAAGAGGTAAAAAAACTAATTGAAGATTATTTTGGGTCAATTCCAAGAGGAGCAGATATTGTAAGAAACTTTCCTAAAGAAGATCCTATAACAGAGACAATATATGCGAAAGCTTATGATTCAAACATTAATATCCCAGCGATTATGGCAGCCTATAGAACTCCCTCAATGACTACCAAAGATTCTAGAATATTAGACATGATTTCTTCTTATTTAAGTACAGGAAGGAGCTCTGTATTATATAAGAAAATGGTTGATGAAAAGAAAATGGCACTCCAAACTGGAGCGATCAATTTTAGTCAAGAAGATTATGGAACCTATATCTTATTTGGTCTTCCTCAAGGAAAAAACACATTAGATGATTTGTTAAATGGAATTGACGAAGAGATTTTAAAAATTCAGACAGATTTAATTTCTGAAAATGATTATCAAAAATTACAAAATCAATTTGAAAACAGGTTTGTAAGTTCTAATGCTACTGTTGAAGGTATTGCAGGTTCTTTAGCTCAATATTATGTGATGTTTGGAGATACCAATTTAATTAACACAGAAATTGATATTTTTAGATCTATCACTAGAGAAGAAATTAGAGAAGTAGCCAAAAAATATTTGAATCCTAACCAACGATTGATTTTAGAATATTTACCAGAATCAGCAAAAAATAATTAAAAGACATAGAAAATTATGAAAACAAAAATAGTATTACTTGTAGCCATTTTATCAATGTCTTTTGCATTAAATGCTCAAGTTGATAGAACTAAAAAACCAGCACCTGGTCCTGCACCAGTTATTAAATTTGGGAAAGCAGATAAATTTACACTAAAGAATGGTTTGACAGTAATTATAGTTGAAAACCATAAATTACCTAGAGCTTCTGCTCGTTTAACCATAGACAATAAACCTTATTTTGAAGGTAAAAAAGCTGGAGTTTCTGGTATGATGGGGAGTCTTATGGGAAGAGGTACTCCTTCAATAACCAAAGATAATTTTAACGAACGTGTAGACTTCTTAGGAGCCAATATTGGTTTTGGAAGCTCTTCTTCATTTGCTGCTTCTTTAAGTAGATATTTTGATGAAGTACTTGGTTTAATGGCTGATGGAGTTAAAAACTCTCAATTTACTCAAGAAGAATTTGACAAAGAGCAGAAAATTACTTTAGACGGAATTAAGAGTAATGAAAAAAGCGTGACTTCAGCTGCAAGAAGAGTTGAAAATTTATTGACTTATGGAGCAAATCATCCTTATGGAGAGTATATTTCTAAAGAAAGTGTAAATAATATTACACTAGCTGATGTTGAAACCAATTACAATAGATACTACAGACCAAATAACGCATACTTAATTATCCAAGGAGATATTAAACCTAAGAAAATTAAAAAATTAGTAAAAAATTTATTTGGTGATTGGAAGACTAGAAAAATTCCAGAAATAGAAATTCAAAAACCTATAAATGTTGAAACTACTGAAATAAACTTCATCAATATGGACAATGCTGTTCAATCTGAAATTGCCATCATTAATAATATTGAACTAAAGTTAGGTGATAAAGATTATTATGCTGCTTTATTAGCTAACAGAATTTTAGGCGGAAGTGGTACAGCTAGATTATTTAAAAACTTGCGTGAAGACAAAGGGTATACTTATGGCTCATATTCTAGGATAAGACAAAGCAGATATGCAGCCTCCTTTAGAGCTACAGCAAGCGTTCGTAATATGGTTACAGATAGTTCTGTTGTTGAAATGATGAAAGAAATTAACACGATTCGTTACAAGAAAATCACAAAAAGTGAACTAAAAAATGCCAAAGCTCAATACATCGGTAGTTTTGTAATTAATGTTCAAAAACCTGAAACAGTAGCTGGATACGCATTAAACAGAGAATTATACAATTTGCCAGATAATTATTATGAAACATATCTAGAGAAAATTAATGCTGTAACTATAGACGAAGTTCAAAATGCAGCGATTAAATACTTTAGAGGTGATAAAGCAAGAATTATAATTACGGGAAAAGGGATTGATGTTCTTAAAAATTTAGAAAAAAACTCGGATTACAAAATTAACTATTTTGATAAGTATGGTAATCCTTCAGAGAAACCTGAAATGACATTACCAATACCTGATGGAATGACAGCAACAGATGTTGTAAACAAGTACTTTGAAGCAATTGGAGGTAAGGAAAAGGCAATGGCTGTAAAAACCACAATGATGGTTTCTAACGCAACTATTCAGGGAACGCCATTAGTTATGACAACCAAAGCATCTGCTCCGAACAAAACTTTAATGACAATTTCTGTGATGGGGAACACAATGCAGAAAGTAGTTTTTGATGGAGAAAAAGGATATCAAGAGGCACAGGGCAGAAAAACGGATATGAAACCTGAGGATATTACTGAAGGAAAAGAGGCAAATGCTATCTTTAACGATTTAAATTACACTTCTGGAAAACTAACAAGAATTGAGCCTATAGATGGTAAAAATACAATTGTTTTAAAAATCGGTAATGAAGAGATTTTTTATGATATGACTTCAGGCTTAAAAGTAAAATCAGTAAAATCAGTAAAAAAACCCGACGGAAAAGAAGTAAAAGTTCCTACGACATACGGGGATTATAAAGCTGTAGAAGGGATTATGTTTCCGCATTCTATTGAAATAAAATCGGGGCCAATGAATTTAAATTTCAAAATCGTAGAAATTAAAATTAATGAAGGTGTAGAAGACAAAGATTTCGAATAATTTTCTTCAAAACACAACAATCATAAAAGGCTGCAGTTTTATAAACTGTGGCTTTTTTATTTTACTTTATTTACAATATAGATTCCTGTTAGAATAATTACACCAGCTAATAACTGAAGATAACTTACTTTTTCTCCATCTATAAAGCCCCAAATAATTGCAACTATTGGAATTAAATACGCAACTGAAGTAGAAAAAACAGGCGTAGATATTTGTATTAACTTATTAAACATAATTTTTGCTAAACCTGTGCCTACAATCGAAAGAACAATTAAATACATGATTGACGTATTTGTTGTAGGAGTAAATTCTACTGAGATAAAAAAACCTGAAAACACCAGTATCAAAAATACAGGAATAATCAATAAAATAAAGTGCCCAGCGGTAATACTCATCGCAGGAATATCTGATAAATATTTTTTAATAATATTTACATTAAAAGCATATCCTAAAGAAGCTGTAAGAACAAAAATTGCATACCAATAATTCTGATTGGGATTTAAAGAAGAACTTTCTAAAATTAACAAGGTTGTTCCTACAAGACCAATAAGTACTCCAACTAATTGAATTCTCTTAAATACAACTCCAAAAAACAAGGTCGCTACAATCAAAGCATTTAAAGAAGTCATAGAATTTAAGATAGAAGCAACAGAACTATCTATTCCTGTAATAGCAAACGCAAAAAAGAACGCTGGAAATAATGTGCCAAGCAATGAACTAACAACAATGTATTTCCAATGGTGTTTTTGAATTTTTTTTAGACTCTTAAACCCTATAGAAAGAATGAATATCCCTGCAATAAATGTTCTTAAAGCTCCTAACTGAACTGGAGTTAAACCAATTAAAGATTTTTTAATTAGTATAAAAGAGCTTCCCCACACCATTGCTAAAACAATCAGATAGATCCATTTTTTGTGATCGTTATTCATTCTCTATTTTTAAATATTAGGCAAAAATGAAACAATTCTTAAGATATAAATCATTAATTACATAAATTTGTATGATTAAACAATCACAAAAAGCAATCATGAACAAAAAAGCAATTTTTCTATTACTTGCAATTAGCGCTCTTTTAATTATATCTTGTTCTGTTAATGATGAAAAGGGAAAAACTAAAGACATAAAAAGTGATGTTCTTCAAATTGCTAAAATGGAGACTGTTTCTCTTGCTATTTCTGGGATGACCTGCCAAATTGGTTGTGCTAAAGCAATTCAATCTAAACTTTCAAAAAAAGAAGGTGTTGCAGCTGCAGTAGTAGTTTTTACAGATAGTATTGCCACCATTACATTTGATAGCAATAAAACCTCTGCAGAAAATCTAAGCTCTTTTATTACTGGAATTGCGGGGG
>ENA-ORCY01000564-ORCY01000564.1-marine-metagenome-genome-assembly--contig:-NODE-564-length-21525-cov-6.698620_pt1 | contig 21525 bp, 13 predicted proteins | sample MGYA00248634_ERZ508507 | MGnify/ENA primary metagenome ERZ508507 (study PRJEB26178, sample SAMN06266269) | marine metagenome | isolation source: Columbia River Estuary | place: USA:Columbia River Estuary... | reverse complement strand
GGCATTGCGGTGAGCCTGGAGTCCAATGAAGCCCTCGAAGAGTACTTTTTCAGTGCATACGATGGCTATGTGAAGGAAGCCACGCTGAAAGAATATGCCCTCTCGGCGGAGCGTGCGACGGACTATAGGAACTACCGAGCTTTGATCTGCGCTGCGCAAGGCGGAGGACTGTATTTGGCCAAAAACAACAATACTCTCCTGCGCTACGCCTCGCTTTCAAAGCATTTCCCGGCCATGCGGACGGTGGTGCTCTTTCGGCAGCCCATATTCCACGCCTCCAGCCTTTTGGACATGCACGAGCATTTTACCGCGGAACAAGAGAAAGACCCCTTCTTCTTGACGTACATGAACTGGCTGGGGCATTATGAATTTGGCCAAAATGTTAAAGCGTTTATCTGGTCAGATGGAAGTGGAATGCCGGCCATTCCACCCGCCACCCTTGACGACTGGCTCGAGCGGTGGATTGCCTACTATGAGCGCGTGCTGGCACTCCGGAACGACCAAATGTTTCTACTTTCCTACGACCGTTACTGCGCTAGGCCCACGGACGTGGTGGCCACGCTGATGCAGGAGGTCGGCGTGAAAGGCATGGCCGTGGAGGCGGAATCCCATCAGAACGAACGATCCGCGCCCGACGGGGCTTCCGACGAAGTCTTGCGCCGAGCCCTCGCCCTCTACGACCGCTTACTCATTCACGAAATGTCCCTCGGGGCTTGACCCTATTTTCGCACTATGCCCCACGCCCCCATCTTTATTCTTGGAAGCCACAAGTCTGGTACCAGCCTCTTGCGCTCCCTCTTGGATGGGCATCCGGATCTCTTCGTCATCCCCTTTGAAACGCATTTTATGGCCCTCCTTGGCCGGTGGATCACCTATAGCTACCGAAAGCAGGCGCCTGTAGATGATGCGAATTTTCTGGAGGGCTTGGTCGAAATCCTTGAATCCTATGCCCAATCCGTGGATCGGCAAGCGGATGTGGTCTTGGGAGACCGTCTGGATATGGACGCGGTGCGGGCCTTTGTGGGGGAAATGGACGAGGCCGATGACCCGATTCAGGCCCTTACGGCATTGAAGCAGTTGCTGCCTCAAGTGGTGGAGGGTTTGGATTCGTCCCAAGGAAAGCGCGCTGTGGAGAAATCGGTGGAACACTTGGAAGTGGCCTTGGAATTGGCCCAAACTTTCCCCAAAGCCCAATTCGTCCACATCGTGCGGAACCCTTATGCCAACATGGTGGCTTTGCGCAAATTCAAAGCGAAAGACCAGGGCTACCCCTTGATCAACAAAGTCTACAAATCCCTGGAGTCGGGATACTATTGGCTCCAAATGAACCAAAAGCTGATCCCGCACTACAAGGTGATTCGCTATGAGGACTTGGCCCAAAATCCAGCCGTCGAGATGAAAGCACTGGCGGAATTCCTCCAAATTTCTTTTGATGAGCGCCTGCTCGAACCGACGATGTTGGGGGACCCTTGGGGAGGCAACAGTGCGTATGGCCAATTCAAAGCCATTTCAGCGGCACACTTGGATCGTTGGAAAGAAGAGATCACACCGCTTGAGGCGAATTTGGTGACCCAGCATTTTGGTCATGTGTTGGATCAGTATGGCTATGAAAAATTGCCCTGGATGAAGGGCAAATTAAAGCCTACCAAAGGGGAGTCCCTGAAGCGCTATGTGTACAATCGCTTATATCCCTTGTACCTCCGATAGGAGGGGAATTTTCGGGCGAAATTGAATTTGGGAGGGGGTTCGTACCCCCGGGTCGACTAGTTTTTCTCCGCCAGCGCAGCCTCCAGCTCGGATACCCGAGCATGCAGGGCTTCAACCTCTTTCTTTGCGGTGGCCAGGTCGGCTTGCAAAGTCAAGTTGGCCTCTTGCAATTCATCTCCACGGCGCCGCTCCTTGCGGGCTTGGCTTTCAAACTTTTCAGCCTCCTTTTCAGCTGAATAGATCTCCTTTTGATCTTTGGATTGAATCAAAAAACTGTAAACGGCGTATAGGGCTACCCCAACAATGGCGGCAATGCGCAGGGAGTCGTTGTATTCTTTTAGGGGCGCGACCACGTAGGAGGCGGCAAAGCCCAATAGGACTACCGTACCAAACCCAATCAGGACGCGTTCAATCGTATTTGTGTTCATAACCTCGGGGAATTACTTCAGGGAAGGTAGTAAAATTGTCAATGCGCTCTTTGTAGATTTCCCATTCAAATAATCGCCTACCCTATGCGCAACGTACAAAAATGGTCCTGGGTCGTCGCCGTGGCCGGATTTCTCTTTGGATTTGACACGGTCGTGATTTCGGGGGCCAATGAGCCCATCCGTGAACTTTGGAACACCGACGCTTGGTTCCATGGCACCTTCATTATGTCCATGGCGCTCTGGGGGACGGTTTTGGGTTCTTTGTTTGGGGGCAAGCCCTTGGATGCCTGGGGCCGAAAGCCCACTCTTTTTTGGATCGGGGTGCTTTATACGGTTTCGGCCATCGGTTCTGGATTGGCCTGGGACCCTTATTCGTTTTCTTTCTTTCGCTTTATCGGTGGCGTAGGGGTGGGAGCCTCCTCTGTAGCCGCCCCTGCCTACATTTCTGAAATTTCATCCGCCGCCTCTCGGGGTCGCTTGGTAGCGCTCTACCAGTTTAACATTGTCTTTGGCATCTTAATCGCCTTCCTCTCCAATTACTTCTTGGCGGGAGTTGGGGGCGGTTGGGACTGGCGCCTGATGCTGGGGGTGGAGGCTATTCCGGCCATTGTTTACACGCTCATGGTTTGGACGGTCCCGGAAAGTCCACGTTGGCTCGCTGTGAAAAAAGGCGATCCGCTGGCCGCCAAGCAGGTTCTCACTCGGCTTTTTGAAACCTCTCAGGAAGCAGAGGAAACGCTGCAGGCGATCCAAGCCGATGCGATGGCTACTTCTTCCAAGCCGGCCGTGCCCCTCTTCTCAAGAAAGTTCCGTTTTCCCCTTCTGCTGGCCTTTCTACTTGCGATGTTCAACCAACTTTCGGGCATCAATTTCATCTTGTACTACGCTCCTTCTATCCTTGAAAATGCGGGTTTTGCGAGCAGTGAATCCTTACTTTCTAGTGTGTCTTTGGGCGGTATAAACCTGCTGTTCACGTTTGTAGGCCTTTATTTCATCGATCGCTTGGGACGAAAACAGTTGATGTACATAGGATCTCTGGGCTACATCTTCTCCTTATGCATGGTGGCTTATGCCTTTTACAGTGGGGCAGCGCCCATGTTTACGCTAACGTTTATTCTCATGTTTATTGCCTCCCATGCGATGGGCCAAGGGGCGGTCATTTGGGTATTCATTTCCGAAATTTTTCCAAACTCCGTCCGCGGTGCAGGGCAATCTTGGGGTACCGGCACGCATTGGGTCTTTGCCGCGATGATCACACTTCTGGGCCCCGTGGTTCAAGAGGCCTTTCCGGAAGGCTGGCCGATTTTTGTCTTCTTTGCGGTCTGCATGATTTTGCAGCTTGGCTTTACCCATTGGATCATGCCCGAAACCAAGGGCAAATCCCTAGAGGAACTTCAGGATGACCTCCAAAAATGATCCAGTTTCTGTGTTTTGGGGAGGTTCTTTTTGATGGCCTCCCAGCGGGGCCCGTGCCAGGAGGCGCTCCCTTGAACGTCGTGTTGCAAGGAATGGAAGTGAGCGTATACCGAAGATCTGATCTCTAGGCCAACCTATTCTTCGATTTGGGCATCTTCGATGACTTCGGCTTCCCCGAGGTCTTCGTCTTGCGCCCCGTGCGTGCCTTGCATCTGATGGGCCATTTGCCCAAGCTTTTTCTGCATAAAGCGCCCAAAGAGGTAGAAGCCCAAAATGACCAGGACATTGAATCCGGCATAGACGTAGAATAGGGTCATGACCCAGGGAGACTGGGGGCTGAGAAAGAGTGCCACGGCCCCAGCCAATGCGATGCGGGCCGCCGTGGTAAGTAAACGACGTGGGGTGATCAGCTTAATCTGACCTTGGAGTTTTTGAAATTCGGGTCCCATGGGGTGAAGGTACGGAGCCTACGTGCCATCGACCTAACCGGGATAATTCTGGTTTTTATTCCAAATGAGACCGTAAATAGGTCACGGGCACAACATGTACCCGGTTTGTACCCAATCGAAAATGGGGCGCAGGTACTTTACACTACCCAAAATCCCTTCAACATGAAACGCGTACTTTTTTCCGCAATCCTGACCTGTGTATCATTCTTGACTTTCGCTCAGTCCACACCCTATCCAACCCAGTTGGATTTGGAACATGCCACCTGGGTGGATGGTGATGTGTTGGTCCGATTCTCGGACGATGTCGAGGTGAAGTTCACCCCGGATCATCTATCTCATATCCCAAGCATCGATGCAGTTTTGGCGGATTACGTCATTACCGAAGTGGAACAACTTTTTTGGTTTCAGAAAGAGCTGCCGACTAAGGAAACGGGCTTCATGACCATTGGCGGTCAGTGGGTAGAGTATCCCAATCTGAAAAACATCTACCGTATCCACATTGAAGACAGTACGGGTGGTGGCGTTTTCACACTGATTTCTGCGCTGGAAAACCTCGGGGATGATTTTGTCAAATATGCCGAGCCTAATTACTACTCAGGGATTTTAGGAAATTACACCCCCAACGACACCCTGTATCCAAACCAGTGGAATGTAGCGGCTATTCAGGCAGATACGGTTCAAGCCCGAATGGCAGCCGATTCTACCGTGTCGGATACAAATATGGTGATTGCCATCATCGACACGGGCGTGGACAAGGACCACAGGGATCTTAAGAACAAGATGTGGGTCAATTTGGCAGAGATAAATGGCCTTCCCAACGTGGATGATGACGGCAATGGTTTTAAAGATGACAAGTACGGGTGGGACTTCATCAACAATAATGGGAATCCCATGGACGACAACATGCACGGTACGCACTGTGCAGGAATTGCTGCGGCCGAAACTAATAATAACACAGGTATAGCGGGAATAAGTCCAGGTGCTAAAATTATGGCTGTCAAAGTGATGCAATCCGGTGGTTATGGTGCTGCCGCAGATATTGCCCAAGGAATTTTGTATTCCGCTAATAATGGTGCCGATGTCATCTCCATGTCCATCGGTGGCACTGGAGTCTCTCAGGTAACCTATGATGCCTGTGCGGTGGCCTATGCTTATAGTTTCTTGGTTGCAGCAGCCGGTAATAATGGTAAATGTATTGGCCGTCCGAGCCCTCCGGACTATAAATGCCCAGATGGCAAAACCCCTCAACAGTTCTATCCAGCATCTTGGAGTTTTGTTTTGGGAGTAGAATCAAGTGCTCCATCTGGCGGAAAATCAGGTTTCTCAAACTATGACGAGGACGGCCCTATTCAGTCGGAATGGCCAAATTTGTTGAATTATGAGGTGCGTGCGCCAGGTTCTCAGATTTTAAGTACCATCCCCGCAGGAACTACAGGTGATGACAATCGCTATAAGGTGACACAAGGAACCTCTATGGCTTGCCCTGCAGTAGCGGGCGGCGTTTCTCTTTTGAAGTCGTTTAAGCCCACTTTCACGCATGAGAAAGTTTTCCTGTATCTGATCAAGACGCAGACTAACAATATTCAGCTTAACGATGCCATTGACTTCATACTACCTCCTGAACTTACATATGTCACGAATGAAGTAGTGGATACGTTAGGAGGGGATGAAGATGGCCGACCCGACGCGGGAGAAATAGTGGAGTTAGTGTTGTCTATTAAGAACACTGGAGGATACAACAGCTCTATCTGGGCCAAAATAGAATTGGACCCCTTAGAGAATCCAAACTTGGTCAATTTCATTAACCCCGTCAGACATTTTGGTTCTGCTTCTGAATATGCAGTGATTCAAAACAACTTACCAGACTCAAATCTGCTACCTTTTAAGTTCCAATTGGATTCCAATATTGCTAATGCTAGGGGAATAAAATTCAATATCACCATGTGGACGGCGGATTCCACGTTCATTGGATCCAAAGGATTTGAATTGACAGTGCAGAATGGTATTGAGTTTGGTGCATCCTACTATGCGGGAACCACAGTATTAACTCCCAATAAGTATTATCTGATAACTGGGAATACCCTTTTTGATACTTTAATCATTAAACCAGGGACTACTATTTATTGTGAATCAAGCGGGAGTATTGGAGCACATGTTATCACAGCTATTGGTAAGCCTGATTCATTAATAAGCATTTCAGGTGTACGTGGAGGATATTGGCTTGGTGTCATTGCATTGAGCAATTGGGTTTATAATTATGGTTATAATGCAAAACGCGATTCAAAGTCAATAATTCAATATGCTGTGATTTCTGATTATGCGTGGCAATATCCAGCTCCTCACATTTTCAGCAAGTTTTTCGAGGTGTCAAATGTCATAATTAAAAACTCAATTTTAGGGGAACATCTTCATGCAGATGATGATACGCCGATTGTGAGTGATTCAGTATATTTTACTGGTAATTGGATGTTAAATAATTCTGGTGTTTATTCAAGGGCTTCGAATTCAATTTATAAAGGCACAATTTCAGATGGATCTAAATGGCGAGCTTTCAACAATGTTGTACTAAACTGTCGATTAGTTGGAGGTAACAATTATGAATATAATGATGATTATTTAGTTGAAGGACATTTTAAAATAGATAATAATATATCCTCAGTAATTGATACTTCATCTGGAACAGATTTTATTACATATAAAACAATAAATTATATCGGAGGTCCGTATATAATGGAACGTAAATACGGGAATAATATCTACTCAAATTTTATGAGAAAATATACGGGCCTTAATGCGATTTTAAATAATACCACTTATTATTTACCTACTGCTTCACAACTCCTCAGTGGGGATGGTCGGAATGATGTCTACTTAAATTATACTCTAGCATCTGATGTTGTAGATTTTCGTCAGGGACCAGTGCCCCAATTTAAAGCACCTGGGGGATCAGTTACTCCAGTTTTCGAGGTGAAAAATTATTATTTAGGTGGGCAAAGCGAGTCTTATTTGAAGGATAACATAGTTGATTACTTTGACGTCTCTTCCTTGAGAGTTGTCGGTCTAACGAATTTAATGTCTTATCAAGCTTCCTCTGAACCACATGGTTACGTTCGAGACATCTTGGTAGACTCAAAATCCATTCATTATGCGGATAATCCTTATAATAACCTAGGAGGTGTAGGAATCATTGGAAACTCCACCCACAAATTCGAAGTAGTCTTTAATCGGCCTATGAATGTTAACAAGGCGCCCTTGTTGACGTTTGGTATCCGTGAGCCTTGGACTCAAAACATAGTAGCGGATTCTAGTTCTTGGAGTGCGGATAGTACCGTTTTTACGGCCTATACCACGATTACCCCGTTGACGCAGTCTGATGGCATCAATCGTGTATCTGTGCGCTTGGCAGAAGACAATGAGCATTTCCCATGTCCTACGGAAAATGTACGTTTTGAGATGCGTATTGCTTCCACGGGAAGTTTAAGTGCGGATTTTGAAGCTGTTGGTGATACTGGTGCGATTAACCTTACTTGGGGCATCCCTGAAGATGCAGTGGCAGACTTCCTTGGGACGAACATGTACCGGATTGATTCAGCCCATCTGAGCAATCCAAGCTTTGTTTACAATAAGATGAGTATTGACTCGGCTTTAGTGGATAGTACAGTATTGGCTGGAACTTGGTACGGGTATTACTTCAAGATTGTCCGCACCAACTTGACGGAAATGAATAGCTCGGATACGGTTTGGGCGCGTCCATGGCAGGGTAAGCCTGCAGTTACCACGTTGAGTCCGTCCAATGTGACGCATAATTCTGTCACGTTGCGAGGCAGGGGTAATCCTAACTACTTGGCTACACAAGTTCGCTTTAATTACGGATTGACGAGTAATTACACCACGAATACGACATTCCAGAACATCGGAAATGGGTCTTCGGGAGTGGTCAAGACGGTGAACCTTTCAGGCTTGACGCCGGGGACGACCTACCACTACCGGATAGAAGGCACCAATGCGGAGGGCACGAGTTATGGTCATGACTCAACCTTCACGACTAAGGCCTTCCCGACTCTGAATTTCCGCTACGATTCCACGCTGTGTTTGATGGATACCTTGAAGATTACCAACAACACGACCATTAGCACGGGATCCATGAACTATGCATGGGAGGTCCGCAGAAATGGCAGTTTGGTATACACTTCTGCTTTGGAGGAGCCGGCCTTCTATATGAACCAGGCGGGTTCATACACGGTGAAGTTGACTGTAAGTAGTGACCAAGCGGTAACTACGAGTAAAACGGGTATTCTGACGGTAGATCCCATTCCCACTCCTACGGTCACGGCTTCGGGAAGTGTAACACTCTGCCAGGGTGGTACGGTGACGCTCAGTGCACCTTCGGGGTACACGTATCTGTGGAGCAATGGTGCAACCACTCAGACAATCGTGGTGAGTGCGTCGGGCTCATATAGTGTTGAGGTTACCAATGCCAATGGTTGTTCGGGCACAAGCCCTGCGCAAAACGTGGTGGTTAATGCCCTCCCAACGGCTGCCATTACTTCGGCAAATTCGGCAACGAGTTTCTGTACCGGCAGCAGCTTGACCTTGAGCGCTCCAGCGGGTATGACCGGCTATCAATGGAAGCTCGATGGAACCACTATCAGTGGTGCAACGAGCGCTAGCTACTCTGCCGCTGCAGCAGGTTCGTATACGGTACTTATTACCAATGCGAGCGGTTGTACGTCTCTGAGTGCTGGTTTCACGGTAACGGAGAACGCCTTACCCACAGCAGCAGTGAGTGCCTTGTCTTCAACCACCTTCTGTCAAGGAGATAGCGTTGTGCTTAGCGCCCCTGCGGGATACACCTACCTGTGGAGCAATGGCGCTACGACGCAAAGCATTACGGCTTCCACGGCAGGTACATACAGTGTAGCGGTTACCAATGCCAGTGGATGCAGTGTAACAAGTTCACCTGTTACGGTAACGGTGAACTACATCCCCACGATGTCAGTCACCAATACGGGTGCTTTGAGCTTCTGTACCGGTGGGTCTACTACCTTGACTGCAGCAGGCGGTTTTGCCTCCTACCTGTGGAGTAATGGCGCCACGACGCAAAGCATCATTGTCAATGCGGCAGGAACGTATTCAGTTACTGGATATACCGCTGCGGGCTGTACGTCTCAGAGCAGTGCGACGTCGGTGGTGGCGAATGCCTTGCCGGTGGCCACTGTAAGTGCGAGTGGTACTACGACGTTCTGCTTGGGCGACAGTGTGGTGTTGAGTGCGCCTGCGGGCTACACGTACCTGTGGAGCACGGGCGCTACGACGCAGAGTATCTCTGCGAAGGATGCGGGAGTTTATAGTGTTACGGTCACGGACGGCAGTGGATGTAGTGCCACGAGTGCGTCAACGACGGTCAGTGTAAATGTTCCCACGCGTCCTGGGTTAACGGCGGGCAGTGCTACGACGTTCTGTCAAGGGGCGAGTGTGGTGTTGAGTATGCCTAGTGGGTATAGCAACCGCATGTGGAATACGGGAGCTACGAGTCAGAGCATTGTTGCGACGACCTCTGGCGACTACTATGTGATGGCACAGACCTCTAATGGATGTCAGGTTGTATCGGATACGATCACGGTAACGGTGAACGCCTTGCCTGTGGCAACGGCGACCACGAGTGATCCCACGACGTTCTGTGTAGGAGGCGCTGCGACGCTGCATGCCCCTGCGGGTATGACGACCTATCAGTGGTACAAGGACGGCATTGCGGTGGTAGGTGCTACGGACTCTACGTATGGGGCATCTGTGAGTGGATCGTATCGTGTACAGGTGGCCAATGCCAGTGGCTGTGGACAGTTGTCTGCGGCCCAGGTGATCACGGTGAATGCCTTGCCGGTGGCTAGTGTAAGTGCCAGTGGTACTACGACGTTCTGCCAGGGCGACAGCGTGGTGTTGAGTGCCCCTGCGGGTTACACGTACCTATGGAGCAATGGAGCTACGACGCAGAGCATCTCTGCCAAGACGAGTGGCGCCTACAGTGTGACGGTGACCAACGCCAATGGATGTAGTGCATCGAGTGCTGCCACCACGGTGAGCGTCAATAGCATTGTTACGCCTAGCATTACGGCCAACGGAGCGACGAGCTTCTGTCAGGGCGGCAGTGTGGTGTTGAGTGCTCCTAGCGGATACTCTAGTTACTTGTGGAGCACGGGTCAATCCAGCCAGAGCATTACGGTGAGCAGTGCGGGCAGTTACAGTGTAACGGTGACCAACGCTGCGGGCTGTACGTCACAGAGCAGTGCGACGTCGGTGGTGGTGAATGCCTTGCCGGTGGCGAGTGTAAGTGCGAGTGGTTCTGCGACGTTCTGCTTGGGCGACAGTGTGGTGTTGAGTGCCCCTGCCGGTTACACGTACCTATGGAGCACGGGCGCTACGACGCAGAGTATAACCGTTACTTCTTCCGGTTCCTACCAGGTAACGGTGACAAACACCAATGGTTGTTCAACGACAAGCGCATCTACCTCCGTACAAGTCGCAACTATTAGCACACCAAGTATCACGGCCAATGGAGCGACGAGCTTCTGTCAGGGTGAAAGTGTGGTATTGACTGCGCCTTCCGGCTACAGCTATCTATGGAGCAACGGTTCAACGGGATCGAGTATTACGGTCACTTCGGCAGGTTCTTACACGGTAACGGTCACCAATGCTGCGGGATGTTCCGCTACTTCGGCTTCAGTTGCAGTAACGATTGATCCATTACCAAGTGTTACGGCCACGGCACAAGGTGCTACGACCTTCTGTCCAGGGGACTCCGTGATGCTGATGGCTAATCCGGGCTTGAGTAACTATACCTGGAGCAACGGCCAAACGGGTCCTTCTATTTGGGTATACCAAGCGGGGACCTACACCGTAGAGGCTGAAAATGCCAATGGTTGTGTAGGCCAGAGCAACGCCATTCAGGTAACGGTCAGTCCTGTTCCGGCCACTCCAACGGTGTACTATTCGAACAACGCCAACTTGCTGATTAGCTCGGCTCCAATGGGCAACCAGTGGTACTTGAACGGAGTAGCGATACCTGGTGCGGATTCCACCACGTGGTACCCGACTCAGAATGGCATCTATTCGGTCATTGTGACGAATGCGGCCGGATGTAGCTCAGAATCAGCCCAGTTCAACTATGTCAACATTGGCACGGATGAATGGCTGCGTGCGCAAATCAAGCTGTACCCCAACCCCAACGATGGCAAGTTCCAAATTGCCTACCCTGCGGAGATGGAATTTGAGACGGTGCGCGTCCTGGATGGTGTAGGCCGAATCCTATATGAGGGCAAAGCCGAAACTAACCGCGTTGAACTGGATCTAAGCAAAGAAGCAAGTGGTCTTTACCGAGTTGAATTGATGGGCGCCAAAGGCTTTATCTATCTGCCGGTGACGATTCAGCGATGAAGCAATTCATAGCAGTCCTATTCCTCTTGCCCGCGACGGCCATGGCACAAAGTGTCATGGCCGCATCGGGGCTTTACTTGACGAATTTCCAAGTCAATCTCCAGTACACAGTGGGCGAATTAGCCATTCAGACCTACGAGCAGTCAGGCTATGGAGTATTAACTCAGGGGTTTCATCAACCGGACATCTATGTGTACCCATCCAATGTGGGTATCATGGAAGCGTATCGTTCCATGGTCAAGGTCTATCCCAATCCTACGATTGATAGAATTTATTTGGACCTACCTGCTGAGCTTTCCCAAGGAGGAGGCTTCTTCTTCCTATTCGCTTCAAACGGTGAGTTGGTGTCCTCTGATGAGTTACCCAAGCCTTTGAGTTTAGACCTATCCACCATTGCAGCGGGGCAATATGATTTGGTGCTTCAGTTTGCATTAGGATCATTGAGGTTCCGGGTGTTAAAAGTCAAATAATGAAAAAGCTTCTTCTGCTTGTATTTCTGCTTATTGGGTCCATGTTGTTTGCTCAATCACCCGCAGGCTTTAATTACCAAGTCATTGTGCGAGACGCTAATGGATTGATTATTAGCAATCAATCAATCGGACTGAATATAAAGATTCGGCAAGGGAATTTTTTCGGAACAGTCGTTTTTGACGAAAACTCATCCCACTTCACCAATGATTATGGTTTGATAAATCACGTTATAGGGAGCGGGACTATCATGGCAGGAAATTTGGGAACCATTTCATGGGAAAATGGTCCTTTTTTCATTGAGACGGGCATTGATCTCAACGGCGGAACGAGTTATGTGAGCATGGGGACCACGGAACTTGTTAGCACCCCATTTGCGATGTACGCTTCAAAGGCCGGGAACGTTTTTTCCGGTGATTTTAACGATTTGGTGAACATCCCAAATTGGGACACTTCCAATGTGAATGAAATTCAGCAATTGCAATTGAATGGAGACACACTCAGTTTATCTGGCTCCAATTACATCGTATTTGCTGGATTTACGGGTGACTTTAATAGCCTCATCAATGTCCCACCATTGGATACTAGCGTGACCAATGAGTTGCAGGCCTTGAGCTTGGTGGGCGATACGTTGAAACTCAGCAACGGGGGCTATGTGTTGTTGGATGGCCTCGGCGTTAATGGGTTAGATGATTTATCAGATGCTTCCCACAACCAATCATTAAACTCAATCGGCATAGGTCTGAATACCTTAACGAGTCTCACTACGGGGTATAACAACTTTGCCATTGGCACAAATGCCCTTAAAAATGTGACGTCTGGGAGTATTAACACCGCAATTGGTGACGGAGCATTAATGTCCAATACGACGGGCTCCCACAACGTGGCTATCTCGCAGGAGGCGCTCTCTAGTAATACCACAGGCGGAGGCAATGTGGCCATCGGTAGATTTTCTCAAATCATGAATACAACGGGTGGGGACAACACCTCAATTGGTTCCGAGTCAATGAACCAAAACCGAACAGGAAATACCAATGTGGCAGTTGGCCGCTTTGCAATGTGGTGGAATAGGTCAGGTGGTAACAATGTTGCTGTTGGGGCGCACTCCATGATGAATGCAAAATCGGGGAGTGACAATATTGCTATTGGCGCATCCTCCATGGCTGGGAATGGATCTGGGAATAACAATATTGCCATAGGAACCAATGCAAACATGGGCGACAGTGCACTAACCAATGCTATTGCCATTGGCAGCCAAGCTTTAGCTCATGCTTCAAATACCATGGTGCTGGGGAATTCCAACTTGACGGAGGTATATACACACGGGGGTATGCGATCAAAGGCGCTTCGAGTGAACGATTCAAGTGCATCCGATAATGTAATTGTCCAGTTTAATTCAAATACCAGAGGGGTGCTATTGCCTAGGATGACTGCAGCAGAAAAATTGGCCATTGCCACCCCGCCAAATGGATTGATGATTTATCAAATAGATGGTCAAACTGGCTTGTATTATGCGCATAATTCTGCGTGGCAACGAGCGGGAGCAGACACCAATGTGAACGATGAAATACAATTCATGACCTATGCGAATGACACCCTGACATTAAGCAATGGTGGTGGAAAATTATACGTGGACTTACAAGGGGCAAATGACATTAATGGTTTATCAGATGGCTATGCAGATGCAACTAATGTCGTACTCGGAAATGCACTCACCGCCCTCACATCGGGAACAAAGAATACGGTACTAGGGAAAGTGGCTGGGGGCAGTATAACCACGGCGAATGAAAATGTTTTAATTGGTTACGAAGCGGGGACCTCCATAACAGCGAGTCCTCAAAATGTCGCCATTGGGGTGGGCGCCTTAAAAAGTTTAACGGGGAATAGTGGGGGTTTTAATGTGGCCATTGGGTCAAATGCGCTTATGAGCCATCCAAATGGAGGTGAAATTGTTGCCATAGGTGCGGATGCGTTGAAAAATTCAACAACAGGGCAACACAACACCGCTATTGGTTCATACACCCTTGTCAATAATAGCGCTCACAATAATACGGTTGTCGGCTGGACGTCGGGGTGGAGGAATACAACTGGAAGCAGTAACACCTCTATAGGTGCCTATGCGCTCAGAGAGAATTACACAGGTTCCAATAACGTAGCAGTAGGCCAAGGGGCATTGTCGAACAATACAGTTTCTGGAAATACGGCTGTCGGTGCGGGGAGTTTACAGCAAAACACAACGGGTTCTTCCAATACTGCCGTTGGGTATGAAAGTTTGAAGAATAATTCGATAGGTGAGAAAAATACAGGAATTGGCTACAGGGCACTTACGTCAAACACATTTGGCCAGCATAATACAGCACTCGGTAATGGTAGTTTGTCTGCAAATACAACTGGGGTTGGCAATACAGCTTTGGGTGGAGATGCTTTGAGAACGAATTTAACAGGGAACAGAAACATTGCAATTTCAGTAAATGCGTTGATTTTTAACACCATAGGATCTGATAATATTGGAATTGGTAACGAGGCATTAAGAGAAAACACCACGGGCAATGGAAACGTTGCGATAGGAAATCATGCCCTGGGGTCATCAACAACATCAAGCAGTAATACGGCAATTGGCTATGGGGTTATGAGTTCATCAACTACCGCCCATTCAAACGTTGCGGTAGGATATAAGGCTATGGAAAAATTGACAACAGGAATTCATAACCAAGCAATTGGGTGGGGAGCCATGTGGAACGCCACCACGGGTGAAGCCAATACATCTATTGGTGTTCGTTCTATGGAAAACCTGACTTCGGGTAATCACAATATTGCCATCGGTAAGTTTACCATGTTTAAAAATGTCACTGGTTCTGCGAATATCATGATCGGAAATCAGACAGGATATCACACGAAAGGAAGTTCAAATACGGTTGTGGGCCATGATGCCATGGCATTCTTGGGTTCAGGTTCTGGAAACACCTCATTAGGCGCTGGCACCAGCACCCTAGACACCGCCATGTCCAACAGCACAGCCATCGGCTACGGCGCTGTTGTTAGTGGCTCCAATACCATTCAGTTGGGCAATGCCAATGTGAGCAATGTAAATACGGCTGGGATTATCACCGCCAAAGGAGCTGTTGTTACCGACAACACCACCGCAGGAGACTCGTATGCTTTAGGAGCACACTCTACCACAAAGGGCTTTCTGCCCCCGCGAATGACCAAGGCCCAGCGTCAGGCCATTGCTAGCCCAGTTGAAGGCTTGATCGTTTATCAAACCACGGGAGACAAGGGCATATACTACTATGACGGAACCAATTGGTATTGGCTCGGTCAAGGGACCTTGGCGAACTAATCACTCCACCACCACGCGCTGAACGCCTAAGCTTCGGCCAGAACTTCGGTCGTAAAGCTCTAAGAGGTACATGCCTGAAGCCGTGGGCAGGTCGGTGCGCAGGCGAGAGCCCTCCACAGACCATTGGCAAGGGATGTGTTGGCCCAGCAAATTCGTTACACGGAGCATGACGGCTTTGGGCTCCAGGCCTCGGGGTAGCTGCAGGGTAAGTTGGCCGGTCGTTGGATTGGGGTAGAGCGCCCACTGGAGTTCGGCCGACTCGTCGATGCCGATGCCACGGATCGTCACCGTCTTGCATACTGTATCGCTTCCCAAGGTATTGGTGACGGCCAAGCAAACCGTGTAGGTGCCATTTTGGGTGTAGGTATAGCTTGGGTTTTGAAGGACCGAAGTGTCATTGTTGAAGCCAAAGTCCCAATGCCAAGTAGTGGGAGAATTTGTGCTGATATCCGTGAAGGAAATGAGGGGCATTTGGGTCGTGTCAATGGTAAAATTGGCTGCAGGGAAAGGTGCGTTAGAGACCAGTAAACCCATGCAGAAATCCTCCGTGTACATATCTCGGTAATGGGCCCACGTACTGCCCAAAATCTCATAGGATTGCTGTGAGGTAGGGGGAGTTAAATCGCGGCCTATGGTGATGCCGGAACCGCCCATGTACCAGACCAGGTAGTAGCCCCCAGAAGTTTTGTAGAAAGGTGCATTGTTGAACATGACCGTGGTGTAGGACCCCACAAAAATGTTGCTCGGCTGGATGTACATGGAGTCCAAGAGCGTGCCTTGGGTTCCGCCTGGTCCATTGTCGTCGTACAGCATGACCGAACAGCCCACGGGTGTCGCAGGTTGGGCCGTGACGAGGAACTGGCAGCCGTTGATTTGGGCCGGGTAGACCGGTGGCTCAATGTAGACCCCAATGCCGCCGCCACCGCCGTTCCAGCTCAATCCGGTGCCATCCGGAATGCCGTCACTGTAATCCAGGGTGTACTGTGTTTGGTTGGTGCTGACCGCTACAATTTTGGTCGTTTTTCGGTTGTTGGCGGCAACCATATCCCCGCTGATTCCGGATACGCGCGAACTCAACTTGAAAATCGCGGGGAATTGGGCCATAAAAGTGTTGGAGAAAGTCAAGGTCGTGTCTTCTCCAGGTTGAAGTGCAGGAACCGCTACCGATCCGTTTACGATAGGCGTTAGGACGGAATAGATGGTGTCTGTAGCCGTAAATGCAGGAAGGGCCTGGTTGCCAAAGTTTTTAATGTTGGTTTGGAAATTCTGCATGCTATTGACGGGAATGAAATACCCCCCATTCCGGTCATCCTTGTTCCAATTCACGCCCCCGTCGGTGACGGCGTAGGTCACCACTGAGGGGTAGTAATATTTGATGGCAAAACTGTTGCTCGGCACCACGTCGATGTAGTTTTGAAGACCCAGCGCACCGGTTACGTTTTCAATGCCCGTCACGCAGTCTTGCGAGGTCGCCCCTGCGGAGGAGAGGCTTTGGTAGTTGAATTGAATGTGCTTGTCGGCCTTGGTCCAAACGATTTGGAAGGAGTTGCTCCCACTGTAACCGGGAGCTGTCACGCTCCAGTAAGGCACATTGATGAAGCTCACCACCAGGGAGTCCTGGTTGGCGTAGAAATAGCACTGGGCCGGGTTGTTGCTTCCGGAGAAATTCAAGTCGGCCATGTGAGGGGCTAGCCAGTCGTTGCCACCCGCGGGGGAGGGCACGGAGCTGGGAAAAGGAGAGGCCATGTTGACGCCGTTAAAGCTGATGTAGCCGTTGCTGCCGATCCAAATTTGGGATACCGGATACCAATAGTACTGAAAACCAGCTGGGATGGGAAAGGGACCCACCACGTTGTCATCGGCCAGTCCTGTCACCTGATCGCCCCGGGTCGTAATGTCTACCCAGTTGTAAGAGGGCGGATTGCTCGTGTGGCTGCTGTTCTTCCAGGTGTACCCATAGGCATCAGGCCCTCCGGAAGTTTGAGCGAAAGAAGACGGGATGAACCACGCAAAAAAGGCCAGAAACAGGAAGAACTTCAAGGATTTCATACGAGAGGTGTTTGGGTTGCTTTGTAGAAAGGTACTCCAAAATTGCACGTTTTGATGCCCTTAAACCGGTATTAAGTCCCTCAGAACGAGCGTAAAAGAAATTCCAGGTGCAGGCCAATATTGTGGTACCTTTGACCATAAGTCTAAGCGCACGAATTGCATGTGCCCTATGGGCTTCAACATGCCATGCGCACACTCACCTTTTCCCTTTTCGTTGTGGCGGCTATGGCGGCACAAGCCCAAAACGCCCCTGTGGATTTTGAACCCAACGGTATTGGTCAATCCTGGAATTGGAAAGTCTTTCAAAATGGCTCAAATCCTCCTGTAGAATTTGTTCCCAATCCCGATCCAGACCCCAATGGCTACAATCCGAGCCCGACGGTAGCCAAGTATAGCGCCCTGTCTCAAGGTGCTCCTTTTGCAGGATGCGAAACCCAGCACGGCACCGACATTGGAACCTTCACGATTGACAACAGCAACAAGATCATTCGGGTCATGGTGTACAAAAACACCATCAGCGATGTGGGCATCAAATTGGTGCGCTTTGACAATTGGTCCTTAGGGGAAATCAAGGTGGCCAACACAAAAATCAACGAGTGGGAACAGTTGGAGTTTGATTTTTCGGACCACTTTGGATTGACCTATGATCAACTGGTGTTTTTCCCGGATTTTCGCGGTCGAAGCCAAACTGAAATCATTTACTTCGACAACATCTTCAGCGAGCAGTACACGCCTGTCCCACCGGCGCCAGACCCTGCCACGTTGGAGCTCCCTACGATTTTCAGCCCCAACAATGACGGGGTCAACGATTTTTACAAGCCCAGGATGAGCTTTGCGGAATGGGCCGAATGGGAAGTATTTACCCGGGATGGCCAACGTGTATTCTACGGCCAAACGGTAGAGGCATCATGGGACGGCACGGTGGGTGGTCGGCCTGCCCCACAAGGCGTCTACTTTGTGCGAGCGCGTTGCGGGAATACCCAAACGCCGGACACTCCAGAAGCGGCCACGGCAGTGCACCTGCAACGGTAAGAGTCAGCTTTTAAAGCTGCTCCCCCAGCAAGCTCATAACCCCCAAGTCTAGAGCATCCGAATACTCAAGGGAATGGTGAATTTCAAGCGTGTAGGCACGCCGCTTTGAATCCCTGATTGTATAAATCTTAGAGAACGGACTGCGTCCATGGCGGCTTCCTCCGTTTCTTTCATGAGTCCACCCTCCATGCGCACGACTTGAATCTCGTTGACGGACCCATCTTTCTCTACGACAAAAGCGACCCATATGCGCCCTTCCAACATGGGTTCTGGGGTGTTTTTACGGACTTTCTTCGGTAAAGCTGCCCACTGGGCATGCACAGCGCTGAAGGCATCTCGTTCCACCCTGGGTATTTCAAAAGTTCTTCCAATATGGCGTTGAATTCCCTTCCAAAAACAGGCGTTGTACTCTTCCGTGGGGAGTAAAGGGTCACAACCTTCCAGCAAAGGAGGAATGGGTTCAACGGGGTCGAAAATGCTGTCTTGCGCGTGCAAGGACCACACAGAGAGGATGGCCCAAACAAAAAGGGCGTACCGCATCAGTAATGCACGTTAATAGGCAGGGTGTAGCTCATGCGAACGGGCTTCCCATCGACATAGGCAGGCGCGTGCATATCCGGCATGCTCTTAACCATCCGTATAGCTTCTGCATCCACCTTAGGATGCACGCTCCTTACGATTTTGACCGAACTGATACTGCCATCTTTCTCGATGACAAAATCCACAAAGACTTTGCCTGTTTGTGCCTTCTTTTCCTTGTTGGTGATCGCAGGAGGGACTTCAAAGTTGTTGACTAAAAAATTCCGGATGCCGTAGTTAAAGCAGTCAAAACGGGCAGACTCGGATTCCAAGGTTTCGCACCCAGGCCAAACGGGACGTATGGGCACGGCGAAAAATTGAAACGTTGTGTCGTCATCGCCGATAGCGAGAATTTTTTCATCCACACCTTGTGCATAAGAATGCAGGGAGAGGGTCAAGAGTACTAAGGCAAGGAGTTGTTTCATTTTCAGCAATTTATGAACCTAAGCGTTCCAAATTAAAGGTAGCCCAATTTAGATATGAATCTCCGGGCTTGAGCAGGGTGCTGGGAAATTCAGGATGGTTGGGGGCATCGGGGTAACCTTGGTTTTCAAGGCAAATACCAGATCCTGGGCCGTAAGGGGCTCCATGCTTTCCAGGTAGTTCTTCCACATTGGGGCCGCCCACAAACACGTGAAAGCAGTCTTGATTTGTAAAAGCGGTGAGGCGCAAATCCTCGGTTTCGAGGACTGCTTTTCGACTTGCCCCTAAGACATAGGTCTGGTCTAGACCATGTGCTAAGCGAACGTCGCCTGACACCGGAGCACGGCGCCCAGTCGGAATCATGCCCTCTGTGACCAGGATTTCGCGGCTATCCAGGTGCAGTCGATGCCCGGCGACACCTGCGCGCCTACCGGTTAAATCAAAGTAGTTGTGTTGAGTTAGATTGACGGGCATTTCCGCCGTGACGCGAGCCTGTAACACAATGCGCAATTGTAGCCCAGAAAGGGTATAGGTAACAGTAGCCTCAAGCGAGCCAGGGTAGCCCGCCACACCTGTTTTTGTTTTGCAGCGGAGGGTGATGCGGTCTTTCTGAACAGGTCCGCCCACCTCCCAATGGAGGCGGCTCAACGAACCTGAAGCCCCATGTAGGTGGTGGGGACCGTCGTTTGCTTGCAGTATAACATCGGAATTAGGCCAATATCCGTGGGCGATTCGGCCGGCGTGCGGCCCTACGATGGCACCATAAAACGGGGGGTAGGGCTGCATCATGCTCTGTACGTAGTGGTCCTCGCTTTGGAGGCCTAAAACAATATCGCGGTACGCTCCACCGATCTTGATTTCCATGGACTGCAGGATGGCGCCGAATGTCAAGATGCGTGCGCGAAGGCCCGCCTCTGACTCCAAGGACCATGAGTTTTTGGAAGATCGATTCACAGAACTAAAGGTAGGAATGACCTAACCATTGGCTTGATGGTTTAAAGCTCTGAAGCGGAGAGATGTCTTCGTTATCGCGCCTCCACTCCATTAAAATGAAGTGGACCTAGTTGATGAATGTGAGACAAACTCGAAAAATTTTAAAAATGTTTTTTTTAAATCGTTATGCTTCAATATATAGACATAATTATTCACATTATTATGAACAATGATTTTTAATATTTTCAAAACATCACTTGGGGGTATTTTACCACGTTATAAACCCTTTTGCCGTGAAGAAATTTTACGTTTTTTGCCTTTTTGTTGTCACAAATTTTGCCGCCTTCTCGCAGCTTTCTGGCACGTATACGATTGATGTCAATGGCTCTGGAACGACCAACTACACCAGTTTTACAGCTGCCGTAACGGCCCTGTCAGCGAATGGAGTGAACGGCCCGGTTATTTTTAATGTGGCCGCTGGCACGTACAGCGAGCAGCTCACAGTGCCGGCCATCACGGGTACTTCGAGCACCAACACGATTACGTTCCAGGCAAATCCGTCCAATACGGCTCCGGCGGAGATCACGTATTCGCCAACAGGTACAACGGATAACTGGACGATTCAATTGAACCAAACCAACAATGTGATCATCAAGGGTCTAAAAATTACCACGGGTGGTACGACCTATGCACGTTTGGTGGCCTACACAGGTTCGTCGAATATCCGTATCGAGAACAACACTATGATCGGTGCTTCTACATCTTCTTCAACAAGTTCAAACCTGGCGGCTTTTTACTACACCGCTACCACGCCCTATCCATCGGGTACTTGGGTGTTGAAGGGAAACACGATTTCAAACGTGTCATCAGGTTTCTACATGTATGGTTCATCCTCTGGAAGTATGGATACTCTGCGTATTGAAAACAATACATTGGACTTCTGGTACTATGGTATCTACTCCTACTACGCCAAGAACCCCAAGATTTTAAATAATACCATCACAAAGCTAGGCGGTACTTCAAATACCTACGGCTACAACTACGTGTACTACCCAACTGGGAATGCAGAGTTCAAAGGCAATACTATCAATGACTGCCGATATGGTTGTTACATGTACGCCTCTGCGGGTAGTCAAACCTGGGATGTTCAGGACAATACGCTGAACAACGCGGGCTATTATGGCTTCTACATCTCCAATTCTTCAGCTGGTAAAGCAGAAAAGGTGACCGTCAAGAATAACAACATCAACATGTTGCTGAATTCAACCTT
>ENA-ORCY01000562-ORCY01000562.1-marine-metagenome-genome-assembly--contig:-NODE-562-length-21594-cov-8.472138_pt1 | contig 21594 bp, 20 predicted proteins | sample MGYA00248634_ERZ508507 | MGnify/ENA primary metagenome ERZ508507 (study PRJEB26178, sample SAMN06266269) | marine metagenome | isolation source: Columbia River Estuary | place: USA:Columbia River Estuary... | reverse complement strand
TATTCGCTTGCTGTTGCAACAACACTTTGTCGGTTAAGGCAACCACCCTTTGTACGATATTTTTTGAGAGCGTTGGAAACTTATTAGCATAAATGACCACATCTTGCAATTGCTTACTTGAAGTATCAGATTGCGCCAAAAGTTCCAGACTCATCCCAAAAAATAACAGTACGCTTAGTATTAAACGCATGTCGAATTTTAAAAATGAAAATGAATTGACTATCAAATAAAAAATGATTTGATAGCCCTGTCTTATGTATTAGACAGTTTCTGGCGGATGCGAAAATTCTCCTGAATAGCTACTTAAAATTGGCGTAGCAAATATTGAATACTTCTTTTTCAGTAAAGTATAGTTGAATAAACTTTGGGTATTGAATGAAGGACATTCATATACAGCAAGGCTAAGATTCAATTTGATTTTAGAAGAACTGGATTTTGATTCTGCTTCTTTATTTAAATGATGTACTTTTTGTTGATTGGCAACAATGGCTGCTTCTTCTTCATCGGATGCTGCTTTAATCACCCAACCTTCATTTGTTTGTTCAATGGAAACAATATCATAAAACATACCCTTGTAACTAAATTCACGGCCCTTCTCCTCCCACTGATAACCTTCGGGCAAAATGGATTTATCTTTTACTGTGATGGTGATTTGATCGCTACTATGATTATTACTTTCATTTTCTTTTTCAAGAATTTCGCCTGCATCAATACTTGCAAAGCGCTCTTGCTCATGTAGCTTTTCCTGAAGCCAATAAAAATAGCTCAAGCTACTTGTTGATAATAACAAGGCGGCAAAACAAAATATGGCAATGAGTTTTTTCACAGTCTAATATACCGTTTTTTGATTAAAATAAGAGGAAGATCTAAGTAATAATATTTCAAATATGATAGATATTAAATAATTTTGCCGTTCATGATTCATTTTATCTATAATCCGAATGCAGGCATTCAAAATCAAGCGCAAAAAAAGCAATGGCTAGCCAGCTTAGATGCGATTCCCAATACGGTTATTTGGGAAACCACTAAACCATTAGAAGCAAATGAATTTGCCAAAAAAGCTATTGAACAAAAAGCAACAAAAATTATTGCTATTGGCGGAGATGGTACTATTAATGAAGTAGCTTCTGCATTAACCGAAACTACTATTCCATTAGGCATTATTCCCATGGGTTCAGGCAATGGATTGGCAAGACATTTACAATTACCTCTTCAATTTGATAAAGCACTTGCTAGAGCCTTGACTGGGAAAGAAGTTGCCATTGATGTGGGCATTATTAATGACAGAATGTTTTTTTGTACAACAGGTATTGGCTTTGATGCAGCTGTAGCAAGCCGCTTTGCTAAAGGCAGCAACAGAGGTTTTATGAATTATGTAAAATCTACTCTTTATACATTATTCAATTACAAGCCCATCGAAATAAGTATTAACGGAGGGCCGATAGAAAAAGTTTTTTCGCTCACTATTGCCAATGCCAATCAATTTGGAAGCAATGCCTACATTTCTCCTTATTCAGATTTACAAGATGCGCAACTTGAAATAGTCCATATTCAGCCGCACTCTATTTTAAAAGCGGGTTTACTTGCCATAAGATTATTTAATAAAACCATCCACGCATCAAAAAAAGTAAGCATACATTCCATAAAGCACATTTCCATTCAATACAAAAAAGGAAGGCCTTTACATATTGACGGAGAATCTCTAGAAACAGATATGGATGATTTAGCTATTAGCGTTGAACCGCAAGCATTACTAGTTATTGTATAAATTTTTAATTTGATCATTGTTATACATTTCTTAAGGCATACTTTATAATAAATTCAATCATAGAATAAGGCATAATGGGTTGGTTTAAGGCCTATATTTGCATCCTAAAAAATTAAGCCTTGTCTTTCTCCCTTAAAAATATAACAATAACCCTTCTTGGAATTTTTATAGCCATTAACACGAATGCTCAAAGCATCACTGGTGTTGTTCAAAATGAAAAAGGAAATCCAATTGATGGTGCTACTATAAGTATTTTAAATAATAGCATGCAAACTATTAGTAACCAAAAGGGGTACTTTAGTTTCGATGAATTAAAAAATGGCAAGTATACTCTTTCCATAAAGTCATTGGGTTATGCTGAAATTTCAAAAGAAATTAATATTAACGCAATAAACAATTCTAAAAGTACTGCTATAAAATTCATACTAATTGCCTCAACGAATCAATTAGATGAAGTAGTAGTGACTGCAGAAAAAAAAGAAGAATTATTACAAAAAATTCCTGCAAGTATTACAGCCTTAAATGCAAAACAGATTAATGCTTTTGGATTATGGAATACCAAAGAAATTACGGGCATCATTCCCAATTTATACAGCGCCGACCCTGGAGATAATAGAGATGTAAACTCTGTAAGGGGCATTGCCACTAGTTCTTACGACCCTACGGTGGCTACCTATATTGACGGTGTGAATCAATTTAGTTTAGACACTTATATACCCACTTTATTCGATGTTGAAAGAATTGAAGTATTGCGCGGACCACAAGGAACCTTATATGGAAGAAATGCAATGGGTGGCGTTATAAATATTATTACTAAACAACCTAATAATGCAAGTAGCGGATTTGCAGATATTAGTGTAGGCAATTACAATCAACAAAGAATTACAGCAGGCTTTAAAACACCGCTTATAAAAGATAAATTATTTTTTGGCGCTTCTATCTTATCCAATAAAAGAGATGGCTATTATACCAATGAGTTTACGCAAAGCAGTTATGATAATCAAAACGGATTGTCTGGCAACTATTTTTTAAAATATATAGTTAGTAGTTGTTGGGATATAAATTTAAATTTCAAACACCTTGCCAATGAGAATCAAGGACCCTTCCCTTTGGTTTTTGGAACAGAGGAAGCGCTTAATAACCCTTACCGTTTAAATCAAAACAGCATAACTACCATGAAGGACAAGACCTCTAATTCGAGCTTGACTATTCGCTATACTGGTAGTGGCTTTAATTTTAGTAGCCAAACTGCTTATCAACAAAACTACCGCTATTACACCAACCCAATTGATGGCGATTTCTCTCCCATTGATGCCATTTCAGTCATCAATAATTATGGTAGTAAGTGGAACAATAATAAAGTACTCACCCAGGATTTTAAATTCACTAGCGCTCCTTCAAGTAATAGTAAATTGAAATGGACTGCCGGTGCCTTCTTATTTTATCAAGACGCGCCAGTGAAACAAGCGACACGTTTTGGAATAGATGCCAACTTAATGATGATAGGAGATTCTTTATTTAGCATCATTAATACAAGTACCACTCTCAAAAAAGGTTTTGCTATATATGGTCAAGCTACTTATGCTTTAAGCGATAAATTAAATATGAGTTTCGGGTTAAGAAATGATTATGAAAATCAAACTCAATCAATATTGGGCGAATACCAGCGTGACCCTAGTCCTGAATTATATACTACCACCTCAGATACTTTAGGACGCACCAATTTTAATGCACTCTCACCAAAACTTTCTTTGGACTATCAAGTAAATAATAATAGTTTATGGTATGGTTCTTATAGCAAAGGATTTAGAGCGGGTGGCTTATCTCCACTCTCCTCAGATCCTTCACAGCCGCCACTTGTAGGCTATTTACCTGAATACAGTAATAACTTTGAAACAGGTATTAAAAACAATTGGTTGAGCAATAAATTAATTTTAAATATTGCTTTATTTTATACTAAAGTAACGGACGCGCAAGTGCCCAGTTTAATTTTACCAGACGCCATTACCATTACTAAAAATACAGGGCAATTAAGTAGCAAGGGAGTAGAAGCAGAATTAATGTTCATTCCCACTAAAGGTGTATTATTACAATACGCTTTTGGAACTACCTCGGCTTCCTATGATAAATTAGAAATTGCTTCACAAGGAGCAAGTGTAAATTTAGCAGGCAAGCGTCCTATATTCACCCCATCTAGCACTTCGTTATTAGCAGCCCAATACAGCTACCCTGTTTCTAGCGAATTACAAATATTGTTAAGAGGAGAATGGAAATATATAGGAACCACTTATTTTGATTTAGCCAATAGCATTCAGCAATCGCCTTACCATTTATTAAATGCAAAATTGGGAATGGAATACAAGAAGACAGCTTTAAGCTTCTGGGCTAAAAACCTAGCGGGTACAAAATACATTTCTTATGGCTATGATTTTGGGGCCGTTCATTTGGGAGATCCTGCCATTTTTGGGACCAGTTTTAGCTATAAATTTTAATGATTTTTCTCTCGTTTGTTTAAACAAAGCAGCAGAACGATTCAACCTCGGCTATTCCTTCCATAAAATGGCCTAATCCGTGAATTAGATGTGGATTACCTAGGGAATTATTAGCCTTTTTAATGCTACTTTTACAGCATCATTTTTATACCAAAAATACTATGGGTGCTATATCATTAATTGCTTTATTAATTGCCGCTATTGCTTTCTCTGCAGGCGGTATTTTAATTGGGAAAATTTTAGTAAAAGGAAGCAAAAATTCTCAAAAAGGACAGGCTTATGAGTGCGGAATTCCCACCGATACTTCTCCTTGGCATCAGTTCAATGTGGGCTATTACTTATTTGCCTTACTTTTTTTAATTTTTGATGTGGAATTAGTGTTTTTATACCCTTGGGCAGTGGTGGTAAAAAAAGTAGGCATCGTTGCCTTAATTGAAATTATCGTTTTCATATTTATATTATTCATGGGCTTTTTATACGCTCATAAAAAAGGTGCATTAAAATGGAGTTAAAAGAAAAAATAGCAGGTAACGAACCTTTTCCAGGTATCGTGCATGAAACACCAGGTGGTGGCATAGTGGTAAGTACTTTTGATAGTGTCATTAATTGGGCGCGTTCCAATTCTTTATGGCCTTTGTCCTTTGCCACTAGTTGCTGTGGTATTGAAATGATGTCTACTGCTTCTGCCAAATATGATTTTTCTCGTTTTGGTTTTGAAGTAGCAAGAGCCTCGCCGCGTCAAGCTGATGTTATTATTATAGCGGGTACTATTGTTAATAAAATGGCACCGGTTTTAAAAAGATTATACGATCAAATGGCCGATCCTAAATATGTAATCGCCATGGGCGCTTGCGCTATTAGTGGTGGCCCATTTTTTTACAATACTTATTCTGTCGTAAAAGGTGCCGATCATATTATTCCTGTAGATGTTTACATTCCAGGATGCCCTCCCCGTCCCGAAGCCTTATTGCATTCTTTAATTTCTTTACAAGAGAAAATTAAATTAGGTATGACGCGTGAACAAATTAGAGGAGAATTTAAAGTTTAGAAATACACTATTATGACCAACGAAGAAATAAAAGAATACATCAGCTCACTCGCTCCAGCAGCCACTTACGATGAAACAGGAGAATGGTTGAATATACTCGTTGAACCTACTGCCTTAAAACCTTTGATGGCCAATTTAAGAACAGGCAAAATGCAAATGAACTATTTGTTTTGTGTAACCTGTGTTGATTTTAAAACACATTTAACCATGGTCTATCATTTGTCTGCGACTACGCATCGTCAAAGTATTGTTATTAAGGCCAATGTGAATAGAGATACACCTGTGATTGAAACAGTTTGTGATATTTGGAGAACTGCAGAATTTTTAGAGCGTGAAGTATTTGAAATGTTTGGCGTGCAGTTCACGAACCACCCCGACTTAAGAAAATTAATATTAGAAGATGACTTCAAAGGTTTTCCACTTAGAAAAGATTTTGAAGACCCTATCAACATGATAAAATTATAATTGGCGCATGTACAATCAAACTGAAATAATAAAAGATACCAGTGAACTAGGCGCCGACGGCGAATTAGTCATTAATATGGGCCCTCAACACCCTGCCACACATGGTGTACTTCATTTAGTAGTGACTTTGAATGGAGAAACGATTAAAAAAATTGAACCGCATTTAGGATTCATACACCGCTCTATTGAAAAAATGTGTGAGAGTTTAACTTATCGTCAATTTATTTATGTGACTAGCAGAATGGATTATTTATCATCTCATATTAATAATTTAGGCTGCGCTTTACTAGTAGAAAAAGGAATGCAAATTGAAGTGCCTGAACGCGCTAAATATATACGTGTTATTTTAAGTGAATTAACGCGTATTGCATCACATGAACTATGGTTAGGTGCGATGGCGATGGACTTGGGCGCCTTCACACCTTTCTTTTACGCCTTCAGAGAAAGAGAAATGATAACCGATATTATGGAAGATACTTGCGGTGCAAGATTAACCATGAACTATATTGTACCAGGTGGTTTGATGTATGATCTTCATCCCGATTTTCAAAAGAAAGTGAAAGCCTTTATCACACAATTCAAATCTAAAGTAACAGAGTACGAAGATTTAGTAACCAACAATATTATTTTTCAAAGTAGAACTAAGGGCGTAGGTATTTTAAGTGCAGAAGATGCTATTTCTTATGGTTGCACAGGCCCTGTAGCAAGAGCAAGTGGTGTAAGTTGTGATATCAGAAAAATTTATCCTTACGAAGTATATGATAAAGTAGAATTTGATGAAGTCATAGAAACAGCAGGCGATTCATTTGCGCGTTATATAGTGCGCGTGAAAGAAATGAATCAATCTATTCGCATTATTGAACAACTTATTGATAATATTCCAGAAGGTGACTTTGTAGGCAAAACAAAAAATGTATTAAAACTACCTAAAGGAGAATTTTATTCAAGAGTAGAAACAGCAAGAGGTGAATTTGGAGTGTATGTAGTAAGCGAAGGTGGCACCACTCCGCACAGAATTAAATTCAGGTCTCCAGGTTTCTCCAACTTATCTGTACTAAATCATATTGCTGCAGGTGGTATGATTGGAGATTTAATGGCGAGCATGGGTACACTCGATTTAGTGATACCTGATATTGATAGGTAAGATTGTTTGAAAGAGAATAATATTCGAATAAGATACACTTAGAATTGTTTGTTATATAAAAACAGTAACGCATGTTTAGTTTAGAAGGAATTACAACCAGTGTTCAAGATTGGTTATTTATGAAGTTTAATCCCACGATGGCCTTGGCCATGGAATGTGTCATTGTTATTTTACTTTCCATAAGTTTATTCGCCATATTGGGTTTGATATTGGTTCTTATGGAAAGAAAGGTAGCTGCGCATATTCAAATTCGTTTAGGACCCAACCGTGTAGGCCCAGGCGGTATGTTTCAAACAGTGGCCGATACTTTGAAATTAATTATGAAAGAAGGCTTGGTGCCCGACAAAGCAGATAAGTTTTTATTTAATCTAGCACCTTTTGTGGTAATGATGGTAGGTATGTTATTATTAGCGCCTATTGCTTTTGCCAAGAATTTTCAAATCTGGGATATTAATATTGGAGTCTTATATATTTCTGCGGTTTCTTCTTTATCGGTGATAGGTATTTTAATGGCAGGCTGGGCAAGTAATAATAAATACTCTTTATTAGGTGCAATGCGCAGTGGCGCTCAAATAGTAAGTTATGAATTGTCTGCAGGCTTTGCAGTATTAACTATAGTAGTATTAACAGGTAGCTTACAACTTTCTGAAATTGTAAAAGCCCAAGAAAACGGCTGGTGGATTTTTAAAGGGCATATTCCAGCGCTGATTGCCTTTGTATTATATATTATTGCAGTGACTGCTGAAACCAATCGTGCCCCTTTTGATTTAGCAGAAGCAGAGTCGGAATTAACGGCAGGTTTTCATACCGAATACTCTGGTATGCGTTTTGCCTTGTTCTTCTTAGCAGAATACATTAACATATTTATTGTTTGTGCTATTGGTGCTACCTTATTTTTTGGTGGATGGATGCCATTACATATTGGCAACTGGGAAGCGTTCAATCATATCATGGATTATATTCCTTCTTCGGTTTGGTTTATGGGAAAAACCTTCTTCCTTATCTTTTTAATTATGTGGTTTAGATGGACCTTCCCAAGACTACGCGTAGATCAATTATTGAATTTAGAATGGAAATATTTATTACCTATAAGCTTGTTTAACCTTTTATTAGTAGCCATTATTGCTATACTAGGTTGGCATTTTTAATTTAAATGATTTAGAAAATGTTTTTGAAAGACTATATATCAGATGTGGTGAACGGCGTAAGTTCTTTATTAAAAGGAATGCGTAAGACAGGTTATTACTTTACGCATCCTAAAGAAATTATTACAGAACAATACCCCGACAACCGTGCCACCTTATTATTATCGGAAAGGTTCAAGGGAGAAGTGGTCATGCCACATGATGCAAACAATGAGCATACCTGCACAGGTTGTACTGCCTGTGAATTAGCCTGCCCGAATGGTACTATTAAAGTAGTGACTAAGTTTGAAGTGTCACCAGAAGGTAAAAAGAAAAAAGCCATTGACACTTTAGTATACAGGTTAGAGCTTTGTACCATGTGTAATTTATGCATCGTAGCCTGCCCAAGTGATGCTATTAAAATGGCGCCTAATTTCGAACACAGTGTTTTTGATAGAACTAAATTAACCAAGGTATTAAATCAACCAGGATCTAAAATAAGGGAGGGAATAGAATAATGAATACATCAGCCATCATATTTTACGCCATTGCTACACTCATACTGGGGGCAGCATTACTAGCCGTAACATCACTTAAAATATTTCGTTCAGCCATTTGGTTGTTATTTTCTTTAGTAGGCATTGCAGCACTTTATTTTTGGATGCAGGTAGAATTTATTGCAGCCATTCAAATAGTGGTGTATGTGGGCGGAATTGTAGTTTTAATTATTTTCTCTATTTTCTTAACACAGCAATCAGGTAATAAAATGGCCAAGCCAGCCACGCCTAAAATTATTTTTTCTGCACTAGCTGCTCTATTAGGCACTGCCTTTACTTTTAATTTAATCAATCATTACGGATTCAATACGGTATCGGCTCAGCCCTTTAATTCAAGTGTGAGCGAAATTGGTACACAAATGCTAAGCACTACCTCCTATGGCTTTATATTGCCTTTTGAAGTAGTGAGTATGTTATTATTAGCTGCCATGGTAGGCTGTATTGTAATTGCGATGAAGCCTACAAGTGCTGATATTGTTCACCTAAACAAAAAGGAGGATTAATTCCATGAACGAAATACCCTTAACCCATATTCTATTTCTAAGCACTGCCCTATTTTTCATAGGCATGTATGGCTTGTTTACAAGAAGAAACTTAATTACCATGTTAATGTCTATTGAACTAATGCTCAATAGTGTGAACATTAACTTTGTGGCTTTTAATAAATATTTATTTCCTGATAAACTAGATGGTTTATTCTTTTCTTTATTTATCATCACCATTGCAGCTGCTGAAGCCGCGGTGGCCATTGCCATTATCATTAATTTATATCGTAGTCATCAATCTATTGATGTAGACGATGCAACAGAAATGAAATTTTAATTATGTCAAACTACTTATATATACTTTGGATTCCTTTATTACCTCTAGCTACCTTTGTAGTACTAGGTTTGTTTGGACGCAAATACTTTGCTAAATCGGCAGGTATTATTTCTACGGCTTCTTTACTTACCTCAACTATTCTTTCTTTTGTAGCAGCAAAGCAATACTTTTTCGTAGATGAAAAAGTAAATGGCATTTACCAAAAAATTATTGCCTTAAAATATACATGGTTGCAGTTTAGCCCCAATGTCTCTATTGATATGGGTGTGATAGTTGATCCTATTTCTGTAATGATGCTCATAGTAGTAACTTCTGTTTCTTTAATGGTGCATGTATTTAGTTTAGGTTATATGAAGGGTGAAGAACGTTTTGCTACTTATTATGCCTTCTTGTCTTTATTTACTTTCTCCATGCTTGGGCTTATTTTATCGGTGAATATATTTCAAGTGTATATGTTCTGGGAGTTAGTGGGTGCATCTAGTTTTTTATTAATTGGTTATTACTTTAACAAACCCTCTGCAGTGGCTGCTTCTAAAAAAGCATTCATTGTAACGCGCTTTGCCGATTTAGGATTTTTAATAGGCATTATGATTATGGGTTTTTATGGAGGTACTTTAGATATTGGTTTATTAATCCAAAAATTAACATCAGTTCAGTCTCCTGAATTTTTAAGCATGACCAGTACTAGCTTTTTAGGGGCAAGCATGCTTACTTGGGGACTTACTCTAATATTTATGGGTGGTGCAGGAAAGTCGGCCATGTTTCCTTTGCATATTTGGTTGCCCGATGCGATGGAAGGCCCAACGCCAGTCTCTGCCTTAATTCACGCAGCTACCATGGTAGTAGCAGGTGTGTATTTAGTGGCAAGATTATTTCCCATCTTCTCCATGGATGAAGCTGCTTTAACTATCGTAACCTATGTAGGTGCTTTTTCTGCACTTCTTGCAGCCATTATTGCTTGTACACAAACCGATATTAAAAGAGTGCTCGCTTATTCTACCATGTCACAAATTGGGTATATGATGTTTGCCTTAGGTATTTCAAAAAATGGTGGAGAAGCTGGATTAGGTTATATGGCTTCTATGTTTCATTTATTTACGCATGCCTTCTTTAAGAGTTTACTATTCTTAGGAGCAGGTGCAGTAATTCATATGGTGCATAGCAATGAAATGAAAGATATGGGAGGATTAAGAAAATTAATGCCTATCACGCATGCTGCCTTTTTAATTGCTTGTTTGGCTATTGCTGGTATTCCTCCATTTGCTGGATTTTTTAGTAAGGAAGAAATTTTAACGGCTGCCTTCCATGAGAATAAATTAATTTATGGAGTAGCACTATTTACTGCAGCGCTTACAAGTTTTTATATGTTCCGTTTATATTTTAACATATTCTGGAGTAAGGAAGCGCCTGCTAAAGCGCATAGTGCTGGACATGATCATGCGCATAATGACGCACACGACCATGGCGAAGGTAGTTGGACAATGAAACTGCCTTTAATTATTTTAGCCGCATGTGCAGTGGGTGTAGGTTTCATTCCTTTCTCTCAATTTATTACCTCCGACGGTGCTGCCTTAGAAACCCATATTGATATGATCTTTTCTATTGCGCCTGTAAGCTTATCTATAATAGCTATTTTGCTTTCTGCAAGTTTTTACAAAAATCAAAATACAAAATCGGATAAAGCAGTTGCCTTATTTGGTGGCTTTTACCGAGCTGCTTATAAAAAGTTTTATGTTGATGAATTGTATTTGTTTATCACTAAAAAAATAGTCTTCCCACTCATAGGACAACCTATTGCTTGGGCCGATAGAAATATAGTAGATGGTTTTGTGTTGTTAATAGCGAACACCACTGCAAAAATTTCAACAGCTATTAAAGGACTACAATCGGGTAAGGTTCAAAACTATGCCTTGTACTTCTTTGGTGGTGTAATAGCCTTGTCGGTATTATTTATTTATATCTGGAAATAAAATATTTATATGAATTTATCTTTATTAATCTTATTACCCTTGCTAACTGCCCTACTCATTTTATTGAGTAAGCAACTAGCACAAATAAGAGTTATTGGACTGGTGGGATCCTTAGCACAATTAGGCGCAGCTGGCTGGTTGTTGAAATTGTATATGGATCAAAGGGCTGCAGGCAATACCGCTACTTATTTATTTGAAACCAATACCAGTTGGTTTAAAGCATTGAATATTAATTATCATATAGGTATTGATGGCATTGCACTAGCTATGATTTTATTAACATCTCTTATTGTAGTGGCGGGTATATTGGTTTCTTGGACTATGGAAAAATTAAGCAAGGAATACTTTTTCTTACTGGTATTGTTAAGTATGGGTGCTTATGGTTTCTTTATCTCTTTAGATTTATTTACTTTATTTTTCTTTTTAGAAGTAGCCGTTATTCCTAAGTTCTTATTAATAGGCATTTGGGGTAGTGGTAAAAAAGAAAATAGCGCTATGAAACTAGCGCTTATGTTAATGGCAGGTTCTGCCTTAGTATTTGTTGGTTTAATGGGTATTTATTACAACACCAACACATTTGATATGGTGGAAATAGGCAAGATGGGCATTTCCTTAGGGGTTCAAAAATTCTTCTTCCCTTTTTTATTTTTAGGCTTTGGCATATTTGCAGCTTTATTTCCTTTTCATACTTGGGTGCCCGATGGTCACGCTTCAGCGCCAACGGCGGCTTCTATGTTTTTAGCAGGTATCTCCATGAAATTAGGTGGCTACGGTTGTTTACGTATGGCGGCTTTAATGCCCGATGCAGCGCATAGTTATTCTTGGATCATTATTTTACTTGCCACTATTGCTATTATTTATGGTGCCTTTGCCACCATGATGCAAACCGATTTAAAATACATCAATGCCTACTCTTCTATTAGTCACTGCGGATTTGTGATTCTAGGAATTGGCATGTTGAATAAAACTTCAATTAATGGTGCTGTCATTCAAATGGTTTCTCACGGATTAATGACTGCCCTATTTTTCGCAGCCATTGGCATGATTTATTCTAGAACACATACCAGAATGGTGGCTCAATTAGGGGGCTTATTGAAAGTCATGCCTTTTATCTCTACTGTATTTGTGATTGCAGGTTTATGTTCTTTAGGACTTCCAGGATTCAGTGGATTTGTGGCCGAGATGACTGTATTTATGGGCTCTTGGCAAAACCCAGATGGCGTATATCGTGCTGCTACAGTAATATCTGCAGCATCTATTGTAGTGACTGCAGTATATATATTACGCGCCACAGGCAAAACCATTATGGGCCCTATTTCTGATGAGCATGCCTTATTAGGCGATGCTACTTGGAATGAAAAATTAGCTGCAGGTTTATTAATTATAGGAATTTTAATTATCGGGTTAGCACCATTTTTAATCAATCAATTAATTATGCCTTCCACCGATTTTTTAATGATTAACATTGATAAAGCCATTACCCTTAAATAATTTTGCATAATGTCATCTAACATTTTTATATTACTAAGACAGGAACTTTTATTAAGCTTACTTATATTTATTTTACTATTTATTAAAATTGGTAAGGAGAGAAGCAACGAGAGCATTTTAAATTTAATCAATGGCTTATTGCTTATCAATTTAGCGGCAGGTTTATTTGGTGTGACTGAAGGTGGTATTTTCAATGGCATGTTCAATACCAATGCCTTTATTGTACTGGAGAAAAATATTCTAAACCTTGCAATGCTTCTTATATCCATGCAGTCTTACGCTTGGTTAAAAAATCATAAGCAGTTGGCTGAATTTTATTTATTGTTGTTTACTTCATTGTTAGGTATGTTCTTTATGATATCTAGTGGCAACTTATTAATGTTTTATTTAGGACTGGAAATGTCTACTATTCCTTTGGCTGCTGCAGCTAATTTCGATTTAGCTAAAAGAAAGTCATCAGAGGCTGCTATGAAATTGATATTGTCTTCTGCTTTTTCTTCAGGTATCTTATTAATGGGCATATCCTTTTTATACGGCACAACGGGTACGCTTAGCTTTGATGTCTTAACCGCATATATTAGTAATAACCCCATGCAATTGTTTGCCTTTATATTATTAGTCTCTGGTTTTGCCTTTAAAATATCGGCGGTTCCTTTTCACCTATGGACAGCGGATGTATACGAAGGCGCTCCAGTAGCAGTCACTGCTTTTTTATCGGTAGTCTCTAAGGCAGCGGTATTATTCACTTTCACCACTATTTTATATAAAGTATTTACACCTATTGCATCAGTATGGTATGGTGTGCTAGTGGTATTATCTATTGCTACTATTTTAATTGGTAATTTATTCGCCTTAAGACAAGATAATTTTAAACGCTTCCTTGCCTTTTCTTCTATTGCGCAAGTAGGTTTTATTTTAATTGGTATTTCTGGTAGTTCTCAAGCAGGTTCTGCCTCGCTGGTTTACTTTGTATTAATTTATGTATTCTCTAATCTTGCTGCCTTCGGTGTAGTATCGGTAGTAAGTGCTTTAGCAGGTAAAGAAAATATTTCAGACTTCAAAGGCTTTTATAAAACCAATCCCTTTTTGTCTTGGGTATTAACCATTGCTTTATTTTCATTAGCAGGGGTGCCCCCTACTGCAGGCTTTTTTGGAAAATTATTTTTGATGATGGCAGGTGCTGCTAAAGATAATTACGGCTTAATCATATTTGCTTCTTTAAATATGGTTGTTTCCTTTTACTACTATTTAAAAGTGGTAAAAGCTATATTCATGGATGAGAACGAAGCGCCTATTCAAAAATTAAACGTTCCGGGTATTACTAAATTAGCCATGTATATCTGTATGGCAGGTATTATTATTACAGGTTTAGCAAGTTTAGTGTACGATTATATTTACTCATTAAGTATTGGTATTTAAATAAAATATTATGGCTATTAATAAGAACCACGAATTTGAAGACTTAGGTACAAGCAAATGTGCCATTGTAGAAAAAAATGCAAGTCCCGAGCGTGTACAGTTTTTAAAAACTTTATTGGAATTTAATAAATACGAAGTAGTGGTGGTAGACAGCCCTGCTCCAAAAGCTGCGCCTGCTGCACCAGTTGCAGCACCAGTGGAAGGTGAAGCGCCTGCTCCTGCTCCAGCACCTGCTGCACCAATAGAACCCCCTGCTCCCACTACATTTACAATAGGTGTAACCGATTTATGTTTTAACGCAACCAATGCTATTTTTGGCCGTCAGTTAAAAACGACAGATGGACATATTGTATCCCTTGCTTATTGGCAAGAAAAAGAGTCGGTATCTAACGACGAACTGCCTTATTTCGATAATAAATAATTTACGAATCTATTTTTCACTGTGAATATTCATCAGACGCTGCGCGTCTTCTTGTTCGTTGACTTCCCAGACGCATTGGATTTACCCAAAGCTTTCAACAATATAAATTTCATTTACATTGTTTGCTTGTTCATTCTCAAAAATTTACGAAAGCAAGCTTTCGACATTTTCTCGAAATAAACAAGCCTATCACTTTGTGAAAGGCTTTGTAGCCACGCCGGGAATCGAACCTGGATTAGGAGCTTCGGAAACTCATGTACTATCCATTGTACTACGTGGCTGAAAAAACAAAATTAGGGAAAAATAAATTTTCAAAGGCCTTAGAATAAAAAACAACTCACTAAGCCCGCCGTAAAAGCACCTTAATGGCTGCTGGTAAAAATATATGTGTAGGCAGAGAACGCATAATATTTATATCTTCTAGGAAGCTAGAAGTATTAGATAAGAATTTAAACACAGTAGCCGCTTCATTCTTGGCAAAAATGCGTTTGAATATTTCAGCACCTTCCATTTTATGATGAAATAAAACATGAAGTAGTACTGCATCATAAAATTGATGTCTTGTATTATGTATCTTGGTTTGTATAGGTAATCCTTTGTCTAATTGATCAACTATATTTTTACATTGCTCCTGAATAAACTGAAAAGCATAACCAGTGCTTGCTTTAATAGCGGCACCTAATGCGCCAATAGTATAAATAGGCGCTTGCGTAGTAGCCAATTCAATTTGTGTCATAGGAATGGCCCCTATTTCTTGGTGTGTAGTTGTATAAGTAGCGCCAGGAAAGGCTTTAGCTAAATAGGCGTCCAACACTTTATCATATTCTGCTATCCCCAATACATTTTCAGAAAATATAGTATACTCTACCAAGGCTTCCCTTTCATTTAAAGGCAATTGATACATAAAGGCAGTGGCCCCTTGTTGAGGCACATTAAAATCCATCAGCTTCGCTATAGCTTTATTAAATACGGGTGCGTCAAATTGCACTACCCTGCCTTTAAAATGTTGCCATAAAAAAGGGGCTTTATTATTTGAAGAAGTACCTGCCTGTAATGAATTAGAATAAGCAGCAGCAGTATTTATTTGATTCATTTGAAAAGGTAGTAAGCTAGAAAAAACATAGCTCCCCATAGCAGACCCTCCCTCCCATTCTACTTTAGCCCTCTTATTTATACTTTCTTTACTATTTATATTTTTACTACTATTTTCAGTGTTCACATTAATAGCATTGGATGTACTTAACGAATCTAGTACTGAGATACTCGTTATAGTGGCTTCTTGAAAATGAATATTAGACTTTAATTTTGCTTTGTTAAGAACGGCATTATAAAAATCGATCCCTTGGATCATCTTATAAGAAAAAGGTGCAGTAGGTAGTTCTTTATCAAAGCCTTGAGCATGAATGGAAATAGTATCCCAACGATTTTTAACTAAAGTTTCAAAAGCACTGGCATCTTTATTCCAAAAACACCAAGTACGGTCATTGGTTTTATTGAATGACTTATCAATGACTAAAATAGATTTTGAAACTAAACTTGAACACTGCATTAAATAATGCAATAAAGATAAACCCGCCCCACCGGCTCCGGCTATAATATAATCGTAGCTTGCTATTTCAGTATTAGTATGGATAGCATTAGTCATTGCTTTGTAAGGCTTCGTCTCGACGAACTTTATCCCAGTATTTTTTGGCAACGATTAACATACCATAGCTTTCACTATCTTCTTTGTTCAAATGCTTATGATGCATTTTATGTGCCCAACGAATAGCTTTAATATATCTATTATTCGATTTTGTAAACCATTTAATTCTTTGGTGTATAATTACCTCATGTACAATAAAATAAGCAAAACCATACATGGCTACACCTGTTCCTATACCCGCTATCCATATAGGGCCTACGAAATTGCCATAGAATATACAGGCCATACTTGGAATAGCAAATATTAAAAAGAAGGCATCGTTCTTTTCAAAAAAATGACCTGTAGGCTGATGATGGTCTTCGTGTAAGTACCATAAAAAACCATGCATTACATAACGGTGGGTTAACCAAGTAATCCCTTCCATAATACAAAAAGTAAGTAAAGCCACTAATATAAAAATCATAAGTTCAATTTTATTAAACGATATAACAAATTTATTACAACAAATTCAACTGACTACGCAGTGTGGCCTTGGCCACAATAAATATTTTTGCAGGGGTAGGAATTCTAATTCTTGCTTTCAAAATAGCCTCCGGATGCGTTTTCTTTATTTTTTTAAACAAAGAATAATAATATTTAAATGCCACATACACCCCAAATCTAGCTTTCAGCGGAAGCATTTTAATGCCCTGTAAAGCTTTTTCGAAATCGGCCTGAATATCGGCTTCAATCATTTCCTTTTCTGCTTGGGTAAATTTTGAAAAATCACAGTTAGGAAAATACATTCTATCTAGGCCTTCAAAATCGGCTTTAATATCGCGTAAGAAATTTACTTTTTGAAAAGCAGCCCCTAAATGTTTTGCAGCCGGTTTCAATTTTTCAAATTGAGCCATATCCCCTTCACAAAAAATATGCAAGCACATCAGTCCTACCACTTCCGCACTTCCGTAAATATAGGTTTGATAAGTAGCTAAATCATATTGCTGCTTGTTTAGATCCATTTCCATACTTACTAAAAAGGCTTCTAATAAGGCAGGATCAATTTTATACTTTGAGTAGGTTAATTGAAAACGGTGCAAAATGGGATTTAAACTAATGCCTTGTTCTAAGGCCAAATAAGTATCTTTTTTAAACTGCGCAAGCAATGTTGCTTTGTCAAATCCATGAAAAGTGTCTACAATTTCATCGGCAAATCTTACAAAACCATAAATATCATAAATAGGCTGACGTAAATCGGCATTAAGTAATTTAATAGCAGAAGAAAAACTAGAGCTATACAATAGCGTAGTTGTTTTACTGCTTAAACCAGTGACTTCATTATATAGTTTTAAATCAGACATTTCTAGGTTGCAAATTTATATAATTTTTTTCAATCAGCTCCGCTACCACCTCCCCACTAATTAAACTAGGCGGCACACCTGGCCCAGGTACAGTTAACTGCCCTGTATAATATAAGTTTTTTACCTTTTTGCTTTTACAAGAAGGCTTTAAAATAGCTGTTTGTAATAGGGTATTAGCAAGGCCATAGGCATTCCCTTTAAAAGAATGATACTCACTCTTAAAATCAGCTACCGCAAAGGACCTTTTATATACAATGCTATCCGAAATTGATTGACCCCATCTTTGTTCTAAACGAACTATAAGTTCATTAAAATATTTATCTCGAACTTCCTCGGTATCACCTTCCAAGCCTGCAGCCACTGGAATTAATAAAAATAAATTTTCACTGCCTGCTGGCGCCACGGTAGAATCGGTTACCGAAGGAACAGAAGCATAAAACAAAGGTTTTGTTGGCCAACTAGGTTCTGTATAAATTTCTTTACCATGAAGGCCGAAGTCGGTGTCAAAAAATAAAGAGTGATGCGTGACACCCGTTAATTTTTTATTCAATCCCACATAATATAATAATGAACTAGGCGCCATCGTACGCGTATCCCAATAACTATTTGTATAGGACTGATATTTAGGACTTATTAATTTTGTTTCAATATGATGATAATCGCCAGCACCAATGATTACTTCAAATTCATAATGCTTTTGCTCACCTGTTACACTTGATTTAGTTAAACAAGATTTAGCAACTCCATTGAGTATCTCAATTTGTAAAGCCTCTTCTTCAAAATGAAAAGTAACGCCTTGCGCTACTGCGGTATCATACATGGCTTGCACAATACTATACATACCGAATTCAGGATACCAAGTGCCTCCTTTAATATCGGCATAGTTCATTAAACTATACAAGGCTGGTGTATTTTGTGGAAGGGCTCCTAAAAACAAAACCGGAAATTCCATTAAGGTTTGAATATAAGGATGTTTGAAAAAACGCGCTACATGTTTTTTCATAGATTGAAATACATCTAATTTAAAAACACCCTTGATTAAATCAATGTCTATAAATTCTTTTAAAGAAATACCTGGCTGATGCACTAGTTTACCCACGCCTATATCATATTTGAATTTAGCTTCTTCCATGAACTGGTCCAAGGCCTTGGCTGCACCGGGTTCTACGCTTTCTAATAAAGCTGCTAGTTCGGTATAATTAGCAGGCATATCCCAATGGGTTTCATCGAAGTAAACACGGTAAGAGGGGTCTAGTCTTTTTAATTTATAAAAATCGGAAACTTTTTTTCCAAAGGCTGCAAAATACCTTTCAAATACATCGGGCATCCAATACCAACTTGGACCCATATCAAATGTAAAACCTTGGGCTTCAAATTTTCTAGCACGGCCTCCAGGCAAATTATGTTTTTCAATAACAGATACTGACCATCCTTTCTTTGCTAAAAAAGTAGCTACTGACATGCCGGCAAAACCAGCACCAATCACTAATGCTTTTTTAGAAGGGTTGGACATAGTTTAGTATCGTTGAATTTTCTGTTTTAATATTTTTCTAGCAAAGTGAATTCGACTTTTAATAGTACCTAAGGGCTCATTTAATTCATCTGCAATTTCATTATACTTATACCCTTCAAAATATAAATTAAAAGGCGTTCTGAATAGTTCAGGCAAGTCATAAATAAGCTGCTTCACTTCTCTCAAATTTAAGTTAGTCACGCCATCATTCAAAACCTTTGTTCTAGTTTGATCGATTAAAAAATCGTTGGGAGAATTATCCAATACTACAGACTGTTTCGCTTTTTTACGGTAATCATTGATAAAAATATTACGCATAATGGTATACAACCAAGCCTTGATATTGGTACCTACATTATACTTGTCTTTATTAGACAAGGCTCTGTAAAGGGTTTCCTGAAATAAATCCTTGGCCGCTTCATGATCCTTGGTTAAATTAATAGCAAAGGGCTTTAGAAAATCGGCATTTTCAGTAAGTAGTAGGGTGAATTCAGCGTTTGACATATAGTTCTGTTTAACTTTAAGAGAGTAAAGCTAAACATAATTATGATTCAAAATGGTTATTTTGTTTGATTTTTGAAAAAAATAGTTAAACATTTCGGATTTGGTAAGATTCAATAATCCCTATTCCGGTTATAAGAATTTAAAATACTGATAACCAATATTTTAAGAAAAGTCAAGGTTTTGAGCTAGTAGGCGTAAAACTTCGAAAATAGATAATTAGATAGTATTCAGAAACTGAATGGTCTCTCCTAAGCTTCGTTTAATGGAGATATTGGAAGCGACTTGTCCCTTATAATCACGAACAATTTGACCCGATAAAACCACTGGAGAGCTTTTATTAATTTTAGATAAACCATCTAGAAACTTATCCAATTTAAACTTCTTTGCTGGAGAGGTGATATGACAAAATAGATAATCAGGTTTTGTTCTGCTCACTAAAAATTCAAGGTCTCCCATAGGTATATTGGTTCCTAAATAATCTACGTATATGCCATTTTGTTTTAATAAAAAATGTACATATAAAATGCCTAATTCATGGTACTCTGCTTCAGGCAAGAATAAAACCACTCTCTTTGTATATTTAGTTACTGGCGTTAATTTTTCAATGCCATAAATAATTTTCTGTCTTAAGATATTGGTTGCAAGATGCTCCTGTGCTGGGTTTATCTTGCTTGTCATCCAAAGTATACCCACTCTTTCTAAAAAAGAAAAGATGATTTCCACAATGGTTTTTTCAACCCCCTTTTGTGCTATATAATTATCTAATTGTTGTTCAAAGGCTGGCATGTTCAATGACACCATATCCTTAATCAAATTGTTCACTACCCTTTCCTTCTGCGCGTCCATTTGATTAATGGTAAGAATTTTTTCTTCCATTTGCTCCGGACTCATCTTATCAATATGCGAAATCTTGAATCCGTATTTATTTAAAAACGATACGTTTAAAATGGTCTTTAATTCAACGGCTGAATAGGTTCTTATATTCGTCTCAGTACGAGAGGGTTGCAGGAAATTATAGCGCTGCTCCCATATACGAATGGTGTGGGCCTTGATCCCAGAAACTTGCTCTAAATCCTTGATTGAATAAGTTGACATACCATAAGAACAACATATTTATAAAATTGTTCATTTTTTGTTTAAGAAAATAGAAAATAGCTGCTACAAACCAGAAAAATCTATTTTTTTAACTGTCTAAGGTATTCTCCATAGCCACTTTTAGCATATTTATCGGCTAAAACTAGTAATTGTGCCTTATCAATAAAGCCCATTCTAAAGGCCACTTCCTCAATACAGCCTATTTTTTGACTTTGACGCTTCTCTATGACTCTTACAAACTCACAGGCATCTGCCAAGGATTCAAAAGTACCAGTATCTAACCAAGCGGTACCTCTATTCATAATACCTACTTGTAATTGCTTACGCTCTAAGTACACCTTGTTAACATCGGTAATTTCGAACTCCCCTCTTGGAGAGGCAGGAATATTCTTAGCAATTTCAACCACAGTATTATCATAAAAATATAAACCTGGTACCGCATAATTTGATTTAGGCGCTTTTGGCTTTTCTTCTAATGAGATTGCATTGTTATTTTCGTCAAATTCCACAACACCATAACGCTCAGGATCATTTACTTCGTAAGCAAATACAGCTGCGCCATCTAAGTCGTTAAAAGATTGTACTAGTTTACTAAAACCTGCACCATAAAAAATATTGTCTCCTAAAACTAAAGACACTTTATCCTTACCAATAAAATCGGCGCCAATCACAAATGCTTGCGCTAGTCCGTTTGGAACAGCTTGTACTGCATAACTAAATTTGCAACCTATTTCAGCACCATCACCCAACAATCTTTTAAATTGATCATTGTCCTC
>ENA-ORCY01000545-ORCY01000545.1-marine-metagenome-genome-assembly--contig:-NODE-545-length-21971-cov-4.772129_pt1 | contig 21971 bp, 10 predicted proteins | sample MGYA00248634_ERZ508507 | MGnify/ENA primary metagenome ERZ508507 (study PRJEB26178, sample SAMN06266269) | marine metagenome | isolation source: Columbia River Estuary | place: USA:Columbia River Estuary... | reverse complement strand
GCGCTCATTCATTTCGCCCATTAACCCCGTAGTTTCAAGGGTGGAAATCACCGCTGTTAAACGAGGACAGGTTGCGTAATAGAAGGTTGGGAAAGGTGTGCCATCTTCTAGTCGAGGTGGTGGAAATGGAGGCTCTGGGATTGTTATACTGAAATATAGTAATGGTAATTCAAATCCTACAATTCAGTCTTTTGGTACAGTTGGTTCAACAACATGGACTGCGCCGGTAGGAGTGACTTCAGTGGAATATCTAGTTGTTGGCGGAGGCGGCGGAGGCGGTAATGGTTATGATACTGGCGGTGGTGGAGGAGGTTCTGCCGGAGTTGTTTTATCTGGTACAATGTCTGTGACTTCCAGTAACTCATATAATGTAGTTGTGGGATCTGGTGGTAATGGGGGAGAAAATACTCGCGCAAACAGTGATGGACAGGATGGAGGTTTAAGCCAGTTTGATACTGTCATCTCTCTTGGTGGACCAAAAGGTTTAGGTAGTAGATCTACAGCTTCTAACACAAAAATAGGTGTTGGTGGTTTGGGTGGTATAATTCAAGTGGCAAATCCGCAAATTGAATATTGTTTGGGCGATACAGCAGATATTATTCAAGCCAGAGGATTAACTGGTTATTCATTGAGATGGTATACTTCACCAACAGGTGGTACCGCCTCCACTGTGGAGCCAGTTCCTAGTACGGCTAATGTTGGATTAACAACTTACTATGTAAGCCAGGTTAATTCAATTGGCTGCGAGAGTGAAAGAGCATCTATTTCCATAAACGTTTCAATACCTTCAATAACAGGCAACGCACAAGTTAAAGTTGGTAACACACTACAGCTTACTGGTTCGGGAACTGCAGCTGCCTCAACTCCATGGACATCATCTGATACTAATGTTTTGACAGTTAGCAATTCAGGTTTAGTTACTGCGGTTGCAACTGGAACTGCTACAGTCACTTATACTAACAATGGTGGTTGCTCAACAACTGCTGTTGTTTCTGTCTATGATTTTAATGCAACGATTGATCAAACTCAAGTTTGTTCAGGTGAAGACGTTGTTTTGACATTAAGTATAAATGACGGTTCAGTTCAATGGCAATCATCAACTGACGGAGCTACTGGTTGGGCCAATATTAGTGGAGCTACTACAAACCCATTTACGGTTGAAAATATAACAAGTACAACCTATTTTAGAGGTTTGTATACCAATACTGGATTTCAGGACGCATATAGTAATACTGTTAGTGCTACAATTCCTGCTGGCCCTGGATTTAATTCAGGTAATGCACTAGATTTTGTTAATACAAACAGTGATATTGTTAAAACAAGTTCAAATATTAGTGCTTTAAACATAAGGGGAGACATTACGTTAGAAATGTGGGTTAATATCGATCAATTACCTAGTGATTGGGTGAGATTAATCGGTAAAGGCGGTAGATCAGATAGAACTTATGGATTTTGGTTAGCTACAAATGGTTCATTACTCTTTCAAATGTATGGACCTCAGGGTGGTCAAATCCAAACAAGTGATCGTTTGATTACTGGACAGTGGTATCATATTTCCGCTACAAGATCTGGTTCTGCAATTAAAATTTATATTAATGGTGTTGAAAGTGCTTCAGGAACTTATTCAGGCACTCCCTATTCAAGCAATGAACCATTACAATTGGGATATGGAAATGTCCATACTTATTTTAACGGAAAAATGGATGAGGTTCGCGTGTGGAATACTGGTAGAACAGCTACCCAAATCGCCGACAATAGTCAAGTTGATGTTACTGGACAAGTTGGTCTAGTTGTATATTACAGAATGAATGAAGGTTCTGGTAGTACATTAAATAATTCTTCAGCCTCATCTATTCCTGCTACTATTGTTGGTCCTGATTGGGTATCATCTTTCTCTTCAAGTGTTGAAATAGTTGGTTCATCTGTCGGTTGTGTTGGAATAGACCAAACATTGAGTCATTCAATTTCAGGAGGAGCCTGGACTAGTTCAGACACGTCAGTGTTGACAGTCAATTCTTCAGGAGTAGTTTCTCACGTAGCTCCAGGAACAGCTAACGTAACTTACTCTTATACTTACAACAGCTGCTCTTATGTTGATACTATTCTAATAACAGTAGGTCCTACGCCAGTCATTTCAGGACTTGATGAGGTTATTGTTGGTGAAACTATTGCATTGACAGGTAGTGGAATAGCTGCCTCCTCTAACCCGTGGGTTTCTTCAGACACTTCAGTGTTGACTGTAAATGCATCAGGAGTAGTTATAGGTGTTGGTGAAGGTACAGCGACGGTTACTTATACAAACAACACCGGTTGTACGGCAACTTTAGCTATTACAGTTGAATTGGGGATTTCAACCATTACTGCAGTTAGTAACCCAATTGCTAATGTGGGAACCACTGTTACCATAACCGGTACTAATTTTGCCAATGTTTCAGCGGTTCAAATCGGAACAGCAACTACCACATTTACTATTGTTAGCCCAACGTCGATTACAGCAACAATACCTTCAGGCGTATTTTCAGGAACAATTCAAGTAACTACGCCAAATGGTCAATATACAGGAGGATCTGTAGTAGTTAATTACGGTCCTACTGCAGTAGCTTTATCGCAATCTTCTATTGTTGAGTCTGCAGCTTCTGGAGCGGTTGTGGGTACTTTCTCTGCTACAGATGCCAACGGAGCTAATGATACGTATACTTATGCGCTTGTTTCTGGAACAGGAAGCGCGGATAATGCTTCATTTACCATAGTAGGTAACAGTATTAGGACTGCTTCAGCTTTGGATTTTGAGACCAAGTCATCTTATTCAATTAGAGTTCGTGTTACTGACCAGGGCGGACTTACTTTTGAACAAGTTTTTACCGTTGTTGTTTTAGAAGACACAGACGCTGATGGAGTTCCTGATGATACTGATCCAGATATCGACGGTGATGGTATTTTGAATGATGCTGATGCTGACGTTGATGGAGATGGCACTGTTGATAATGGTCCTGACACTGATGGTGATGGTACTAACGATGCCAATGATCCAGATATCGACGGTGATGGTATCTTAAATGCTGCTGATGCTGATGCTGATGGAGATGGTGTTGTGGAAAATGGTCCTGACTTTGATGGTGATGGCACCAATGATGCTAATGATGCAGATATTGATGGTGATGGTTTGCCTAATGCTCAGGATCCTGACGATTTCAACAGTGATTCAGATGGTGATGGTATTCCAGATGCGGCTGATGCAGATGTTGATGGTGATGGTACCACAGATGGAGGTGTTGTAGACACAGATGGTGACGGAATTCCTGATTCAGCGGATACTGATGCGAATGGTGATGGAGTGATTGATTCAGGTAAAGTAGACACCGATGGCGATGGTATTGTAGATGCATTTGATTCTTTGGATAACAATGCAGATGATGATGGGGATGGTATTCCTAATGGACAAGATGCAGATGTTGATGGCGATGGTGTTGTAGACAACGGTTTGGATACCGATGGAGATGGTGTGAACAACGCCAATGACCCAGACATGGATGGCGATGGCCAGACCAACGAACACGAGATAGCTTGTGGATCAAACCCATTGTTAGCTTCTTCTAAGGCGTTGGATACAGACGGGGATAATATCCCTAACTGTGTGGATAACGATGATGATGGAGATGGAGTATTGGATTCAGAGGAAGCGGTTTGTGGATCTGATCCTCTAGATGCAGATGACACTCCGATAGATACGGATCGTGATGGCAACCCAGATTGCATTGACTCTGATGACGACGGAGATGGAATTTTAGATGCTCAAGATGCATTCCCATTAGATGGAACTGAGTGGGTTGACGCGGATGGTGATGGTATCGGTAACAATGCTGATACGGACGACGATAACGATGGATTCTCTGACTCTGATGAAATCGCTGCAGGCACTGATCCATTGGATGCTACTGATGTGCCAGCAGATGGTGATGGCGATGGTATTCCAGATGCTTTGGATAACGACTTTGACAATGATGGCATTACCAATGATAAAGATGCCTTCCCACTAGACGCCACTGAAACTATGGATACTGATGGTGATGGTATTGGGGACAATGCGGATATGGATGACGATAACGATGGCATCTCTGATTCGGATGAGATAGCTTCGGGTACTAATCCTAAGAATGCATCAAGTGCACCAAGAGATCAAGATGGTGATGGTATTCCAGATGCTTTAGATGCAGACATCGATGGAGATGGTGTAGCTAACGCTCAAGACGCTTTCCCTTATGATAGAACCGAATCAGTGGATACTGATGGGGATGGATTGGGTAACAACCTTGACCCAGATGATGACAATGATGGAGTATTGGATGTCAATGACGCCAATCCTTTAAGTGCTAGCTCAAGTAAGGATACCGATGGTGATGGTGTAGCAGATGAACAAGATAAAGATGTGGACAACGATGGATTTGCCGATGAGATCAGAGAGGTTTCTGGAGTATTGACCCCTGGATCAGGAGGAGTTGAGTCACTATGGGTTGTGCCAAACATCAAACAGTTCCCCTACTCAAGGGTTTCCATTATGGACCGAAATGGGAATGAAGTGTTTAGTGCGGTGAATTACCAGAATGATTGGGACGGTACCTATAAAGATACGGGCAAGCGTGTTCCTGCAGGACCATACTTGTACAGAATCACCTTAGGGGATGGAACAGAGACTAAATCTGGTTGGATTTATATCGTTTACTAAATATTCTTTTAGTGTAACACCAGCGCCGTGTTTTGTGAAAACAAAACGCGGCGCTTTTTTTTGGAGTGGATTTGCCTATATTTAGTTGAATCTAATCCAGTTGCGTGCGCATGAGTCTTCGAATAGGCATTTTAGGTCCCATACCTCGGGATACCATTACGACCCATAGGGGGGAAGAAATCAAAAAGTATGGTTGTGTGACTCACCCTGCTGTAGGGCTCAGCAGATTGCTCGGCGCAGATGATCGGGTAGTTCCTGTCGCCCACATCCACGAAGTCGATGAAGATGCCGTGGTGGAGCTCCTGGAACCCTACGGCAATATAGAATTGCAGCACATTTCCTCGGTACACGATCAGGGAGCGGTGGTTCAGTTGGTGTTTGTCAATCAGAACGATCGAGAAGAGACCCAAACAGGGGCGATGAGGTCCATCAGTCCCACGGATGTTTTGGGGGCGGAGTGTTCGGTGTACGTATGCGTTCCCATTACAGATTACGAGGTGCCTTTGGATACCTTGGTTTCCATTAAAGAAGATGCTGAGGCCTTGGTCATTTTTGATGCCCATGGGCCGACGACTCAGGTCGATTTATCCGGGCATCGGTTTCGGGTGCATTGGCTCGATATGTTGGATTGGTTGCCTTACATTGATGTGTTAAAGATGAATTTGGAAGAGTCGCTCTACTGCTATTATCCCCCAGGTGAAGTGGGGGATTATGACGCAGGTCAGCGCGACCATTTAGCTGCCTTGGCCGAGGTGGTTTTAAGCGCCGGTGTGCAACACCTGTACGTGACTTTGGACAGCGATGGCTGTCAGTGGTTCACCAAGGTTGATGGAGTGATTCAGTCTGTATTTGTCCCTGCTTATCCGGTAGATCATGTGGTGGATACTACAGGGTGTGGGGATTCATTTGCCGGTGGATTGGCCTTTGGGTTTGGGCGTTTTGGCGATCCGCTTTTAGCGGCTCAATACGCCAATATTTTGGGAGCTATGCGCACCCAAGGAAAAACCTTTGAGGTGTTTCACGATTTTGAGAAGACAGAACGTATGCGAAAGGAATACTACGGAGTTAAAGGGTCCTGAAGTATTCCAAAATGGTTCTGGCCTGATCGTTAGTGAGATTTAGGTTAGTCATGGGGGAGCCATTAAACTCCATAAATAATTCTTGGGCCAATGGATCTTTTTGAACCATCTGATCCGGATTGAGTATCATGTTCATCACCCATACTGGATTTCTGCGTTGGAGCACCCCGGAAAGGGAAGGCCCGATAAATTTGCGGTCTGCTCGATGGCAAGCGTGGCATTTTTGTTCAAACAATTGTCTGCCCTGTTCCGCCCATTGTGGGTCCACTGTTTGGAGCTCCACGGATTTGATGGGGCCTGTGCCTAGTTGATCTAATGCAATCCGCGTGGAGGCTGGATCAGCTTGGACAACGCTATCGGTCTTGTCTTTTTGCGCAGCGCGTTGCAGCGAAAAAGCAGGTTTTTGATCCGTAGTCGTGTCGTTTGATCGGTTGCTACAACCCATAGCAAACAGCATCAGCAAGGGGAGTACGAAAAGAAGGTGGCGGCGTATCATGTGTGTGTGAAGTAATTAATTGGTTATATTTAAAACAGAACAATTTAGTTTTTTTTCTATGAAAAAATTACCGTTTATCGGCCTTCTTTTTGGGGCCATCATGAGCCTGACCGCGCAAAATGCACAAGAGGATCTAAGCGCTGCAGTATACCGCAACATCGGCCCATTTAGAGGTGGCCGTGCCAATGGGGTTGCTGGAGTTTCTAACGATATATTGACTTATTATATGGCCTCAACGGGTGGTGGGCTTTGGAAGACCACCGACGCGGGGCACCGCTGGACCAATGTGTCTGACGGCTATTTCAAAACCGGCTCCGTAGGTGCAGTCACTGTATCTGAAAGCCATCCTGAAATCGTTTATGTCGGTATGGGTGAGCACGCTCCCAGAGGCGTAATGACTTCCTATGGTGATGGGGTGTACAAGTCCATCGATGGAGGTAAAACATGGAAACACCTGGGACTTACCCTAACCCGTCAGATTGCGCGAATCATCGTCCATCCGACCAATCCTGATTGGGTTTGGGTGGCCGCACAAGGGGCCTTAAACGGACCGAGTACTGAGCGGGGAATATATCGGTCTACGGATGGTGGAGCCACGTGGACTCAGGTGCTGTTTGTCAACACCACCACAGGATGTAACGATTTATCCATCGATATTCATCACCCAGAGATTTTGTATGCTTCCATGTGGGATCATGAGCGCAAGCCATGGGTGGTTCGTTCTGGGGGTCCTGGAAGCGGTTTATACAAATCTGTAGATTCTGGGAAGACCTGGCAAAAGATAGAAAATGGTCTACCCCAGGAGAAAGGCAAAATGTCCATCGCCGTATCTCGGGCAGATTCAGATTGGGTATACGCCCTAGTGGAGAGTGATACTTATGCGGAAAAAGGCGGATTGTTTTTATCCGAAGACGCAGGGGGCAGTTGGCGCAGAGTCAGCGGAGACCATCGATTGATTCAACGAGCTTGGTACTACATCGAGGTGTTTCCAGATCCCAACAACCGCGAGGTGGTCAACGTGTTGAACGCTGCTTACCTTCAGTCTAAAGATGCTGGTCAGACCTGGTCCCGCATCGATGCCTACCACGGAGACTACCACGACTTGTGGATCAATCCTGCCAATTCCAAGAATATGGCGGTGGCCGATGACGGAGGAGTCTCCATCACTTTTGACGGTGGAGCGCACTGGACTGACCAAGAGAACATGCCGACCGCCCAGTTGTACCGGGTTGCCGTCGATGATTTATGGCCGTACAACGTTTATGCGGGACAGCAGGACAACACTTCTTTGCGCATCGCTAGTTTGGCCTTGGGCAGTGGAGGTATAGACCAGAGGCATTGGCAGTATGCGGCTGGTGGAGAGAGTGCTTTTTTGGCGTTTGACCCAAAGAATCCAACCAAAACGATGGGGGGTAGCTATTTAGGTTCTATTGATGTGGTGGACATGAAGACATTGGCCGGGACCAACATCATGATTGAGCCGATTCAATACCTGGGACTTGAGGCCCGTCAAATGAAATATTTGTTCAACTGGAATGCGCCCATCATCCGTTCTGTCCACGAGGAAAACACCTATTACCACGGTGCGCAATATTTGTTGCGCACCCGTGATGAAGGTCATTCATGGGACGTGATTTCCGGAGATCTGACCAGAAACCAAGACGATAAACAAGGCAATGGAGGAATTCCCTATACCAATGAGGCTGTGGGCGCAGAGAATTACGGAACCTTGAGCTATATCATTGAATCTCCTCATGAGGCGGGTGTGATGTACACTGGAAGCGATGATGGATTCGTCCACATCACCAAGGACGGTGGGGCCACTTGGACCAACATTACCCCCAAGGGACTTCCGGAAACTTTGATCAATGCCATTGAAGTTTCGCCGCACGACCCAGGTACGGTCTATATCGCCACCACACGGTATAAATTTAATGACTTCACCCCGGGGATTTACATATCCAAAGACTACGGAAAAACCTGGAAAAATAGCTCCAGCGGTATTCCCCAGGGAGCTTACACCCGAGTGGTGCGCGAAGATCCAGTGCGGAAAGACTTATTGCTGGCCGGGACCGAACTCGGTGTGTATGTATCCTTTAACGGAGGTGCTCAATGGCAACCTTTTCAGTTAAACCTGCCTGTTGTACCCATTACCGATTTGTTGATCAAACACGGGGACATGGTTCTGGCTACCCAAGGGCGTTCTTTTTGGATTTTTGACGACATGCCGCTCTTGCGTCAATACACACCGGGAAACACCGCTAAGTTGTACACGCCTGAGCCAGCCGTCATCGGGAATTGGTACAGCGGCATGAATGCTAAAAATCCCTCGGGAACCGATGATTTTGCCGGCGTCAATCCGGCCAATGGGGTGGTGCTTTACTACCAACTCCCTGAATTGAAACCAGGAGAAGAAATTACGTTGGAACTCAGGGATGCCCAAGGGGCATTGGTCCGTTCATTTAGTTCCAAGGACGATAAAACCTTTGTACCTTATGAGGGCTACCCCGCTAAAGCGCCTGTGTTGGATAAAAACAAAGGGTTAAATCGCTTTGTTTGGGACATGCGTTATCCCCAACTAGAAGGGGTGCCTGCCGTCTATATAGAAGCGAGTTTCAGGGGACACAAAGCTTCACCGGGGACTTATAGCGCCACGTTGTTGGTCGGCAATCAAACGTTGACGGTGCCTGTTGAAATCAAAGCCAACCCACATTATGAAACCACGTCAGCGCACTATGCCGACTACCACGAGTTTATGTCCAGTGCTGAAGCTACCTACAACCAAATGACCCAACAAGTCAACCGATTGTATGCGATTAAAGGAAGGATTGATGCCTTGTTGGCGCAGGAAGGGTTGCTGCAGGGTGATTTGCGTCAGCAAGCACAAAAAGTTTCTGCGGCTATCGGTGCCTGGGATGCGCTGATGGTTCAGCGACTGAGCAAAGCGTATGACGATGTAGAAAACTATGTCAACGGATTTACAGCCAACTATATCCGCGCATTCAACGAGGGAGATTCTGACCAGCCTCGGATCACTCAAGGTACCCGTCAAAGAGTAGCCGAGTTGCAGCAGATCTGGGTCGGCCACAAACAAACTGCAGACGAACTAGAACAAAAACAGGTACCGGCTTTGAGCAATGCGCTATTTGCCCAAGGAATCGGTGCCCTAGCTTATTAAGTGATGAATCAGAATCAACAACGCGTTATTTTATCCGATGTATACCCCTCGATTGATGGGGGGCTGTATGCCATTAAAAGAATTCCAGGTCAGCGAGTAACCGTCGAGTGTGACGTGCTATGCGACGGACACGACGTGCTCAGGGCCAGTTTGTTATACAGGCATCAGTCTGAAAAAAAGTGGACTGAAGTGCCGATGTACCACCAAGGGAATGACCGATTTGGCGCCCATTTTGACGTAACTGCTTTAGGTCAGTATACCTACTGCGTATCGGGATGGGTCGATGAGGCCTTGAATTGGCTCAGCGGGGTGCGCAAAAAAGTACAGGCAGACCAAATAGTTACCTCAGAGCTGTTGGAAGGAGCGCTCTATGTGCCGCATTTACTGAAATCCAAGGGATTAAATGACCGATCCTTTTGGGAGGAGTTCGCTTTGAACCTGGCCGATGCTGAACGCCATCAAGCCGCTTTGGCCGTATTGTTTGACCCCCGATTAGATGAAGGGTTTATGGCCCATCCCACCAAAATGCTTCACGCCACTACCGCTCATTTTTCGGTGTTGGTCGAGCGCAAAAAGGCGCTGTTCAGCACTTGGTATGAATTTTTCCCCAGGTCTTCTTCGCCCACCCCGGGAGCGCATGGTACCTTTAAAGACTGTATGCAGATATTGCCTAAGGTAGCTGCCATGGGGTTTGATACGTTGTATTTTCCCCCGGTTCATCCCATCGGGGAGGTCAACCGAAAAGGCAAGAACAACGCTACTGATGCCCAAAAGGGCGATGTGGGTTCGCCATGGGGTATTGGCTCTCATTTAGGAGGTCATAAAGACCTGCATCCTGAGCTGGGGACTTTAGCTGATTTTAAGCAATTGGTTCAATCCGCTTCTGATCAGGGTATTGAGATGGCGATGGATTTTGCCCTCCAGGCAGCACCTGACCACCCCTGGGTAAAACAACACCCCGAATGGTTTAAATGGCGTCCAGATGGCAGTATTCAGTACGCGGAAAACCCGCCAAAAAAATACCAGGACATCTTGCCGATTTATTTTGAGACTCCGGACTGGAAAGCGCTTTGGGACGAATTGTTGTCCTGCTGCCTGTATTGGGTAGAGGAAGTGGGTATCCGTGTGTTTCGGGTGGATAACCCCCACACCAAACCTTTCCACTTTTGGGCGTGGCTGATGGCCGAAGTTCGGGCCAAACACCCCGAAGTGCTCTTTTTGGCCGAAGCGTTTACCCGCCCCAAAATTATGCAGCAGCTTGCTAAATCCGGATACACCCAAGGCTACACCTATTTCACGTGGCGCACGGACAAACACCAGATGACTGAATACGTCACAGAGTTGACCCAGAGCCTTCAAAAAGAGTACTTCAGGCCTAATTTTTGGCCCAATACCCCAGACATCAATCCTTTTCACCTCCAAGGGGCCAATGAGTCCATGCACCTCAGCCGTTATTTTATGGCCGCTACCTTGAGCTCCAACACTGGAGTTTATGGTCCCGTCTATGAAATGATGGTATCTGATGCCGTGCCGGGTCGTGAAGAGTACATGGATTCAGAGAAGTACGCCGTGCGTTATTGGGACTGGAATTTTGAAAACAAAATCACCGTCTTGATGTCCAAAATCAACCGAGCTAGACATGATTTTCTCGCCTTGCAACAGACCAATAATATTGTGTTTTGCGGGGTGGATAACCCCCAATTGATGGCGTACCTCAAGTGGGATGATGCCCAAACCTGTTGGGTTCTTTGCGTGGTGAGTTTCGATCCGTACTACACCCAAAAGGGTACCGTCGAAGTGCCGCTGCATTTGATGGGGCTTGAAGGCCACGCACACTACCGGGTACACGATGTAATCACCCAAAACACCTATGATTGGCAGGGGACTCACAACTATGTGGAAATTCACCCCGTTTTACCTTTTCACCTATTTCACCTAACTCAATAGCCATGAAAAACGCCGAAAATCTAGCGCCAAAACGCTCGTTTGAATTTGACATCGAGTGGAAGTCGGCGTTTGACCACGAGGGATTCAAGCACGCATTTGCCAATGAGATTTTGGAGCAATACATCCCCAAAAAGCGCTGGTACGCAGGCAAATCCTCCCACTTGAAATACATCGAAATCACTGATTTTGTCCGCCTAAAATCGGAGAAAAACAACTATTTCGCAGTATTGATCGAGGTGAATTTCCAAGAGGCGTTTTTTCAAAACTACTTTATTCCGGTCGCCTTTATGTCCGAGGCGGAGCTGGACACCAATACCCTGATCGCTCCTGCTCAGTTCAACGGAGTTTCTGGCTACTTGGTCGACGCGTTACATATTGAAGATTTCAGAAAACTGTTGTTTGAACGCATCGCCGCCAGTGCTGAGCTCCGCGAATTCCCCAACATTATTTTTCATAAATCGTCCCTGCTGGGACCGATGAAGTATGAAAGCTCGCGCTTTATGGGGGCAGAACAAAGCAATACTTCGATCGTTTACAACGAGACCTATGTGCTCAAAATATTTAGACGCATTTACATCTCGACCAATCCCGACTATGAAATCAACCGATTTTTGACTGAGGTCTGCCGATTTGAGAATACGCCTGAATACGTGGGCAGCGTCAATTTATCGATCGGTGAAGAAGACAACATCACGATTGGTTTGATGCAGCGTTTGATACCCAACCAGGGAGATGCGTGGAATTACTTCCTCAAAGAAATGGACGAGGTGTTTTCCAACCTCGAGCGCAAAAAAATCAAGCTAGCCGATATTCCCGATACCGAGCACTACAAGAGAATTAGGCTGCAAAATATCCCCCACCAAATCATTGATTGGGCGGGCCTTAACCTGTTTCAGAAAGTGCAACAACTCGCGCTCAGGACCGCCCAAATGCATGTGGCTCTGGGCAGTGATACCCGAAATACTTCCTTTGTACCCGCTAACTTCAACGGGGATTACGAGGTGTGGCTCAAAAATAGGTTGACCTATCAGTTTCAAAACCGACTGAACACAATTGAAAACAACCTGCACAAATTAGAAGGCGAATCCATGGAACTGGCCAAGGTGTTTTTAAACCGGAAAAACGAAATTAGGCGCAGGTTTTTAGATTTTGATTGGACCAAGCTTAAAAGCGAGCGTATCCGCATCCACGGAGACTATCATTTAGGTCAGGTATTGGTGGATCAGGATGACTTTTATTTGCTTGACTTTGAGGGAGAGCCCGAGAGTACGATTCGCGACCGCAAGGTAAAGCAGCCCCCCATCAAGGACATCGCCGGTATGTTTCGTTCTTTTCACTACGCGATTTATTCGGTGATTCTCAACAACGGCAGTAAGTTTCCCTATGAAAGGGACGAGCTTTTTGTGGCTGGAGAAAAACTGTACCACTACATATGTGGATCGTTTTTACACACGTATGTGGACCATGTGCAAAAAAACAACCTCAATATTGGCTATACCAAAGAGATTGAGTTTTTGCTCCAATACTGTCTTTTAGAAAAAGCGGTGTACGAACTCGGCTACGAATTGAACTCTCGCCCGCGTTGGGCATTGATCCCACTCAGGGGAATATTACAAATACTAAATTAATCGGCACCCTTGCGCGCCCCCATTGCTGATGCATACGACAACCATTCACCACAGTCTGTTCACTGATTTTGATATTGAATTATTTAAAGCGGGCAAGCATTTTGACCTATCCGACAAATTAGGAGCCCATCCGATGACCCTTGACGGGGTATCGGGTACCTACTTTGCCGTCTGGGCCCCTTCGGCCAAAAGCGTCTCGGTAATCGCTGATTTCAACTATTGGATCGAAGGGTCACATCCGCTTTTTGTGCGTTGGGATGGCAGCGGTATCTGGGAGGGCTTTGTGCCTGGAGTCAAGCACGGAGCATTATACAAGTATAAAATTCACTCTCACCACAATCAGGTGGTGACTGAGAAGGCGGATCCATTTGCCCGCAGAGCAGAACACCCACCTTTGACGGCTTCCGTGGTTTGGGATGCGGCTTATGACTGGAAAGATCAGCAATGGATGAAGGCTCGGCCCCAAAGACAAGGACTAGACAAGCCTTTTTCTGTGTACGAAGTGCATTTTGGTTCTTGGCGCCGTAATGCGCAAGGCGACTTTTTAAGCTATCGTGAAATGGCTGACCAACTAGTGCCTTATGTGGCCGAAATGGGTTTTACCCATGTGGAGTTTATGCCGATCATGGAGTATCCCTATGATCCCTCTTGGGGCTATCAGCTCGTGGGCTATTTTGCGCCTACGTCCAGGTTTGGAACCCCGGAAGAGTTCAAGTATCTGGTGGATGCATTTCACCAACACGACATCGGGGTGATTTTGGATTGGGTGCCCTCCCATTTCCCGAGTGATGACCACGGTCTCGGCTTTTTTGATGGAAGCCACCTATACGAACATCCAGACCCCAGAAAAGGATACCACAAGGATTGGAAGAGTTTGATCTTCAATTATGAGCGTCCTGAAGTACGCGCATTTTTGATCTCCAACGCTGTGTTTTGGATGCGCCATTTCCACATTGATGGACTTCGTGTCGATGCGGTAGCTTCTATGTTGTATCTGGATTATTCTCGTGAAGATGGAGAGTGGGAGCCCAATGAGTTTGGGGGTAGAGAAAATCTAGCAGCAGCTTCTTTTTTGCGGGAGCTCAATGCCCACCTCTACGGTCGATTTGATGGAATACAAACCATTGCCGAGGAGTCAACTTCTTTCCCGATGGTGAGTCGACCCACGGATATCGGCGGTTTGGGTTTTGGTATGAAGTGGATGATGGGCTGGATGCACGACACCTTGGAGTATTATAAAAAAGATCCTATTTACCGACCCTACCACCAGAACGACATCACTTTTTCGATGACTTATGCCTTTACCGAAAACTTTATGCTCCCGCTGAGTCATGACGAGGTGGTGTATGGCAAGAATTCATTGCTGGGTCGTATGCCTGGTGATGAATGGCAGCGATTTGCCCAGTTGAGGTTGATGTACGCGTATATGTATACGCATCCAGGGGCTAAACTGTTGTTTATGGGCGGGGAGTTTGGTCAATATGCCGAGTGGAATTACAACCAAAGCCTGGATTGGCATTTGACTGAATTTAGGTATCATTCAGGCATCCAGAAGAACCTTAAGGCGCTCAACCGTTTATACCGGGAGACTACAGCCATGCATCAATGGCAATTTTCGGCTCAAGGATTTGAGTGGATGTCCTATGACGATGCACAGAACGCCGTTTTAGCTTATGTGCGCCATGGATCACAAGCTGCAGACGCTGTACTGGTGGTCTGCAACATGACTCCCCAGCCACACGAAGGATACCGAGTTGGTCTTCCATTTGGCAAAAAGTTGGTGCTTAAGTACCATTCTGATGATACGGATTTTGGCGGTTCTGGCTACCCAGTTGCGGGGCAAATCACTGCCGAATCAATACCCATCCACGGACGTTCCAGCAGTGCACTTTTGGCGCTACCACCCTTAGGGGCTGTGGTTTATCAAATTTTATAAACATTGCTTGTGGGGATGCGCGTATCCGTGTTTATTTGCCCTTTGCGACTAACCGACTCATTTCATGATTACCAATACAGAACTCGAATACAAGGGCAACTTAGTGCCCAATGCCTATAAGTCACACAAGAAATCATCCAATATTGTCACATTTCAATCGGAAAACAATGTGCTGCTTCAAGTACACGTAGTCCGAGACAGTATTTTGCGATTTAGGTATGCGCCCGACGGCTTTTTTGCCAAAGATTTCAGTTATGCGATCGATGAGCAGCAACCACATGGTTTTAATGAGCTCACAGTTCAAGAGACCGACACTACGGTGGTCATTACCACCAAAAAAATCCAGTGTGTTGTGGCCAAACAAGATCTGCGCATCGGGTTGTATGATCTGGACGGTCTGGTGATCTGTGAGGATGAAATGGGTTTTCACTGGGAAGAGTCCTTCGAGTTTGGCGGCAATTACGTCAAGATGAGTAAGTCATCACCCGATGGCGAAAATTTCTTCGGTTTGGGGGATAAACCGACCCACCTGAACCTGAAAGGAAAAAGGCTGTCCAACTGGAATACCGATCAATACGCCTACGGAAAAGACTTGGATGAGTTGTACAAAACCGTGCCCTTTTACATCGCTTTGCACAACAAAATGGCCTACGGGATCTTTTTTGACAACACCTTTAAAACCCATTTTGATTTCTGCCACGAACGCCGCAATGTCACTAGTTTTTGGGCTGATGGGGGCGAGATGAATTATTATTTTATCTACGGGCCCGGGATCGATCAGGTGGTTCAAAAGTACACGGACCTCACGGGTAAACCCGAGATGCCACCGATGTGGGCGATGGGTTATCACCAGTGTAAATGGAGTTATTACCCCGAGTCTAAAGTGCGGGAAATCGCGGATCAGTTTAGAAAACACGAGTTCCCTTGTGATGCGCTTTATTTAGACATCGACTATATGGATGGGTTCCGCTGTTTTACTTGGAACAACACCTATTTTCCTTCACCAAAACAAATGGTCGATGACCTGAAAGCCCAAGGGTTTCAGACCATTGCCATCATTGATCCAGGCATCAAAATTGATCCGGATTATTCGGTGTTTCAGGAGGCCTTGGAAAAAGATTATTTCTGCAAGCGCGCTGATGGATCCTATATGAAGGGTAAAGTATGGCCCGGCGAATGCTATTTCCCGGACTTTACCAACCCAGAGGTACGTCAGTGGTGGGCCGGCCTTTATGGCGAGCTGATCGAGCAGATCGGAATCAAAGGGATCTGGAACGACATGAACGAACCCGCCGTGATGGAGGTACCCGGAAAGACTTTCCCCAATGACGTGCGCCACGACTACGACGGCAATCCCTGCAGTCACCGCAAAGCTCATAATATTTACGGAATGCAGATGGCCCGTGCCACCTATGATGGCGTAAAAAAGTACGCCTATCCCAAAAGGCCTTTTGTGATTACTCGTGCCCAGTACTCTGGAGGTCAGCGCTATACGTCCTCCTGGACCGGGGACAATGTCGCTACCTGGGAACACCTATGGCTGGCCAATGTCCAAGTGCAACGCATGTCCCTCAGCGGTATGGGCTTTGTAGGTACAGACATCGGCGGATTTGCCGAGCAACCCACAGGAGAATTGTTTACCCGTTGGTTGCAGTTGGGTAGTTTCCACCCGTTCTGTCGCGTCCATTCTTCAGGTCACCACGGGGACCAGGAACCTTGGTCGTTTAACGATGAGGTATTGGACATCACCCGAAAGTTTGTGCGCATGCGGTACGAACTACTGCCCTATATATACACCATGTACCACCAATACGTGCAGCATGGGACTCCTATGATCAAACCTTTGGTGTATTTTGATCAAACCGATGCGCAAACGTATTACCGCACGGATGAATTTATCTTCGGCGATCAAATTTTGGTGTGTCCCGTTCAAGAGCCTAATGCTTTAGGTCGTCGCATGTATATGCCTAAAGGGGGTTGGTACAACTGGTGGACCCGTGAGTTGGTAGAGGGCGGTCAAGAGTTGTGGGTGGATGCTCCATTGGATAAAATGCCGCTTTTTGTCAAGCAAGGCGCCATCATACCTAAGTACCCAGTCCAGCAATACGTAGACCAGATCCGGGTAGAAACCTTGAAATTGGAGTTGTACTTTAAATTGGGAAGAGAGCACTCTGTGGTGTTTGAAGATGCCCATGATGGATATGACTACCACAAAGGAATGTTCTCCTTGAGAACCTTAAAGCTGTACGGTAAGGATCAGGAACTCAACCTGAACCAACACCGCGAAGGCGCGTTTGAAGTACCTTTTAGCCGATATTGCATTGAGTTAATCGGACTTCCATTCACCCCATCCAAGATTTGGATCGATACGGAAGAGGTTTCGTTGACGGATGTTCAATTTGACCCGGCAGCTATGACCATTATGGTGGATAAGGATTTCCACGCTTTGGTGATCAAGTAGCCCCAAGGATAGAAATAAAAAAGGCGCCAAACGGGCGCCTTTTTTATTCGAACTATTTAGTCAAACAGTCCCAAGGATAAATATCGATCCCCGCGATCACACACGATACTCACCACCAAGCACTCATTCAGCTCCTGGCAAAGTTTTAATGCGGCGATAGCCGCACCAATAAGCTGATTCTAGGTTGATCGGGACACTGCTTTTTCGCTCTTAGTTCATCGATAATCTGCCGTTGTTCCACGGGACAAAATCAGGCAAATACGCCCACCTCTGTTTCCCAAAAACCAGTTGCTTTCACTTGATTTTTGTTATATTTGAGTTAAAGCTTAGTTGATGAAAAATTTGTTTTGTGCAGCCATCATGGTTGTTTTTTCTGCCTTTGGTTGGGCCCAAGCAGATGCCCCTATAATTGGACGTTGGGATTTAACCATGGAAAAAGAGGGTGTTTCACTTCCTTCATGGCTAGAGGTAAGACTCTCTGGAAGTAAAACATTGGTGGGTGCTTATGTAGGTGAAGTAGGAAGCGCTCGACCCGTGGCTCAATTCAGTTACCAGGATAATACCCTAAATTTTTCTGTTCCTCCTCAATGGGTTGGAAATCAAGATCTTGAATTTACGGCTCGTTATGAAAATGATGAATTAGTTGGAGAGATCATTCACAACAACGGAACTAAATGGCTTGTACGCGGTGTTCGCGCACCCCTGATGATCCGAGAAACTCCCAAGTCATGGACTGCTCCTGTGCCTATCTTTAATGGGGTAGACCTGTCCGGTTGGGTGGCTCAATCGGGTCCAGACCGCAATCAATGGATCGTTAAGGACGGTATTTTAACCAGTCCAAAGTCAGGTAGCAACTTGATGACCGAGCAAAAATTTGACGACTTTAAACTGCACATTGAATTCCGTTATCCCGCAGGAAGTAATTCAGGGATTTATCTCAGAGGGAGGCATGAAGTACAAGTAGAGGATAACTATGGAAAGCAGCCCAGCCCCACCTACTTTGGTGGTATTTATGGTTTTTTAACACCCAATGTGATGGCCGCTTTACCGGCTGGAAGCTGGCAGACTTATGACATCACACTCATCGGTCGAAGGGTAACCATTACAGCTAACGGCCAGACAATTATTTGTGATCAAATTATTCCAGGCATTACTGGAGGGGCCTTAGATTCAAATGAAGGATTACCAGGACCCATTTTATTACAGGGAGATCACGGTCCAGTAGAGTATCGGAACATCACCATGTCGTACCCTGAGTATAAATAGAACGTTTATGCATGGTATTTGGCTCGGTAGGCCAGAGGTGTAACCCCAGTATACTTTTTAAATGTGGCGTAGAAATTAGATTTGGATTTAAATCCTGCTTTTTCTCCAATCGCATCTATCGTCTCATTGGTCAAATCGCTTTCGACTAAGGCAATACGCACCCAGTCTATTTTGTGGTTTAGTTTGTAATCGTTGAATCCGGTATTGAAAATATACCGAAAACAATACATGATGTGGTGTTTGGGAATGCCTAGAGCAACGACCATCTCCGCCATAGTGAAATCTGAGCGCAAAAAAGGTTTTTGTTCAACAAAATACTGTTCAATGGCCTCGGCCACTTCGTTGAAGTATTCAGGGTCTTTAGGGGTCACAACAGCCAATTCAGATTTAGCCTTTTTAATTTTCTTTTTTTTCTTCCTCCCCAGTGTAGGTAGAGGCCCCTGTTGTTGCGGCATCCCATAGAGTATGTGAGGGAATACCAATAATCCAAGACTCATCAGTGCCAGTCCAGATGCGCTAATGGCCAATAATATTTTGTTGTAATTGGAATAATACGATCCATTATAATCCAGATAATCGACGACGAAAAACAAATAGGGCGTTAAACTGATAAGAATAAACACTTGTAAACTAATCAACCAACGGAAGGTAGTGCTCTTTAGTTTATAGGGTAATTTGATTTGATAAAATCGTTTTGTTTTGTAAAAAACGATAAGTCCTAACGTCGCTATGGTATACACCAACAGCAGTCCAATGCGCATATAAAAATTAAACTTTGGACTAAAAAAAGCGTTGAAATCTAATTGGGTGATTACGTTGGGATCAGCTATTAATTGAGCTATGATCTCTTTTTTTACTTCAAAATCTTGTAAAGTGTAGGGGATAATAGCAATTAATTGAATGGCTGCTGGCAGAAAATGCAAGGCGTCAATTTTGCTAAATCGCTCTTGGTCAGTTAACGTATTGCGTACATATAAGTACATCAAAGGCCCCATAGCTAAATACAAGGGGGTGAAGTGAACAAATAGTGCTGCAGAAAGTGTGATGTGTTGTATCTCGGTTACCACAAAATGTGTGATCCCGTACAAGGAGTAGAACACCAAAAATAAAGTAAGCAGTAAGGAATTCCTGTTGTTCTCATAATTGTAGAACAGCAGAATCAAAGCAATCAGCAAAGTGAAGATTAGAATTCCTAAAAAGAGCATACCATTAAATTAGTTCCAGGACAAATCTATGAAATTCAACCATGCCCCCCAAATCACCAGTTAACTTGAAAAACTTACCACTTGTCGAATAAAACTAAAATAACAAAATAACAGATGTATTTTTTCAGGATACCTATTGATTAAAGGGTGTTCTACCTTGAAAATACGCTTACAACGCTTTTTGTTATTGTTTTTACCTGTGGTTTTCATGAATGCCACAGCTTGGTCCAATACCCCTTATCCACCTAAAAGCATACATCCGTTTTTAAATTATGCCTTGTTGACAGAACCTGGCGGAATATCCGCTGATCTGGCTCTATGGCTTAGAGCAGACCAAGGGGTCGTACTCAATTCAGGAGCCATAGCTCAATGGACCGACCAAAGTGTCTCTGGGGCAAATGCTTTTCAAAACACGGTAGCTGATCGACCAAGCCAAAATTTAGGCGATAGGAATCTTAATTTTAATCCAAGTGTTTATTTCAATGCGGATCACCTCCAAGTTCCCCTGGACATTTCTGCCAATACCATGGGGGAGGTTACTCTTTTTGTCGTGGCGCAAGGTGATGGAAGTAACCATACACTCATGGGGAATCAATCAGGATCATCGGGCAACTATTACAGGCATATGGCCCTGCACAGAACGCACAGAGGAAATAACAATTTTTACGACTATCCCACCTACAGCACCACCAGCCCCCAGATCACGAGAATTAATTACCGAGGTGTCGGAAGTTCCGGTTCGGCAACTTCCTATGTGTCTATCAATCACGCAGCAACTACCTCATTTAGTGAATCATTAGGAGCTGGGTCACTCACCAGTTTTTTCCTGGGAAAGGCAGGAAGTGTTAATGGTACTTATGGGGGACATATTGCTGAGGTAGTGGTTTATGCCAAATCCACTTCGCCAGCTGAAAACGATAAAATCGAAACCTATCTTTCTTTAAAGTACGGGATTCCTTTGGGTGATCCCCAAACAAGTGATTATATATCAAGTACGGGTACAATACTCTGGGATGCTTCAGTTCATGTGGGTTATCATCATGATGTTATGGGACTTGGTCGTGATGATGGATCTGGGCTGCAACAAAAAATCACTCGCCCATCATCCCTGTCGAGCATCAATGTGATGTTGTCTTTAGAGAATGATTTTTCATCGCCAAATACAAGTTTAGCGCGCACTATTTCCTGTACTAATGATCAAACATTTTTGCTGTTGGGGCATAACAACCAGTCGCTTAGTTTTACCAATACTCAAATTTCCTCCGCATTCACCGGCAGAACCTCCAGGGTTTGGAAAGCGTCTGTAATAGGAGCGCACCCCTCAGTGACGATGTATTTTGAAGGTTTGCCCACCACAAATGGCCCTATTCACCTATTGGCAAGCCCTGATGCAGATTTTAGCAGCGGATACACTGATTTAGGAGCCATAGACCTCAGCAGTAAAACCATGTCTTCGGTGAATTTGTCTGATGGTGCCTATTACACTTTGGCTACTTCTGGATTTGATCCGAGCTTGACCAACTTTATAGACCAGACCACACAGTATGGAGAGGCTGACACGGTTGATCCACCAACTTCCTCAGGTACAGGCTCTTGGGGTTATTCGAGCAGTGATCCTTCGGTGGCGAGTATTCACCCAACAACAGGTGTGTTGACCACTCTTCAAGCAGGCCAAACAATCATTACTGCCACACAAGCTAACGATGGTGTTTATGCCCAGTCTTCAATAACTAAAATACTCACGGTACAACCAAAATCTCTAACCATATCAGCAGACCATACGACCAAGGTCTATGACGGAACCCCTCATTCAGTTTTTTCCGTACAGTACTCAGGGTTCGTTTCAGGTGAGGGTGCAGATGACCTTGGAGGAACCCTTGAATTCAGTGGTGAAGCCACAACATCTGTTAACGTGGGCAACTACACACTAACACCTCAAGGATACACGAGTATAAATTACTTAATAGATTACGTCAGTGGATTAGTCTCCATCACTCCTCTGGCCGTCACCGTGACCCCGGACGCCCTAACTAAAACCTACGGCACTGATGA
>ENA-ORCY01000540-ORCY01000540.1-marine-metagenome-genome-assembly--contig:-NODE-540-length-22042-cov-4.212565_pt1 | contig 22042 bp, 18 predicted proteins | sample MGYA00248634_ERZ508507 | MGnify/ENA primary metagenome ERZ508507 (study PRJEB26178, sample SAMN06266269) | marine metagenome | isolation source: Columbia River Estuary | place: USA:Columbia River Estuary... | reverse complement strand
AATGTCGGTCTTTTCAAAACTATCCGTTTCGTAAGAATAAGCGTTCACCTTACTGTAATTGTTTTTGAGATTAGAAGAATTTGTATCAGCGCCTAAATTACACCACTCACCAATAAGTGAATTACCCAAAAATCCATCATGACCTTTATTGCTAAAGCCATAAAAAACAGTATTGCTAACTTCACCTCCAACTTTACTATGAGGTCCTACGGTAGTGTCACCGTATATTTTAGCTCCCATTTTAATAGTGGAATGTTCACACAATGCAAATGGTCCGCGTATTAAGCTGCCCTCCATAATTTCGCTGTTAGCAGAGACGTAAATAGGTCCGTGAGTAGAGTTCAGAACGCTTGCCTCAACAGTTGCTCCTTCTTCCACAAATATATTATCACCTATTAGAGTATTTGTCTCAGAAATAGGTTGAGAAGTTCTCCCAGCCGTTAAAATTTTATAGTCGGCTTTTATTTCTTGACCATTTTTTAAAAAAATGTCAAACGTGTAATTTATTAAATCACCCTGGAAATCAATCTTTTTAACACTTTTAGCTACCTCTTCTAAAAAATCAAATCTCGAAAGATGTTGTGATCCTCTGTAAGCGATAAGTGTTTCCCCGTCAAAAATAGCTTCATCTGAAGTTAAATTATTTAAGATATCAAGTATCTCGTCGTTTGGTAAACATCTTCCATTTAGATACAAATTATCAGAACCAAATGTAGCACCGTATTTAGTACTTAAATAGTCTTGAGTTAAAAAAGAAAAATCTCCAGCTAAGTGATGTTTCCATTTTTCAGTAATGGTAAGAATGCCTAAGCGCAACTCAGCAGAAGGCCTGGTATAGCTAAGGGGTAGTAGATCGCTTCTACTATTGTCGTCAAAGAGTATAATATTCATAAAAAAAGGCTCTCCAAATATAGAGAGCCTTTAGTATAATTTTAAGATTTTGGTTAATTCTTTTTAGCGTAACGCTTGTTGAATTTGTCGATTCTACCAGCGGTATCCACAAAGTTCACTTTACCAGTGTAAAACGGATGTGACGAACTAGAAATCTCTAGTTTGTATATTGGATACTCGTTACCGTCTTCATATGTTACGGTTTCTTTGGTCTCTACACAAGATTTAGTTAAAAACTGCTCCCCGTTAGACATGTCTTTGAAAACTACTAAACGGTAGCTACTTGGATGTATTTCACTCTTCATGATATTAAATTCTCTTTTTTTACTTCCTTTTGTAGTGAATTTATTTAATTAAAAATGAGATTCTACTTTTAAAGGACTGCAAATTTAATATAATTTGCATTCTATCAAAATGCATTTAGGTATAAAAAATATAATTAAAATCTGCGCATTCATTCCCTTGTTGCTTTCTCCTTTTTGGATAGTAAGACTGTTGTTGCTGCTGTCTATCAAAGAGTTAACAATTGACAACCCTGTTAACTACCTGTTTTATGCTGTGAGGTTTGATCTTAAAGCAATGGTTATTTGGTATGCCCCACTATTTATTATCTTGGGTGCGGGCCTATTTATTAAGCATAAATGGTGGGAGAATTTATCGCGGTTTGTCTTTTTACTGTTGTATTTGGGTGCGCTGGTTTTTGGGCTTATTTCTGTTTTCTATTATCCGATTAGCAAATCAATAGCCGGAGTAGAAATATTTCAAATGATACAAGGTCAGAGTTATATTATTATTTTTGGGTATATGGCTGAATACTGGTGGAGTACACTTTTGGTATTGGTTGTATTGTATGGTGTGCGATTGTTAGATGAGCGACTCAAGGTAGACCTAAACAGCAGGTCTGCTGTAGTTTTTTGTTTTGTATCATTGATGATTTTGGGACTCATCGCTAGAGGCAGTTTTAAATTAAAGCCTTTGAATCTTCTGGATGCTTATTCTGCATTGGAGTCACAAGAAGCTGTATCTGCTATTACACCTATATATGTACTTATTGAATCTGTTGGTAAATCAGAAATTCAATACACGGCCTATATTTCTGATTCAGCAATGCAGGTAGAATTAGCTAAAGATGATTTGGTTTATAGTAATTTAGACTATCAGAAGCCTAATATATGTATTATTTTACTAGAAAGTTTTGGTAAAGAGTATACCTCGCTGAATGACGCAAATAGGCCAAGTTACACGCCTTTCTTAGATAGTATGATGTCTGTTAGTATGAATTTTACCAATGCTTATGCAAATGGACTTAGATCTATGGATGCAGTAGCATCCATCTACACAGGTATTCCTTGTTTGATGAAACAGCCATTTATAGGTTCTTTGTATACGCAAAGTAATATAGAATCTATACCCGAAGCGCTGTCAAAAGAAGGATATTTCTGTTCCTTTTATCACGCTGCGGATGAATTATCTATGGGTTTTAAACCGTTTCTAATGGCTAACGGATTAGAGCAGTATGTGGCAAAACAACAATATCCAATTGATGATGATTTTGATGGCAAGTGGGGGATTTTTGATGAACCATTCTTGCAGTTTTTCAAGAATAAGCTTTCTAATCAGCAGCAACCATGGTGTTCCGGTATTTTTACGATAAGCAGTCATCACCCTTATACAGTTCCTGCTCAACATCAGGACTTACCTAAAGGAACTGCCGAAATTCATCAAGCTATAGGTTACACAGACAGATCTTTACGTGCTTTTTTTGAATCTGCTCGTCACGAGGACTGGTTTGCCAACACTATTTTTATTATAACAGCTGACCACACCTCTATTAATGAAACTTACGAGCATCAAGGGTACAGGAGTAAGTACGGCGTTCCTTTGTTGATTTATTCGAAGCTAATGCCCGCTGGTATCAGTGATGAGGTAAAACAGCACATTGATATTTTTCCTACTGTAAAACAGCTTGCAGGTATTTCTAAACAAGTTGCGATGGGTAGATCTTTGCTAGACAAGAAATCCCATAGTGCTATACATTATGACGGATCAATCTACACCTATACTGATGATAGTTTTTGTTTGCAATGGGATGGGACTTCTAAGTATAAATTATTTGCCTACAAAAAAGATAAAGTAGACGCTTCTGACCTCGCATCAATGCATCATATCAAAGGAGATCAAATGCTTCATGAACTGAAGATAGGTTTACAAAAATATAACTATCGTCTTTTGAACAACAAATTCAACTAGGGTAACGTACATTTGCACTGATGCAAAAGCCTTCTAATGCACCTGGTACAAGAGACTTTGGTCCAGCAGTAATGCGTAAACGAGATTTTATCTTAAGTACTATTACGACTATATACAAAAAATTTGGTTTTGAATCTTTGGAAACGCCAGCTCTTGAGAATCTAGACACCCTAGAAGGAAAGTATGGTGAAGAAGGTTCAAAACTTATATATAAAATCAGAAGTAACAGTTCTATTTCTTCTGAAATATCAGATGACCAAGCTGTTAAACTTAATGAATTAGTACCTAATAAGTGGATTGCTGGTGCATCTAAATTGGGATTACGCTACGATCTTACTGTTCCATTTGCGCGTTTTGTGGTGCAACATCGCAATGACTTGACGTTCCCGTTTAGAAGATACCAAGTACAAAATGTTTGGAGGGCGGATAGGCCAGCAAAAGGAAGATTTAGAGAGTTTACACAATGTGATGCAGATTGCATTGGGTCAACTTCATTATTACATGAGGCAGATTTAATTCAAATTTATAATGAAGTGTTTGTTTCTTTAGGTTTGTCTAATGCTGTTCTTAAAGTCAATCACCGTAAATTTTTAGAAGCTTTAGTTGATGAATTGCAACTCAATTTCCCGGTAGCTAAATTCACATCTACCTTAGATAAGCTGGATAAGATTGGTGAGGAAGGGGTTATGAAAGAATTAGTTGGATATGGCATTGATGAAAAGAAGTGCATTCAACTTTTTGCCATCATAGGAAATTCAGAACTTACTCAAGCTAACCTACTTCAATTTGCAAATGCTTTTAATAATAATCCTATGGCTCAAAAAGCAATAGATGATTTAAGTGAAATACTAGCTTACTTAGCAGATTCTAATTCAACCATAAAAGTAGAGCTTGACTTAAGTTTAGCCCGTGGGTTAGATTATTACACTGGATGTATTTTCGAGGCAATAATACCGGATAGTGGTATGGGTAGTGTTTCTGGTGGAGGAAGATACGACGACCTAACAGGTGTTTTTGGACTAAAGGATGTTTCTGGGGTGGGTATTAGTTTTGGAATTGATAGACTTTACGAAATCATAGAAGCACAACAGAAATGGCCAGATAATTTGCATGTGAATAATAATGTGCTCATATGTCATTTTGATAAAGCTACTCAACAATATGGAGTAAAGCTGGCTTCACAACTCAGAGCTAAAAATATAAAAACGATCGTTTTCCCGGATGACAAGCGTATTAATAAGCAATTTGACTTTGCCAATAAAATAGGAGTTCGGTTTGCTATTGTGATAGGGGAGAGTGAGATGATTACGAATAAAGTGACCATTAAAAATTTACAAAAAGGAGAACAAGTTACTTTATCTTTGGACGATGCCATAAATTATTTAAGAAATTGAAACGATTTAATTTTAAAGACCAAATCGTTTTTGAAAACGAAAATTATATTGCTATAAACAAGCCAGCGGGAGTGTCAAGTTTGCATGAGAGACTCGGGGTCGCCAATTCGGTTATTGAGCAAGCAAAAAATTACAATGAGCATTTACAACTCTGTCATCGCTTGGATAAAGAGACTAGCGGAGTACTATTGCTTTCCAAACACGCTGCAGCATACAGTCACGCTGCCGTGTCTTTTGAAAAAAGAAGGGTAACTAAAACCTACCATGCAGTGGCAGATGGCGCCCACAAATTTGAGCACTTTGAAGTGAACTTACCTCTTATTACCACTAGAAGCGGTAGAAGTGCTGTTAGCAAACAAAAAGGTAAACCATGTACTACGTTTTTTACTACCATACAGAATTTTAAGCATCATTCACTGATAGCTTGCGAGCCAGTAACTGGACGTCAGCATCAAATACGAATTCATCTTGCTTCACAAAATGCACCTATTACTGCAGATGGAATTTATGGTGGTAAAATGCCTTATCTATCCAGATTTAAGAAAAACTTTACAACGAATAAAACAGAGGAAGAGACTCCTATGATTAACAGGTTTGCATTACACGCCTATTCTTTGTCTCTAAATGATATAGACGGAACAGCTCTCGAAATAGTCGCGGAATACCCTAAAGACCTAGCCGTTTTTATAAAACAACTTAGAAAATTTGATACTTAGGTTCTAACTTGTAGGATGACGCTAACATCACTTTTAACTGTTTTTTCATTTTTATAATGCCTAAGTTCATTAAATTTACCAAAATGCGTAAGCTTATTTTTATACTGACATTAATTAGTACTATGGGTGCTGATGCACAAATAGCGATTCAAGACGTTGCTCATCAACTTGCCAAGCATAAATATAAAAAAGTGTACAGGTGCTTTGATGCTAATATGCAAGATAAAGTATCTGCTTACCAGCTAAAAAAAATATGGGAACAAATGGAAATGTCTGCTGGAAAACTAGGTAGTGTGGTTGATGTGCGTAAAAATTTACGTGATGGAGGTTCCAGGCAATCTGCCATGCTTCAATTTGAGCAGGCTGCAGTAAAAATGACCTTGTCAGTAAATGAAAGTGGAGACATTAACGGACTGTATATTTCGCAGTTGGCCTATGAGCCGCCATCATATGGTAAAGATCTTGGAGTAGGTAAAAAATATATTAATTTTTTGAGTCATTCCTATAATATATCTGGCGAGTTAGTTGTCCCTCTGGAGTGCCAAAATTGTCCATTGGTTATATTGGTACATGGTTCGGGACCAAACGATAAAGATGAAACCATTGGTCCTAATAAAGTATTCTATGATTTAGCACTTGGTTTTGCAAGTAAAGGTGTGGCTACCTATCGTTATGACAAAAGATCTTACCTTTATCCTGATTCATTCAAAGGACAGTTTGATATATACAATGAAACTATAAATGATGCGATTTCAGCGTTTTATCATATTAAGTCAGATACTTCCTTACATTTTGGTAAGTATATTATGCTAGGACACAGTTTAGGTGCTTACGCTATGCCTATTATTGCTGATTCTTTACAGGATAAGTTAAACGGAGCAATCTTATTTTCTAGCAATGCCAGTAAACTTGAGGATTTAATTACCTACCAAATGAAGTATTTAACCGAATACGATGGAGAAATAACAAATGAAGAAGCCAAGATTATAGCGGAGAACACGAAACAAGCAGAAAATATTAGGCTTAACAAGTACACTGCTGAAACAACAGCTGATGAGTTACTAGCCTACTGGCCAGGAACTTTTTGGAAAGGCATTGAAGGTTATGACCCGATAAGCGCTTTAGCAAAAAACACTGCCACGCAATTTTTTATTGTACAGGGCGAAAAAGATTATCAAATACCAATGAGCGAGTTTGAACTATGGCGAGCTGCCGTAGGAGCAAATGCTAACGTTAAGATGCAAAGTTATGCTAACCTTACTCATTTATTCACCCCAACAAAGTCAGAAAGACCAAGCCCTGCCGATTACTTTTCACCTAATAATGTGGATTTTCGGGTTATATGGGATATGGCAGACTGGATAAAACTGGTTGTTCACTAAAGCGAATTTAGCCAGAAGTGAAAAAGTATAGTTTATGATTTATTAAAAAAATCCTAGTTTGAACTAGGATTTTTTTCATCAACCACGGTCCATGTTTTATAACCTTTTACTTTTTGGGTTATTAAAGCATGTTCTAGTACTTCACTCATTTGGTCTACAAAATGAAAGGTAAGGTCAGATATGTAGGAAGGTTTAATGTCATCTATGTCTTTTTTATTGGCGCGACACATGATAATTTCTTTGATCCCCGCTCGTTTTGCTGCGAGTATTTTTTCTTTGATACCGCCTACTGGAAGAACCTTTCCTCTTAGGGTTATTTCTCCTGTCATCGCGAGTCTGTTTTTAACCTTCCGCTGGGTCATAAGTGACGCTAATGCGGTAAGTATGGTAATCCCTGCACTAGGACCATCTTTAGGTACAGCGCCTGCAGGGAAATGGATGTGTAAGTCGTATTGATCAAAAATAAGCGGATTAATTTGGTATGTCTCTGCGTTTGCCTTTAACCAAGTAGTTGCATTTATTGCACTTTCTTTCATTACATCACCTAACTGCCCAGTTAATGTTAATTTGCCTTTTCCTTTGGTTAGCGAACTTTCTACGAATAAAATATCACCGCCTACACTCGTCCAAGCAAGACCAGTAACAACCCCTGCAACATCGTTATTTTCATAAAGGTCCTTTTCTATCTTATCTGTTCCTAAAATAGTTTCAACATGCTCAGCAGTAATAGTGGCGTCAGGATTATTTTCGTAGACTATTTCCTTTGCTTGCCATCTGCATATTTTAGCCAGACGTTTATCCAGGGTTCTCACACCACTTTCTCGTGTATACTCATCTATTACTTTTTCGATTGTTTTATCGGTAAGTTTTAGTTGTAAAGGAGTTAAGCCATGCTCTTTTTTCTGTTTTGGGATCAGGTGCTTTTTGGCAATTCCGATCTTCTCTTCTATAGTATAACCTGTAATGTCAATGATTTCCATACGGTCCCGTAAGGCAGGTTGAATAGTATCTAGTCTATTTGCTGTTGCTATAAAGAGCACTTTACTAAGATCGTAGTCTAGATCCACGTAGTTGTCATGAAATGCACTGTTTTGTTCTGGGTCTAGCACCTCTAGTAAAGCAGACGATGGGTCACCTCTAAAATCATTACCAATTTTATCAATCTCGTCAAGTACAAAAATTGGGTTACTGGTGCCTGCTTTCTTGATAGATTGAATAATACGTCCGGGCATCGCCCCGATATAAGTTTTACGATGTCCTCTTAATTCAGATTCATCGTGCAAACCACCTAGACTCATTCTAACATATTCTCTATCCATGGCTTTGGCTATTGATTTGCCAAGGGATGTTTTTCCAACTCCCGGAGGGCCATACAAGCACAATATAGGACTTTTCATATCGCCTTTTAGTTTGAGAACAGCTAGATATTCTAGGATTCTTTCTTTTACTTTTTCTAATCCGAAATGATCTGCATCTAAGACTTTTTTAGCTCGTTTTAGGTTGAAGCTATCTTTGCTGTATTTATCCCAAGGCAGTTCTAAAAGCAGTTCTGCATAATTTAAACTCACCGAGTAATCCGGTGTAGCGGGATTCATGCGCATTAGCCTGTCGAGTTCTTTATTGAAAGCCTTACTCACTTTGTCATTCCATTTTTTCTTTCTACCCCTCATGCGCAAACTTTCAATCTCTTGATCCGGGGAGTCGTGACCTAATTCTTCTTGTATAGCCCTTATTTGTTGTTGTAAAAAGTATTCTTTTTGTTGCTGGTCTAGATCTACCTTCACCTTGCTTTGAATCTTGTTTTTGAGTTCGAGCATTTGCAACTCTTTATTCAAATAATGCAGAACTCTATTGGCTTTTTTCTTAAAGTTGGGGAGTTCTAGTAATTCTTGCTTTTCGTCAACTGAAACATTAAGGTTAGAAGAAATAAAGTTGATTAAAAAGTTAGGAGAATTAATATTCTTTAATGCAAAGTTAGCTTCGGATGGTATGTTAGGAGATTCCTCCACAATTCGTGATGCGAGCTCGCGTATACTGTCTATGGTTGCTTTTGATTCTTTGGTTTTGGTTGCTTTTCCGTCTGTAATAGCTACAATGTCTCCCCTAAAATAAGGCTCTTCTTGTGTTATTTCTGTTAGTTCAAACTTCCGCTTACCTTGTATAATAACAGTAATGTTGCCATCGGGCATTTTAAGCATTTTTAGAATAACGCCAAGTGTACCCGTTGAGTACAAATCTGCAGCAGTTGGAGATTCAATACTTTGATCTTTCTGCGTAACAACTCCTATTATTTTATCTTTTTTATATGAATCTTGAATCAATTTGATGGACTTATCTCTACCTACCGTTATAGGGAATACAATTCCAGGAAACAAAACGGTGTTGCGAAGCGGCAATAATGGCAGATTCGTGGGATAATCACTATTGGTATCATCTTCAAAATCACTATCTGCTATTACAGATATGATCTCTGAACCATCCTCATCATTCATAAACTCGTTAGTCAGTTTAAATCTATTATCAAATGTCATTTTTTGTCAAATTGTCACGCATAATCATTTTTATGAGTGGAACCCTTGAATGGGCAAAGCCCATGCCAACTATTACTGAGGGTATAGCTGAATTAAATCTAAGATCAGTCGTAGCGTTTCGTTGAAAGCAATAAAAAAATAAGAATTATTTTTTTCATTAAAAAGAAAAATTATGCATCTATATTTGAAGTTCAAAACATAATATAATATGAAAAAAATTAAATTTTTATCTCTAATTGCTCTAGTGTCTGTTGGGGCAATATTTTTAAGCAATTGTGGACCTGAAACTGTAGAAGCTCCAAAACCAATAGTAAATTTTTTAGCGGATGCTAAGTACGTTTCGGCTAACTCTGCATTAGCTGCAAGTACAGATTTCACTATAGGTCTTACTGCAACTCATAGTTCAACATTAAGTACATTAACCATAACTAAAGCCGTAAATGGTGGTGCTGCAGTTATAGAAAAAGAAGAAGAATTAAGTGGTAATACGCTTGCAATATATGAATACAAGGGTGTAACAGAAGCTAGCGTAGGAACTGAAATTTATACATTTACGGTTGCAGACAAAAGTGGTAATTCTACCTCTAAAACGATAACCATTACGAATATTGGTGATCCAGGATTAGAGTTAATAGATTTAACAGTCGATAATAATGGTGATTTTTTCAGAGTATATAACTTTAGAGCTCCAACAGGATTTTTAGGAGCCTATTACTTGGGCCAAGGTCCAATGGCATACAATGATCCGAATTCTCAGAAAGATATTCAGGATTCTACTGCAGTAGGAGAGAAGTGGGTTGGAAGATGGACTTCTAGAAATGGATCTACATTCAAAAAAATGTCAGCTGATAAGTGGAATTCTATTACTAATGATGCTACAATAGTTGCAGCATGGGCAGCAGCAACAGGTGAAACTTCTGTGATCGACTTAAAGGAAGGAGATGCTTACCTAGTTAACATAAAAGGAACATCTACCAAATTTGCAGCAGTTTTAATTACAGCGTTGGACAAAACAGTAGCGCCTAAAGAATTTGCTCAATTCGTATACAAGATACAACAATAACAATCGGTAACTTGTGTACTAATAATATTACGAAAGGTCTTGCGATTGCAAGACCTTTTTTATTTTTACACCATAATAACATTAACTAATAATAGTTTGAAAACAATAGGAGTATATACCAGTGGAGGCGATGCCCCAGGTATGAACGCATGTGTAAGAGCTGTAGTGCGTACGGCCATATATCATGGTTTAAACGTAAAAGGAATAATGAGAGGATATGAGGGTATGATATCGGGAGAGATCATAGACCTTGATAGACAATCTGTAGCTAATCTGATTCAGCGTGGAGGTACATTTTTAAAAACAGCACGTAGCGCAGAATTTATGACGCCTGAAGGCAGAAAAAAAGCCTATGATAACGTAATAGCAAATGGAATTGATGCGCTCGTGTGCATAGGTGGTAATGGCTCATATACAGGTGCTAAAATATTTACAGAGGAATATGGAATTCCTTGTATTGGATTGCCGGGTACTATAGATAACGACTTATACGGGACTGATTACACGATTGGTTACGATACCGCAATAAATACGGCTTTGGATGCTATTGATAAAATAAGAGATACGGCGCACTCGCATGAGCGTGTTTTTATTGTAGAAGTTATGGGCAGAGATAGCGGATTTATCGCCTTAGATGTTGCCATTGCTGGTGGTGCAGAGGGGGCTCTCATACCTGAAGATATAGAAGATTGGGATAAAGTTATAAAGCACTTTAGTAGAGAAGGAAAACGACAAAAATCTTTTTCGATAATAGTGGTAGCAGAAGGTGATGAGCAAGGTGGAGCTTTAATTTTAGAAAAAAAATTAGCTGATATTTATCCAGATTTAAAAATAAGAAGTACCATACTAGGCCATGTGCAAAGGGGCGGTAGCCCAAGTGCTAGAGATAGAATTTTAGCTTCTAGGTTAGGATCTGAGGCCGTAAAAGCGCTGATAGATGGACAAAAGTCTATAACCGTAGGTATAATAAATGATCAAGTATCTTATACCGCTTTTGATCTAGCTATTAATGGAAAGAAGTCTGTTTCTAAAGAGTTGATTCAATTGGCAGAAATTTTAGCTAGATAGAGATAAATAGTTTTACCTCAGTAAATATCTCATAAAAAAGCCCATCTTAATTAATTAAGATGGGCTTTTTTATGGGCTGTGACTGTGCTTATGCGTCTATTCTTGCGTATTTCGCATTTGCTTCTATAAATTCTCTACGTGGTGGCACTTCATCGCCCATTAGCATAGAGAAAACTCTGTCCGCTTCAGCTGCATTATCTAGTGTTACTAGTTTTAACGTTCTCCTCTCAGGATCCATTGTTGTTTCCCAAAGTTGTTCAGCGTTCATCTCTCCAAGACCCTTATAACGTTGTATTTTTACACTATCAGGATTGTCTCCGCCCATATCGCGTACTAAAACATCTCTTTCTGAATCACTCCAGCAGTACTCTGCTTTGTTGCCTTTTTTCACTTGGTATAATGGTGGCGTAGCAATGTATAGGAAACCTTGCTCAATAAGCGCTTTCATGTATCTAAAAACCAATGTAAGAATAAGTGTACGAATATGGCTACCGTCGACATCCGCATCTGTCATGATTACAATTTTGTGGTATCTTAGCTTGGCTGTATTTAGCTCGCGTGCATCTTCTTCGGTACCGATGGTTACACCCAATGCAGTAAACATATTTTTTATCTCCTCATTGTCATATATCCGGTGTTCTAATGCTTTTTCTACATTTAGAATTTTACCCCTAAGTGGCAAAATGGCTTGGTAATTTCTGTCTCTACCTTGTTTAGCTGTTCCTCCTGCAGAATCACCCTCTACAAGATATAGCTCACAAATGGCAGGATCTTTTTCAGAGCAATCTGACAGTTTACCTGGAAGTCCAGCTCCACCCATAGGTGTTTTTCGCTGAACCATTTCACGTGCTTTAGCCGCAGCGTGTCTTGCTTGGGCAGCAAGCATTACCTTTTGCACTATAATTTTGGCCTCGTTCGGATTTTCTTCTAGGTAATTGGTAAGCATGTCTGAAACAGCTTGACTTACCGCTGCTGTTACTTCTCTATTACCTAATTTAGTTTTAGTCTGTCCTTCAAACTGAGGTTCAGCCACTTTAACCGAAATTATTGCCGTTAACCCTTCTCTGAAGTCATCGCCAGCTATTTCGTATTTTACTTTTTGCAAGAGCCCAGACTCATCAGCATATTTTTTGAGTGTAGTGGTTAATCCTCTTCTAAAACCGGCAAGGTGTGTTCCTCCTTCGTGGGTGTTAATATTATTAACATACGAGTGCAAGTTTTCACTATAGGAGCTATTGTATATCATAGCAACCTCTACAGGTATTCCGTTCTTTTCACCTTCCATTGCAATTACGTTTGACATGATGGGTGAACGAGTAGCGTCAAGGTAGCGAACAAATTCACTTAATCCTTCTGTACTTTTAAAATCGTCTCTTACAAACTCTCCATTATCATCTTTTTGACGTTTGTCGGTAATACTCATCTCTATGCCCTTATTTAAGAAGGACAATTCACGCATACGCAATGAAAGTGTATCATAAGTAAATTCTGTAGTTTGTGTAAATATTTCGGGATCTGGTAAGAACGTAACCATAGTTCCTTGGTCATCGGATGGGCCTACTTCTCTTACGGCATATTTTATTTTACCTTGGCTATACTCCTGTTCATATTCTCTTCCATCCCTATAAACAGTTGCTTTTAGATCTATGGATAGCGCATTCACACAAGATACGCCTACACCGTGAAGTCCTCCTGATACTTTGTAAGAATCTTTGTCAAATTTTCCGCCTGCACCAATTTTTGTCATAACAACTTCAAGAGCAGATACTCCTTCTTTTTTATGTATAGCAACTGGAATACCTCTACCATCGTCTTTAACGGAGACAGAACCATTTTCATTTATCCATACGTCTATCTTGGTGCAATAGCCTGCCATTGCTTCATCTATAGAGTTATCTACCACCTCGTAAACTAAGTGGTGCAGTCCTCTCACTCCTACATCTCCGATGTACATGGAAGGACGCTTACGTACGTGCTCCATGCCCTCTAAGGCTTGGATACTATCGGCACCGTAACTTTTGTTTTCTTCGCTCATAATAATGTTAAAATTAAAGCGTGAAAGTACGATTTTAGGGGGTTTTAGACGGCATAGTTCGCGGTGTACATATCCACATTAAATTCACATACTTTCAATTGTAAATTGCTGATTATCAGCAATTTAAGTTATGTAATTTCCCCTCTTAAATTTTGAGAGAGTATAGCGCGTCTTTCGGGTATGTTAAAGTTGCCTATTACCCACATTAGTTTGGTTAACGCCGCTTCAGATGTGATGTCTTTTCCGTCTGTTACAATGCTATTATTTAACACCTTACTGCTTTCGTATTGCCCAAGTTCTATTTTGCCGTTTGGACATTGCGTTGTTGCGAGTATGAGCGTATTGGTAGATTCGCATTCGGAAATTAGCGTATGCCAACTTTCGCTCGTGGGCAAATTTCCTGCTCCAAAGGTCTTGAGAACGATACCTTCTATTTTTTTACTTTTCACCAGTTCTATCAGTTGCTTTGGATTATAACCGGGGAATACAGTGACGTTTACTACACTATCACTAAATTTCGTTTTTAATCCAAATTTCTCCTCCGTGGATGTACGATATAGTAAATGTTCGTTAACCAAGATATGTTGTTCTAAGTTAGCCAGATTCTGAAAATTAGGAGAGCTAAAGCCTTCAAAGTCATTGGTACTTGTTTTTACTGCCCGATTTCCTCGTAATACATCATCATTAAAGCAAATACATACTTCGGGTATACGTACTAAGTCAAAGCTCTTGTAACCTGCAATATAAATAGCGTTACTTAAGTTTACAATACCATCAGTACGGGGATGAAAAATAGGTAACTGAGCTCCAGTAAGAACAACTGGTTTTGTTAAATTTTGAAAAATAAAACTGAGTGCAGAGGCAGTATAGGCTAGGGTATCGGTGCCATGAAGGATTATAAAACCGTCATGATTTTCGTAATTATCTTTTACTTTGTGTGCAATTCGTTCCCATATTTCAGGTGTTATGTCAGAAGAGTCAATAACAGGCTCTAGGGTTTCGAATGTAAAGTTGATCTCTGAGAAGTAATGAAAGAAAGTTTGATTTTTTATCGCTGGTAGATAATCTATAATTTCTTCCCATGTACTGGGTTGCAATCCATTTCCTCCAGTATTTTTCATACCAAATGTTCCGCCAGTATAAAGAATATAGACCTTACTTTTCACCTTTTAGCTGTTTGGTTTTCCAGCGAGCAGATACAGGATTGCCATTCTGATAGCAACTCCATTTTCTACTTGATTAAGTATGATACTCTGCTCAGAATCTGCTACTTCACTTGTGATTTCTACTCCTCTGTTGATTGGTCCTGGATGCATTAAGATTATTTCTTTTTTGAGATTCTTTAGCATTGGCATCGTGATTCCATATTGTAGTGAATACTCTCGAAGACTAGGAAAATATTTATCTTCTTGCCTCTCCAGTTGTATCCGTAACATATTGGCGCAATCACACCATTCTAATGTTTCCTGTAGATTATGACTTACCTCCACGCCAAGACTTCCTATGTGCTTTGGTAATAAGGTAGGTGGTCCACAAACGGTAACTTTGGCCCCAAGTTTTTGTAAGCAGTAAATATTACTTAGTGCTACTCTAGAGTGAAGAATGTCTCCGATTATAGCTATCTTTTTGTCTTTCAAATCACCCAAGGATTCCCGTATAGAAAATGCGTCGAGTAACGCTTGGGTTGGATGCTCGTGTGTTCCGTCTCCCGCATTGATTATATTGGCATCTATGTGACGAGAAAGAAATTGATGTGCTCCTGGTACAGGATGTCTCATTACCACCATATCCACTTTCATTGCTAATATATTGTTTACCGTATCAATAAGGGTTTCACCTTTTTTTACGGATGAGTTGGAGCTTGAAAAATTAACCACGTCAGCGGAAAGTCTCTTTTCTGCTAGTTCAAATGATATTTTTGTTCGGGTACTGTTTTCGAAAAAAACATTCGCGATAGTAATGTCTCTAAGCGAAGGAACCTTTTTGATAGGCCTGTTTATTACCTGCTTGAAGTTTTCAGCAGTTTTGAAAATAAGGTTTATGTCATCTATTGTGATGTCACTAATTCCTAATAAGTGTTTTGAAGAAAGTTGAGACATTATTTCGCGTTATCCGTTATTATCCATACTTTACATTGATTATTATCCCATTCTACTTTGACGTAATCATCCGTTCGAGAATCTACATTTTCGCCGATATAATCTGGTTGAATAGGAACCTCTCTTTTATATTTTCTATTAATAAGGGTTACAAGCTCTATGGAAGCAGGTCGGCCATAGTCATTTACAGCGTCTAAAGCTGCTCGAATACTTCTTCCCGTATATAATACGTCATCTACTAGAATAATGCGTTTATTTTCAATTTCGAAATCAATATTCACTTCATTCGGAATCAGTAGCTTATCTGATCTTCTGAAATCATCGCGATGAAAGGTAGTGTCAAGTTCACCGTAAGTAGCATGTATCCCAAATAGTGTTTCTAATTTTCGAACGATAGCTTTGCCTAAGAGAATTCCTTTCGGCTGAAGGGCAAGAATTGCCGTGTGGTTAAAATCTCCGTGATCTTCAACTAATTGGTGGCAGATTCGGGTAAGAATAAGGTCTACCTGTTGATATTCTAATATTATTCTTTTCATAAGGTGGTCTGCGCCAACTTCATAATTTCTTCAAATTCAAATTCTTGCACAGGCCCAACGGATAATCTACTTTGTTTAACTAATGCCATTGAAGATAAATGGTCATTCGCTTTAATAGTAGCAAGATTTACTGGTTTTGTGAGTGGTTTTATAGCTTGTACATCTACGGCGACCCATTGTTCATCTTCTGAAGTAGGATCAGGGTAGTGCTCTTTTATTACGCGGGTAAGACCTACGATTTCTTTTCCTTCATTACTATGGTAAAAAAGACAAATGTCCCCATTTTGCATCGCTTTTAGATGAATTCTGGCTCCATAGCTTCGAACTCCGTCCCAAAAAGTACTATCATCCGCTACCATTTGATCCCAGCTATATTTGAATGGCTCAGATTTTATTAACCAATAGTTCATTTCGCTTCAAAACAACATATTTTTTTTCATTTTGCCGCTATACTTGATAAGAAACAATGGGACAAAAAAAAATCCCGACCAAAAGGCCGGGATTTTTGTATGGGTTATTAAAACTTATTTACTCAAAACTTCTATAAGCTCAGCTTTCTTCAAAGTGGTATATCCTTCTACCCCTTTTTCTTTTGCTAATGCTTTTAGTTGTGCAACGGTCATAGCGTTTAAATCACTAGAAACCTCAACTTCTTCAGCTGCGTCTTTTGCTTTTTCAGCTTTTGGTTCTACTTTTTTTGCTTCCTTTTTGGGGGCAGCAGGTGCAGCTTCCATTTTTGCTTTTAAATTTGCTAGAACATCAAGCTCACCCATTGTAGAGCGTTCTGCACCTTTATTCATTTTCTCAACGAATTTAGAGGTGTTAGTTGATTGTTTCTTTCTGTTAGAATCTTCTTCGGAGTTTTGAGCTCTTTCCGCTTCTTTCCAGATGTCAGTATGTGAAACTAATATACGTTTAGCATCTTTATTAAACTCTATTACTCTAACTACAAGAGTGTCATCCATTGATGGTTCAGTTTTATCTTCTTTCTTGATGTGTTTTTTAGGAGCGAATCCTTCTACACCATAAGGAAGAGTTAAGATAATACCTCTATCATTAATTTCTGAAACGACACCTTCGTGCTCAGAACCTAGCGTGAATATACCAGAGAAAGTATCCCATGGATTTTCATCTATTTGTTTGTGTCCTAAACTTAGTCTTCTGTTATCTCTGTCTATTTCTAATACTACAACTTCTAATTCTTCACCTTTCTTAGTAAATTCAGCAGGATGTTTTATTTTCTTAGACCAAGATAAATCAGATACGTGCACTAGACCATCAACACCTTCCTCTAGCTCTACAAAAAGACCATAGTTAGTTAAGTTTCTAACGATACCAGAATGCTTAGAGTCGATTGGGTATTTCTCTTCAATTTTTTCCCACGGATCAGCAGCTAATTGCTTCATACCAAGAGAAAGCTTGTGCTCGTCTTTGTCAATATCAAGAACGATAGCCTCTACTTCGTCACCTACTTTTACAAAGTCAGATGGATTGCGTAAATGCTGAGACCAAGACATTTCAGAAACATGTATAAGACCTTCGATGCCAGGTTGTATTTCTACAAACACACCATAGTCAGCAACGGTAACTACTTTACCTGTTACTTTAGCACCTTCCACTAGATCGCCTTGCATGCTTTCCCATGGATGTGCAGTAAGTTGTTTCATACCAAGAGAGATACGTTTTTTGTCGTTATCAAACTCAAGAACGGCAACTTGTATTTTTTGGTCAAGTGTAAGAACATCCTCTGGGTGATTGATTCTACCCCAAGAAATATCTGTGATGTGAAGAAGACCGTCAAGACCACCAAGATCTACGAATACACCAAATGAGGTCATATTCTTAACAGTACCTTCTAAAATTTGACCTACCTCCATTTTAGAGATCATTTCTACTTTTTGAGCTTCAATGTCGTCTTCAATAAGAGCTTTGTGAGAAATTACTACGTTTTTATATACTTCGTTAATTTTTACAACCTTGAATTCCATAGTTTTACCTACGTATTGATCGTAATCTCTAACCGGTTTAACGTCTATTTGAGAGCCAGGAAGGAAAGCATCCATACCCATAACATCTACTACAAGTCCACCTTTAGTTCTAGATTGGATGTAACCTTTAACGATTTCACCGTTTTCCATAATTTTCTGAATTCTGTCCCAAGCACCTTCAGCGATAGCTTTTTTGCGAGAAAGAATTAATTGTCCTAAAGCGTTTTCTGTTTCATCTACAAAAACTTCAACAGTGTCACCAACGGTAACGTCTGGATTGTCTCTGAATTCAGTTTTAGAAACTAAACCGTCTGACTTAAATCCTATGTCGATTACAAAGTCGTCGCCAGTCATACCAACAATGGTACCTGTTACAAGTGTTTTTTCATCTACCTGCTTAATCGTGTTGGTGTATACTGATTTCATCTCATTGTTTTGAGAATCATCGTACATACCAAAACCAGCTTTGTCCATGGTCCAATCGAATGCGTTTGGATCGTGAACTGGTGTTTCTGATGTTTGATGGAATGGATTAGCAGATTTAGATTCTGCTGATACTACTGTTTCAGTTGTAGTTTCTGCTGTAGCTTCTACTGTGGCATCCTTGGCCTCAGTGGCTTCATTCAAGATTGCATCTTGAGTTTCTTCTGTGTTATTGTTCAAAGTGTCATGTCCTCCTTTACGAAAAAATGACCGCAAAACTAAGATTTATTTTTTAATAACTTGTCACAAAGTCCTGATTTTAGAGATAACAACTAAGTTTATATCTAAAATCTGTTAATTTTTTAAACAGAAATTCCGAAGAGATGGCCAATTAGTGCCGTAATCCCCATGGCCAAAGTTCCCCACCATGTTACCCTAAGTATTGCTTTGAGTACAGAAGAACCACCGGTTTTGGCTGCGACAGATCCCAATACGACCAGAAATAATATAGCGAATGCATACTGTAAGTATATCATCTGATGCAAGTTGCCAAAAACAGCTACTAGGGCAGGTAGCGTTCCGCCAACAACAAAAGCAGCACCGGAAGCCAAAGCGGCTTGAAATGGTTTTGCTTGTGTAATCTCATTAATTCCTAATTCGTCTCTGGCATGTGCACCCAATGCATCGTGTTCGCTTAATTGCTTAGCGACTTCTATAGATAATTCTTTACTTAAACCCCGTCCTTCGTAAATTTTTGCTAATTCTAGCATTTCTGCTTCGGGCATCTCATCTATTTCTTTTTGTTCTCTTTCCAGATCTGAATTTTCAATATCTGCTTGTGAGCTTACAGATACATATTCACCTGCCGCCATAGATAAAGCACCGGCAGCCAAACCGGCAACTCCTGCTAATATTATAGGCTCACGGGTCGAGCTGGCAGCGGCAACTCCTATAATAATACTGGCGGTAGACAGAATTCCGTCATTCGCTCCAAGAATGGCTGCTCTCAGCCAGTTGCTTCTGTTTACGTAATGTTGCTCGAATTGCATAATTTATCCTCTTCGTCTTTCTAAAAGTACCATCATCATAAGACCAAGTAACATTCGCTCATCATCCTCATGTACCGTTTCTGCTAATTTAGTTATTTCAAACTTTCGTCCCCAAAATGAGGCTTCTTTTTTAAGTCTTGCGACGGGTTGTAAATCGTTATTCGTTACTATGTAACTTGGGTTAAAAAAATATCCCGTCAGTAGTCCTAAAATTGGAATCTCAGATAATAACCCATCTAATACTTTAATCCAGCCATTTTCTTCTTGTATCTTGTATTGAGGTCGCTCATTTTGGTCTATTAAGAAGTACTCCGCTTTCCATATGGATCGCCATCCTTTACGAGCTACTTTGCCTAGTTCTGCCCCTTCTTGATTGGTTATACTATATGCAGCAGAAAAATCAATCCATCTATCTGCCTTAATCCTGTAATTTAAAGTCGCTTGTGATTCATCTGTGAAGACAGAAATGTCTTCTTTTAGTTTAAATAATTTCTGCTTTACATAAGCGACGGTTCTACCATTTGCATCACAGGCACTAAAATCGTTATGAAAAGATGAAATATTGAAGACTAGTTTAATGGGGAATTGTAAATCGTTCATTGTCGGTGGATGCAGTAGGTCTATCGGTTTAATTTTATAGCATTCAAAGTTAAGAAAAACAACTAAAGTGATTAGGATGAATTTTATGGGTTGATTTGTTTTTGCATATTTGCCCCATGCTAAAAAAGCTTAATCTGATAATCATTATTTTTTTTATGTCCACAACATCTAAGGCAATTTATTATACCGTAAGTTTTAATAAGGTTAAATCACATTATGTTACAGTTAAGTTGGACTTTGAGATTAAAGGTAAAGATTTTGTTGATTTTAAAGTACCCGTGTGGACCCCAGGTTCGTATAAAATTCGTGAATTTAGTAATGCTTTTGAAAATATAAATGCGGGAAATCTTGCAGTAGAGCGTCGCGATAAAAATACCTGGAGAATAGCTACTAAAGGTCAATCTAAAGTGAGTCTAACCTACGACGTTTATTGTTTTGTGGTGAGTGTGCGTCAAAGTTACGCCGATGAAAATTATGCTTTTTTACACGGAACTTCAGCGTTTGGATACGTCGAAGGATTTGAAAAAGAACAAATAGATTTAGAGATAAAACCTTACCAAGGTTGGAATAACATAGAGGTTTCTTTGCCCAAATCTAAGTTAAAAGGCTATGTGTTTACGGCAGAAAACTATGATTTGCTTGCTGATTCACCTATTGCATTGGGTAACTTTGATACTACATCTTATGTGAGTTCAAAAGTGCCTCACAAAGTGGTAATGATTGGAGAGGGCAATTATGACTTACTAAAAATTCAAGAAGATTTTAAAAAAATTAGCGACACACAAGTTAGCATGATGGGTGAGCATCCTTGTCCCCAATATGTGCACTTTATTTACAATGTTGCCAGTGGGGGTGGAGGATTGGAACATCTCAACAGTCAAACCAGTATGATGAACAGATGGAATTATAACAATCCTTCAGCGTATAAAGGTTTCTTGGGATTGATAGCGCACGAATACTTTCACTTGTGGAACGTCAAACGCGTAAGACCTATTGAGCTTGGCCCATTTGATTATAATCATGAAGTGTATACGGATATGCTTTGGATTGCGGAGGGTATCACTAGTTATTACGATGACAAAACGCTACAAAAAATGGGTTTGTATGAGGATGAAGAGTATCTTAAGATCATTGCGAGTCAAATTAGTCGCTATGAAAACACTCCCGGCAAGGAAGTGATGAGTTTAGCGCATAGCAGTACCTTAGCATGGGTAAAATCATATCTGCCTAATGAGGAAAGCATGAACACAAGTGTGAGCTATTATAACAAGGGGATGATCGCAGCAGTATTGTTGGATTTGGAAATCAGATCTAATTCTGAGCATTCTTTGGATGATGTAATGAAGGCATTGTATATTGACTTTTACAAGAAAAAGGGCAGAGGGTTTACGCACAAGGAGTTTATCAGTTTATGCAGTAAGATTGCTGAAAAAGATTTACAACCTTTCTTTGATGATGTAGTTTTTAGCACCAAATCAATTGATTATAACGCTAAGTTTAGTCCATTTGGGTTAAAGTTAACGGATGAGAATACAGATAAAAATATGTGTTGGAGTGGAGTTGTAAGCTCAAATAGCGGTGGCAAAACAACACTTAATAATATATATGCTAATAGTCCAGCCGTTGAGGCAGGACTTAGTGTAAACGATGAAATTATTAGTATAAATGGGTGGAGAGTGAATGAAACATTTGAGTCATACGATAGTAAATACGAAGTAGGCGATGTAGCTGAGATTATATACTCCCGAGATGGTAAAATATATAGTGCACGCATAGTGTATACCAAGAATCCTAAAGTGGCTATGAAATTAGAGTTGGTCGATAAGACTGGCTTGTACACTTCTTGGCTTCATAAATAGCTCAGGTTACTCCCCTTTCTTTTAATCAAAAAAGAGAGTACTCATAAGGTGGTTGAATCCGCAATTTTTTACGCTTAATAGACTTTTCATAAGTAAGGTTAATGCTTTACATGAAAATCATTAATAAAAATTATCAATTTTATTTTTAATTATTTGCG